>Ga0154020_10005899_pt1 | contig 14381 bp, 19 predicted proteins | sample Klosneuvirus_201_FD_109709 | JGI IMG/M metagenome (GOLD analysis project Ga0154020, IMG submission 109709) | Active sludge microbial communities from wastewater, Klosterneuburg, Austria - Klosneuvirus_20160825_MG | ecosystem: Engineered > WWTP > Aerobic digester > Activated sludge | place...
AGGCGGGCTCGAAGACTCAAATTGATGTGGCGGCAATCGAAGAGGCCGTTTCACAAGGCAAGAAAGTTCCGCTCACCAACCAGAAGGAGGTCGACCCTGCCGACCTCGCCCCTGACCTTGCCATCAAACTCTACAAGGGCCTGCACATTGCCTATGAGGACCTCACTGTCACCGTGCGCGCTTCTCTCGCGTTTTCACGGTTTTTTTGCTGTCACGATGTTGCTCATCCTGTCGTAGAAATTGTTGGGCCAGGGAGGCTTTGCCGAGGTGTTCAAGGGCGTCTGGAAGAACAAGGACGTTGCCATCAAGCAGCTCACCATGAACAAAGACGGCCGCGGCAACATCGACAAGCGGTATGCTTTTTCAGCGAGTGCATTCGTTAGGGTCCCCTGTTCTTCTTACGGCTTCCTATTCCAGCGCTAAGCTTAAAGCCTTCCGCGAGTTCCGCCGCGAGGTGCTGGTGCAAGGTGAACTGGCTGGCCACAAGAACCTCACGGAGCTCTACGGTGTCTGCTATACACCTTTCGCCATGGTCATTGGTACGCGCGCTGTGTAATGACCGTCGAACGAGAGCGATAGTTCATGATCTCGATTGTTTCTTCAGAGTTCGTTCCACTCGGCGATCTCCAGCGGCTGGCCGGCGACTTGAGTAAGGATTTGGGCTTCCCTCTCGTTTTGCGCTTCCTGAAGGACGTTGCTACCGGCCTGTCTGTGATGCACGACCTCCGCTATCTCCATCGAGACCTCAAGTCGCCAAACGTGATGCTCGCATCGCTGGACCACTCCGCCGATGTCTGCTGCAAGATCATCGACTTCGGCAGTGCCGCCAGGGTCGACAAGGAATCGGTTCGCTCGCGTTCTCCCTTGATTACCCTGCGATCCTGGCTGATCTTTTTCACTCTGGTAGGGCTTGGCGCACGGTCGTATCGTCGACAACCCCATCTGGCTTGCCCCAGAGATCCTACAGAATCACGGCTACGGGAAGCCGAGCGATGTGTACGCGCTCGGTATGATAGCTTGGGAACTCGTCGTGCGCTCGCAGCCTTATGAAGGCATTCGGTGCGCGCCAAATTGGAACGCATCACGTCATTTCAAACTGTTCTCAACTATTTCATCGCAGTATGTGGTCTGACATCGAAGAGTTGGTCATTGCTGGCGAGCGGCCCAAGGTGCCGCACTACTGTCCCTCACAGCTACACAATTTCATGGTGCAATGCTGGGTACGCTTGCCCTCGCCGACTGCACCTGGATCGATGAGCTTACGATTTCTTCCAATTCTAGCAAGGTGATGCGGCTGCGCGCCCCGACTGCGGAGCTCTACTTAAACTGCTCGATGAGGCAAGCAACGCCGCAGGTACCTCACTTCCGCTCCTTCCTGGTTGAGTGCTCTTGCATCTGATGGCTTTGTCGTCAGGTGCTATGGAGACCGAATGTGGCAGTCATCGATCGCATGCCATGGCAGAGAGGAGAGAACGCCTCGCCAAGGAAGAAGAGGAGCAACGCCGCCGCGAGGAAGACTCATCTCGCCTGCGCGAGCTCCAGCTCCTCAACAGTGGTCAGTCGACGCGGGTCCGTCGCCCTTGTCGAGGTGCCATGGTGTGACTCAGGTGGCTAATGTCTCGTTTTCCGTTCAGAGGCCGACGATCTCAGAAGGCACCGATGGCGACGAGCTCAATCCCGAGTTCGCTGATTTCTTGCGGTCGCTGGAGCAGCAGAAGGGAGGTAAGTCAGAGAGCTCTTCTGGTACCGTCAATCAACTGTTCTTTGTTCCCCATCCCCATTTTTAATGTTTTCCCTCAGGAGCGTTTCAAGCGCCACTGTCGCCAAAGCAAAGGCAGCAGTCCGAGTCGTCAAACTCTGCCTCGGACGGAGCGGTCCGAGAGCCATGCCATTCGTCATTCTCTCTTGCCATTTTCCTCACCATGGTATCGATTAGGGCGCTCTCGGCAAGAAGCTCGCCGAATCCACTGCTTCTGAGGTTCTTCAGTTCTTCCTACACATCCGAAGAGTGGAAACTCATGCTTATTGTTAGAGCGGGGAGGAGCAAGAGCTCGAGCGCGACTTTTTGGCGACCATGTCGCGTATCGAGACCAGGGCGGCGAACAAGAGCGCCGCACGGGCCTCCTCGCCACCGCAAATTGAGATCTCAGCGACGGCAAACTACCGCGACGTATTTTACTCTCCGTTTTTTGTATGGATTGCTTCCTCTCACGCGAATTCGTATTAGGACCAGCAAAAGAGCTCTCTTCACACAGTTGACAAAGCAAAGGACTCAAAGAAGGCCGACAAAGACAAGGAGAAGAAGAAGGACAAGGAGAAGGACCGCAAGCACAACAGCAACGCCAAGTTCGCCATCTTATTGATTTGATGATTCTCCCTGCCATTTTCATTTCACCTGATGTTATTTGCGTTAGACCTGTCGCTGCGACCATGGAATCTTCTTCTGAAGACAGTGCCGACAACACTCCAAACGGCGTTCGCCGCATCCGAATCGACGCTCGCGAACCCGATAAAGAAAAGGAAAAGGAGAAAGATAAGGACAAGGAGAAGATGATCAAGGAGGAACGGCGCGAAGGGCGCAAATCGTCGGTCCTGTCGCCTCGTTCCCAAATGCTCAAGCACGACAGGTCCTCTGAGCGCGTGAACGCCATTGGCACAGAGGACGAGAAGAAGGACAATACCAAGGATGATAAGAAGGACAAAGACGAGAAAAAGGAGGACAAGAAAAAGGACAAAGAAGAGAAGAAGGATAAGGAGGACAAGAAGGACAAGGAGGACAGGAAGGACAGGGAGGACAAGAAGGAAAAGAAGTAGCCAACTGACCCCTTGCTCCTAACGAGGCCACTTTGTACATTGCACATCACAAAATTCCTTGCACATCGCAAAATACCTTCCCTGTAATAGCAGCCAAATATATCGTATGCTCTGCCCCGCAATTCGCTTCATGGTGTGCCAAAAAAGTTGTTGAGGGCGCCCCACATTGACTGTACTTGCGACGAATTGCTATAGTCGAGCTGGTCCGCCTCCCATACGGCGACGCCTAGCACACAAAATCCATCACACAACATCTTCGAGAACAAGGGAAGACCAATTGGACCTCCAAGTTCGAGTTTTTGCGCAATCTGAACTTTGACAGAGATCGATCGAGGATCGTCGAACCAAACCTGCATCGCTTGACCAGAGGGGAGATTGTAATTGAACCAAGGGCTCTGCAACTCTAGAGAGAACCAGCATCAGTCTGAGAGGAGAAAGAAAAAGAGGGATAGCTTGATAAGCATAGAATAGCTCGGACCATCGTCCCATTGGTAGCCAGTGGTCGAGAGCGGCAGCAGGTTCTTGATGATGTAAGAGTAATCCACCTCATTGCCTTGAAGAAATACAAATGAAAGATTTGACGGGACGAGAGATATACGAATCGGATACCGGCGGCGTCGGAGCAATTTACACCACGAAAAGGCACGAGTTTAATTGGGCACACCGCTTCCTCGGTTTGGTTCACACAAGTGTAGTTGTAGCCATACCAGGGCAAGCCCATCAAAAGTTTGCTCTTTGGAATACCGAGGCTGATGAACTTTGCCATTCCTACATACAACGACCATGAGGATGGGAAAAGCACGAGTCAGTCTGTTCGTACCGATGATAAGGTTCTGTGGCGGGGAGTTGGCCGACGCTATGCATGGGCCCTCCTTGACTTGGCTGCGTTCGTCGTAGTCCATGATAACGACGAAGTCGCTGTAGTCCGCGATACCTGTGACGAGCGATCAGACAACGAGGATTGTCGATGAAGGAGTGCGCTAGACCTTTAAAATCGTAACAGCGTCCATCAATGCAATCAGGTGACCAGGCAAAGTCAACAGACACCTGCAAATTATCAAATAAAATTCATATGAATTCTGAACATCGACGAGCAACGAGGACCTGCGCGCCGGGGATGTGCTTGCGGAAAGCGTCCTTGGCCTCCTTGACCAACTGAGTCAACAAGGGCACCAGCGGCGACCCCTGAGGGATGGGAGACTCGATATCAATATTAATGCCGTCTGTGTAAGTCGATCTGAAGGAGAGAGTTCGGAAACGGCCAACAATGACCGAAACAAAAAAAATTCGCACTTGACGAGGGCGATCTCGCTGGCGATCCACTGAGCGCGCATAGTCGCGTTGGGGAGGTCAGTCACCTTATAGTACGCACTCCATACCACTCGCACATCTAAATAGGGGAGAATCCCGTCAGGATCGTCGTCGAACTGCGAGCGAAAAAAATGATTCGTGCTTCGAGAATGCGCGACGCAGACGAGCTGTTCGTGCGCTTCAAGCTGACGGAAGAGGGCGATTGTCGTCAGCTAACAGCAAATGGAAAAACATGATATTGTCGAATAACCACAAAACGGTCACATCAGCGAAATCCGTTGCATCATCGCGCCAAAATGGGACCTGCCTCGGAAGGACGATCGCCGACCTCCACGAGGCCGGCCGCCCCGGGGCGATACCGGTAATAGAGAAGCCACAAGAAATGAAATCGAAATACCTTGCTCCAGTTATAGCGCATATAATTCTCGCCTGACACCTGGAACATGAGGAGCTCGGGGCGCGGGCCGAGGGTGAGCGGAGCGCACAGCGCCTTGTTAGAACAAGGGCAGTTAGCCAAGTAGTCTGTCTCCATGGCGGCCCCTTGATTCGCCGCTGCCAGGTCATGGATCAATCGAGCATCACAAAGGGTCACAAGCACCACAGCGACGACTAACACGGCGACAGAGAGGCGCGACATCGGATGAGTGGAGAAGAAGAATGGCCCTCCACCGAGTCTGACAACAGTACTTGTCCAGTTCGCCAATCGCCGTTCTTCCTCTTGTCGACTGGATCTGTCCAAGAGAGTCGCGCACGGCATGAACACCTTGTATACGGTTATATGGTGCTATTTTGGCGGATAACCCCGCAGACGAGAGTGTCGCGAACGGGGGGAGATACGTATTCTAGCGAATTTGACAGAGTTTCATACTGAGTCGCAGCGCTCAGAACAGGCAAATTACGAGGTCAGTCATCTTTCGGTCCACTTGGTGTCGACCAGTCGATTACTAAATCGGCCATCTCAAGGTGACGATAAGCAACATGAAAAACCATGTACTGGTATAACACACTATCTGTTACCACTAGTCATCCTCTTCTCCGCTGCTCTCGCCATCAAAATGTTCGTCGTCCAAGTCGCTCGAGCCATTCTCCTCATCGTCCAGAACGAAGCTGTCGTCTTCGCCGCTGCTGTCGTTGGCGTATTCTTCTCCATCCTCCTCGATTCCGATTGAGGTCATGGGAGATGGGATCTTCTTTGAGTAGTGGGCACTGTTGCTTCCTCGTCGCGAAGTCTTGTTGGAAGTCAAGTCGGTAGCTGCTTTGCGTTGCTTTTTGAGAGGCGGCTCGCTCCGACTCGAAGCAGGCAAGCGCTCACGCTTTTTCTTAGGCGACCATTTCTCCAGTAATGTATCAACGTCTTTCTTCTTCCCGGATTCTCGCTGTTTCCCAGAAAAAAAACGAGGAGTATTTGTCCGGGGTTTCTTGGAGGATTCAGGCGCTTCCTCCAACACAGATCCAATCTTGCGCTTTCTAGTGGTCACCGCGGCCCTCCGAGTTTCGGCAACAGGGTCCATCTGAACATGCTCGAGATCGATAATCTCCTCGCTCTCAGCCGCATTTTTCTCGTTCCGAGCAACCTCCTCTTCCTCGAAATCACTGGAGTCGAAAGCAATGTCAACCACTGCCTTATTCGACGAAGGAACCACAGCATCAAACCGCTCATCATCACTCGGCGATTCTGGCTGGAAATAGAGAGTTTTCACGGGGGATTCTGAGAAAGCGTGACCAATACCTACAGCTATTTCCTCGTTTTGTGAAGGAGAAGCCGCGACCTTGCCAGAGTCCTTGCCAGAGTCCTTGCCAGAGACGCTTCTCGCGACACTACGTCTTGAAGAAACAATCTCCACCTCACTCTCACTGCTTTCGAGATTGCTTGCATCCACTCTTCGGATTCCAGGCTCATCATCGAAAGAGATCTCGACTCCAAGATCTGCGGTTTCTTTCGTTTTCTTCTCGGAGATTGGGACATATTCACCAACTTTCCGGAGTTTTTTGCGCTTAACTCTATCAGCATTCAGCCCCCGATCGCGGCCATCCATATGGTCGACCTCGGCAACGCTCTCATCGCTGATAGAACTATCAACAAAAGAATCTCCCTCGTCGTAGTCATCATCATCACCTTTGAGGGGGGTGAACTCGATCTTTTTCCTCGATGCCTTGCGGCTATGCAGGATGGGAGAATGGTCTTCCGCGACGAGAGGCTCCACTTCCTTCTCTCGTTTTGCCGCAGATATAACTTCCGCAAAGTCATCAAAGTTCTCATCAATCGAGGATACGGAAGGGGCGGCTTGAGACTTTCGGGGCAAACGAGGGACAGTTAAGTTCAATGATGGAGGGTCGGGGATGTCATCACCATCAAGATTGCTCCAATCCATGTTCTTCTCCCTCTCCTCTTGAAACTTCCTAAGACGAGAGTTTACCTTCCTCGCTCTCCTTTCCATCATCTTTGAACCCAATTTCTCCTGATATTCACGAGTTTCTCGTTCGGACGAAGACTCCTCAGGATCTGAGAGTTCGTCGTCAAAGGGGAAGTCGGGTTCTCCATCATCGGCTAGGCGCTTCCCCTTTGCCGCAACGATTTCATATCCATAAGACTCCAAAAGTTCGATAACGTGTTTTTTGTCGCCGTATTGCGAGCCTATCCAAGAGTCCTTGATGATCATGGGTGGGATATTTTCGCTGGCAAAATATTTTATTGTCGGAAGATGACCGAGACGCAGCACTTCCATGAACATTAAGTACTCGATGTCCCCTGACGATGCGCAAGGCGATGCACAACGATCTCGAAGCCACACGATGCGAGGCAGCACAAACGAGGCTACAAGCTCCTCATCATCCGCAAACTTTCGGACCAACTCTGCGACAATATTCGGACTCCATGGAATCTCTTTAAAATACGCCAAAGTGGACTCCCGGACTTCAAGGTCAGCGATGGCAGCGTGGAAAGCAAAGTCATAGGGAATACCACGGCGCTTCAACTCCGCGACTACATAATTCATGATATAGTAGTTCTTCGGGGCAGGACATGCCGCGGCATCGACCAATGCACTCCATCCCAACGGGAAACCATTTTCAACAGCCCAATTGAAATCAGCCTTCGTCCTATCGTCGGTGTAAGCCCCGGCCATCCCGGTGTTACGGCGTAGAATATTGCGAATGACCACGGGTGAATCAACCGGACAATGACACTCCTTAACCATAAAATCCAACAACGAGGCATATCCAAATTCCGAGACTTCTTGAATCAGTGCAGGATCTGGCAAATAACCGAGTTCGAGTAAGAGCCGTGCTCTCTGCATAATGGACGCCTCATCGCCGGAGAAATGAGCCACAATATCGTCGAAGAGCAATAGGTGAGTGCCGTCAGACCCAAGCGGGCGACGGCTTAACATATACTTCAAGTCTGCGAGCGAGTAGCGTGTTACAGCATGCCTGAACACCGCCAAGTTAGCCACGGCGTCATTGTCCAGCAACATTCGGATCACTTTGGACGGAAGATTAGGGGTGAGGAGGAGGGCAGAGTTTCCAGGATTGATGCAACAACCCTTGCCGAGCAAATAGTCAAGTAAGTCCACGTCGAGATCATTCGCCATCACATACCCATCCAACACTCCATCCGGTATCACACATCGATCTGAACCCAGAAGGAATTCGAGGAGTGTTCGCCGATGCTTCCCCTCAGTTTCGACAGCGAAAACAATGCATTCAGACGGGATGTAACCTTGAAACTGCCCGTGAAGAGGGTAAGTTGCCAACGATGGAGTCTTCGCAATCAAGATGTCGAGAATCTCAAACGAGCCTCGGAAGTGTCGAATCGCACGGCGATACATGGCGATGACATCAAAATCGAGTGATAAAAAATGATCGAGAATGAATGTAAGAGCCGCGGGGTTGTGATGCTGAATGGCGATATCGGCAACAGAGGCACTCATCCCGAGATCAGTATGGCTTTCTTGTACTAATGACTTAAACACCTCAACTTGGATTCTCTCTTCCAAAAGAGATGGCGAGTAATGATCGAACCGGGCATCTTTGACACAGAAAGATAAGACATCCTCAACCAACTGAGCATCGATCGGCGCTCGGACAACGTGCAAGAAAAAGCGAAGGGCTTCCACACTAGCAATCGCAACCACACGGCCATCTGACGGAAGCGGCTTTGTCCTTCGTCGCAAGTATGATTCCAAAAGTCTTGACTTCACTTTCTCAGTGACGAGGCCAGCACTCACGATGATATTCAGGGCACTTCCATCGCCATGATAGGAACTCGCATCTTCAACTACGCCAGCGATAAGGTCAACGTACTCGTCCTTTAGGAAGACCGTTTTAGACTTTTCGATAATCAAACTCATCAACTCCAAACGGCCGTATCTGACGACCTGCCCGAAGAGCTCAATGAGTTTCGAGTCCAACAAACCGGGCATCACCAAGTACCACGGCATGAAAACCTTTACAAAATGATTGCAGTTATTCTGGCGGATCCAAAGCGACAAGACCCGATGTTTTGTCGCGAGAGGAAGAGTTTTGAAATTGGATTCCAACTGAGAGAGGTTCCCTAGATGGGGATAACCAAGGCTACCAAAGTCTCGGCCCAATGCCCAGCCAAGGTGCCGCCCAAATGCGTTGTTAAATTTCACCGAGGTTTCTCGCTCTTCCCGACGATCGGGGGAGTTGCACGCTGGCCCCTCCCCCCGATCATTCGTGTACCACTGAAAGAGAAAAAACCTGCTCGCAGTGAGATTCAATATCGGGAGCAGCATATTGAGAACACCCGGGTGGAAATTGAGGGCTGCTGCTTCCACGTCATACTGAAATTCGAGCGAGTGAAGATTGGATGGGGCGAGATTTCTTATCCAGGTGATACCGTGGATCTTCGTTGCAATCCACTCATATAACCGATAGTGACCGTAATAAGCACACAGATATCGGAGTTTGAAGGTGCGGCCGATGAAAACGGCGTTCCGGTGACGCCCAGCCCTCCACAGCTCTGCGTTTGCCAGCGAGAGAGCAAAGAAAGTAGGTTCATCAAGATGGACCTTCGCGATGTAATCCCTCATGTCTGATATGAGGCTCAGAAATGGAAATCCTCCTAAGCTCAATGACATGAGGTAAAACGGTTCAATATGGCAATGAGCGGTCACCCTCGGTCGGTGTGAGAGGCTGAAACTTAGCCGAGCTCGACGATGATAGCTCGTCGAGCCGGAGAATACGCAACGAAAACGTGGTAGATAGAGGATGAACGTATTTTAAAGAAATCTTCATAAATATAAAAGAGAGAGTTTGAGCGACGACGGAAATGGAGCAGCAGAAAAACGGGGCGAGACGGGAAGGTAATTGTGAAATCAAGAGCCGAGTCACAGACAAACTCTGAACCTGATGAAGTCGAGGCCATGTTCCAAAGCCCGAAAGCTTCAACGGACGCCTCGCTTGATAGTTGATACACCGAAGATATTATTAGCGTGCGCGAGGGACGAGAGGTAAACGAGGATAAAAGAATGACTCTACAGTCTAAAGTCAGTCTTGGCACAACAAATCGGTTCTGGCTCACCATTTCTTGAACTCAGCCGAGATCGTGTTGGGAAATGCTGAGTCAAAACTAAAAATTAAAGTATGTGACACCTTCTAATTACAGAGTAGAAAGATTGTATGATGCCTCGACGCTGTGGCGCGTCGTGCCGATATTAATACAGTTAGCTTCCCCCGAGCTTTCGCTTCATCTGCGGGTCATTCTTTGATCCGCCCATGCAATTGGGCGTCTCCAAATTCAAGACCCCTCCATTTGACTTCCACTTGTCCGGAGTGGCCGTCTTGATCGCGAGTGCGTGGACGGATTTGGCGAGCTCGTCCTTGAGGATGCTGTTCACGAGTTGGTGCTGCTTCAGAAGCTGCAGCCCTTCAAACTTCGCGCTGACGACGACAACCTAATTCATAATAATATAACAGATACCAAACAGTCATGAAATATATCGAGCGCCACCTTGAAGTGGCTCTCGGAGCCCTTTGGGACGGCGTGCTTGTAGCTCTCGTTCTCGATCTCGAGGTGCAAGGGCTCGAGCTCGTTGATGAGCTTCTGGCGGATCGATTGCTGAACAGGGCCGCCGGTCTCAGCTTCAGTCATGATGCTCCTTTGGAATATACTAAAATGACTGGTGGAGATTATGGGGAGGTGACTGATCGAGGGGCTGGCGGCCGCGAGAGGGACTCGGAGAGCAGAGGGCGCCGAAGACTGAGCGACGATGATTGAGGCGGCGCGACTCAGCGAGGCCGTTGGGATGCGATGAGACGCAGCGGGAACAGAGCAAATTCTTGCTGCAACCCGCGAGTTCATCGGGAGAGTGAATTTATAATTGATAAATAAAATCGAATCTGGGGCCTTCAAGTTCGGAAATTTCGAGGCAGGCCCCAACCGCCGACGAGGTGACGAAGGTGCTCATTTTTTCATTCAGAGTTCCCTGGCTGAGGTGCTCCAAATGGCGTTGCGATTCTTCATTTGTGTCCTCCTCGCTGTTTGCGCGGTGGGTGCGCTTGGTGCGCCGTACATGGGAATCCCTTCGCCGACGATCTGGCCTCTTCCTCAGCACCTCGCTCTCGGCTCCGACACGCTCCTCTTCAACCTCGGCTCCATCAAGATCGATTATCAAGGTTCCAATCCTATTCTATTAGAAGGCATTAAACGCTTTCAGAAGACTGTTCAAGGGAACACTCTGGTACCTTGAAATTCTTGGTCGTCGAGCTCGCCCTCGACTCGCCGCTCAAACGCCTCTTGTAGCTTTACAAGGTGAATCAATTCCCTGTGCCTCGCAACATTCCTTCGACCACTGGAAGCGTTACCTCAATCAGCATCGCGCTGGCGGACGACCAGAGCACGTTGCTCGAGCTCGGCGTCGATGAGTCGTACACTTTGGGTGTCAGTGCCTGTACAAGCGGCCCGTTCTCGCTCGCTCAGAAGCTCATGTTGAACAGTCTTCTTTAGCCATTGAATTAAAGGCCCCGCTGGTGTGGGGCGCACTTCATGGCTTGGAGTCGCTTTCGCAGCTGATTCAGTGGAACGGAACGAATCAGATCATCCAACTCTCGCCCATCACCATCCAGGATGCCCCGCGTTACCCTTGGCGAGGTACCTGCCTCGTTATAGTGCTCATTTATGCCTAGCAATCCTCTTTTTTTATTATAGGAATGTTGTTGGACACGGTGCGCCACTACTTGCCTTTGAGCGCCATTGAGGGCGTCATCGATGCCATGGCCGCCTCCAAGTTAAACGTTTTTCATTGGCATCTTTCAGACGCCGAGGTCATCGATACTTAATCTGATGCTTCATTCTTTCTTTATAATTGTATTCTGCACTATTTAGGCTTTCCCATTTCAAGTGAAGAGCCACCCAGAGCTCTGGCAGAATGGCGCGTATTCATCCCGCGCGGTTTATTCGATTGCACAGGTTGCCAAGGTGAAAGACTATGCCAAGATGCGCGGTGTTCGCGTCATGGTCGAGATTGATACGCCCGGTCATGCTTTCTCCTGGGGTCTGGGAATGCCTCAGGTCATTCTCAACTGCTCCAAGGTAACCGTTTTTTGTGCTTTCCATCTCTATCAGCTCGGATAACGTTTTGGTATAGCTTATGTCTTCGTACAATGGCGCCCCTCGCGTCCCTTTTGCCAATGTGAACGACGCTTGCGTGGACATGACGAGCTCGGCGGCTATTGGCATTGTAAGCGACGTCCTCAGCGAGTGCGCGTCGGTGTTTGACGATGACTACATCCATTTGGGGTTCGGCCACGATTCTGCGAGTTGTTCCTATTTTGACTTATCCTCTCTTCAAATATTAGCGGCGATGAAGTTGCTTTTGGTTGCTTGGACGAGTTTCCTCGAGTCAAGCAGTGGATGCAACAGCACCTCCAGTCGACGTCTTACTACGACCTGGTTCAGTACTACACGGAGAAGATCATCGACGTCGTTTCCAAGAAGAACAAGAGCGCCGTCTTCTGGCAGGAGGCATTCGCCAATATCTATCAAAACCCAACCCGCCCTTCATCTTTACCCCCAAGCACGATCACTCCTTTGCCATTCTTCTTTTCGATGAGTGATCATTTATTGACTTGCCCGGCGTAGATACCATCTTTGAGGTATGGATGAACGGCGGTCGCCAATCGGTAATCGAGGCGATCCTCAAGGCTAATCTCCCTGTTCTTTTTGCCTCTCCGTGGTATCTTGCCAAGCAGGTGCCGTCCATTAACAACACCGTCTATGGCGAGTTCCAGGACACGTGGCAAGACTTCTATTCAGACGATCCCGAGTACGGTTTGAGCGGTGTCTCGCCGCAGCAGCTCAAGCTTATCGTCGGTGGCGAGGTGTGCCAGTGGGGTGAGCAAATCAACGGCGAGGCCATCTGGCCGCTGATGTGGCCTCGTGCTGCCGCAGCTGCTGAGCGTTTGTGGTCGCCCAAGTCAGCGAACAACGCGAGTGGCGCCTGGATTCGCTTCATGCAGACGTCGTGCCGATTGCAGCAGCGGGGCTTTGGCGCCACCCCAATTCGCCCCGACTATTGCGAGCACACGTGGGATTTTGAGTAATTTTTATTACTGTCAAGTGTACTAATAAATCTTCTCTGGAATGAATTCTATTGCATTCCAAGGAAATTGTGAGGCTACTTAGAGAGCCAGAGATCCGTGCAGAGCTTGAGCGTGTCCTTCGGGCCGTTCACCGTGTGGCCAATGGTTCGCGAGTCCTCATAGATCTCATAGTCGTTGCCACCCTGCAAAGACGAACATGCTACAAATGAGAAAGACCAAACAATAGAACACGAAGACTCGCTGGTACGGGCATGGTCTTATCGCCAAAGAAGTGGATCTCCTTGAATCCAGAGATGTGCTGCAGACAGTAGGTCTTGTCCCAACCTAAGGCACACGGATAGGTAAACACCAGCTTCCATTTATAGGCGCGAACAAGGAAGATATGTATAGAGATAGAAATAGAAGAATTCTTACCGACAGGGAAAACGTCGAAGGAGATTTGGCCTCCAATGGAAAACTTGAGATTGAAATCGGCGAACTTCTCCTGGAGAACCTTGACCATGGTCTCGCGGATCTTGGCCGTCTTGTCATAGAGGTCGAATTCTTCGCGCTCCTTCTGGTTGCAGTTACGACCAATCGGCGACACGTTAATGAGGCCCGTGCGGAACTCAATAAAAGTACCGCTACGGAAATAGATACGGATGAGCGCTTAGCTAGCAACGAGCGAGTGGTGCACGTTGGGCGCACCGCTTGATCGGGATGTCCAGGTCGGCAATATAGTGGAGGCAAAAATTAATGAATTTTTTGAGTTTCTCCTCGCCGAGGTAGTCCTTGATGGAGCGTGAGTGGATGAGCTTGCCCTCGTGGTAGCCAACGAGGCCGTTCTCAGAGAAGGAGTAGTCGACCAATTCGAGCACTAAGAGGAAACAATTAGGGCCCATCTCTCGATGAAGAAATCAAAAAGCATCAAAGAAAATTCGGCGCAATTTATGGCAAGGGCAAACAGGATTGGTGACGCGGCAAGGTCAGTACCATCATCGCCGAGCTGTTCCTTCTGCTTGACGAGGTCCGAGCCGCCCACGACACCGACCACAATCTTCTTGCGCAGATCCTTGATCATCGCCAAGATTTCCGCAGAAGATTTCTACATATGCGCAAGCCGTCACCATCCAAGCGAGGAGAGAGGAAAGAATAGCGGGACAGAGCCAAAAGAGGAAAACAACCCCAAGGCGCCGCACTCACAACTCGTGAGATATTTCATAAGAATCAATTATCCGTAAATCGAAGTAGAATAGCCAACGGGGCACCGAGATCCGGGGTCACGTACGAGGCGGGCCGGCGTCAAAGTGCCGTCAATGTCGAACAAAGCGATCACGTCCTCGCGACGAGCCATTGCAAACAAGGTGAATCCACAAAAGAGTAGGGAATGCGATCTGCGAGCGTCTTATCGCCTCAATGCATCGATTCGGTTGCAAGCAAGTTCGATCGTCGGTAATCCACGAGCTGATAACGAGCTGATTCTCTGGGCAGGCGGGAACGACAGCACCGCTGATTTGTTATTTTCAATCACTAAAATGTCTCCGGAACACGCGCAGGTCATTTTATTGACCAGGATTAGTCGAGGGCGACGTGACAGCGCGAGGCGATGAGCTTCCAGGCCCAGGCGAGCGCAACAGCACGACTGCTGAGCCTCCGCCTGTCGAGGCGTCCTCGAGCGCGGCCTTGATCGACTTCTTCTCGTCTATCAGACG
>Ga0154020_10005900_pt1 | contig 14380 bp, 10 predicted proteins | sample Klosneuvirus_201_FD_109709 | JGI IMG/M metagenome (GOLD analysis project Ga0154020, IMG submission 109709) | Active sludge microbial communities from wastewater, Klosterneuburg, Austria - Klosneuvirus_20160825_MG | ecosystem: Engineered > WWTP > Aerobic digester > Activated sludge | place...
ACCTTTAGGGCCATCACTTGCCAATCTGGATCAGAGGGTAATTCTAACTCTGCTTTCTTTATAAAAGGCAAAACTCTATCCCATAAATCCTTTTCAGGCAGTGCTCTTAAATAAACGGAATTCATCCATCTTAATTTTTTCACATCAAACACCGCACCTGCCGGATTCAAACGATCAATCGTAAACTGTGCAATCATTTCTTTCATTGAAATAATTTCTTGACCGAGTGGTGAGCTCCAACCGAGTAAAGCTAAAAAATTATTGAGCGCTTCTGGTAAATAACCCATTTCTCTAAACTCTGCGCAAGAAACTGCTCCTTGACGTTTACTTAACTTTTGTCTCTCTTCATTGAGAATAAGAGACATATGACCAAACTGCGGTAACTTCCAACCACAAGCCTCATAGATCATGAGTTGTCTCAATGTATTCGGTAAATGCTCCTCAGCTCTTAGAACATGTGAAATTTCCATCAAGGCATCATCAATCACACAACAGAAGTTATAAACTGGCATTCCATCGGAACGAAGCAAAACAAAATCTCCAACCATGTCTGAAGGAAACTTAACTTCTCCACGAACCAAATCGTGTACGATATAATCTTTTTTTAGATGACGTGTTTTAAATCGCACCACTCCTTTAACATTTTTCTCTTTCATATGAGCCAGAGCTTTATCTAAAGACCATTCTTCATAAGGGCTTTGAACTTGTGGTGGTCGCCCCTCTTTAATGGATTTTTCTCTTTGAATTTCAATCTCCGCATCTGTCAAAAAACAATAATAGGCTTTACCCTCTTGAAGAAGTTGTTGGGCGTATTTCGCATAAATTTCCAATCGACGACTTTGGTAATAAGGACCAAATTGTCCCTCATCTTTTAAAGTCTCAGGATTTGGACCCTCGTCCCAATTTAAACCTAACCACTTTAAATCTTGAAGAATAATTTTTAGGGATTCATCTGTTGATCGCGCCTGATCCGTATCTTCAATACGAATAATAAATTGACCGCCCTGATGTCGGGCAAAGAGAAAATTAAATAATGCTGTTCGTGCCCCACCAACGTGTAAATATCCTGTAGGACTTGGTGCGAATCGAACTCTAATTTTATTGTTTTGAACTGACATTAACCCCCCATACATAATAAACCTATAAGTCTATTTTGCATGGAAGCTTATAAAAAATCACTATTAAATTCCAAAAATGGCTTTAACTTCGTCTTTTGATAACTCTTCTTGCGTTGTTGCAAGTGTTAACTCTTTCATTAGAAGACCACGAGCGGTATCTAACATTTTTCTTTCACCAAAGCTTAGTTCTTTATCAACCTTTAATAGAAACAAATCTCGCAAAACTGCAGCAATTTCAAAAACTGAGCCAGTTTTAATTTTTTCCATGTATTCTCGATAACGACGGTTCCATGTTTGATTATCAATTTTAACTTCAGTCATCTTAAGAATAGTAAGAACTTCTGAAGCTTCTGATGATGAAATAATAGGACGTAAACCTACTGACTTGACGTTGTCCAGTGGAACCATAATTTTCATTCCACTATCAATAATCTGGATTGAATAAAAAGTCTTCTTTTGTCCTAAGATTTCTTTTGTATCAATTGAAACGACTTTTCCTACGCCATGGCCAGGATAAACGGCATTATCACCAACCTTAAAAGCATCCATATTGGGCCCTCCAAAATAATTTCCAAGAGACGAGCACAGGACGTTCTAGCATAGATGACACATTTTATCAATTTATCACTTCAAAAATCGTCAAAAATTTAAACACTTTATCAAAGAGGTGAATTTAAATGCAAAGATGAATCTTGAAATAATCTTTATGTTATTGTAATTACTATGTTATTCACACCTACTACGAAATGACATTTTATTTCGTAATGATACAAAAAAATGTCACAAAAGAGTTTCAGTGAACATAATACAATCAAAACTACAATAATTTAACTTCGTCACGAGTTAAGGTTAATCCATCTGGAAGATTAATTACACTTTAAACCAATATTATATAGGTCCACTTTTCAGTAAAAAAGTGAGTTCTATAACTTGTAAAAAGAATGACAAAAGACGATTTTAAGAGAATCTATTTGTTATTTAAAGCATCTGAAGTCGAGTTCAACTATAACACATTTGCTACGATAGTGTGCAATTTAAACTCAAACATGAAGAAGAGGGATCATTAATGATCAACCTCTTCTTCATTGGAATTTATTTGTTTATTTTAATTCGCAGACATTAAGAGTGCGAATGGTTGTTTACCTTGTTTTCCTTGCGGAATTCGCTGGCCAATGACAACCACCTTATATGTTCCTGCCTCAGCATTTGGAATTTCAATCATTTCATGATTATTGACTTTGTCAGTCAAAGTAAGGACCTTTCCATCTGGAGTTGTAACCGCCAAATCTATATCATTGACGAGAGTTTTAGCAGCACTGGCCGTTGCAGGTGCATCTGTATAGACAAGTGTGAACCAAGCTTTGTTAAGTTTAGTTTCAAGTTTAATTTGGTAAGTTAAAGACTGACCTTGAGCAACACCTGAAACTTCATCAACAACTTGCATTGGAGTATTAACCACTCCTGCGACATCGACTCTACCATACCCTTCATCAGAGTTTGGTCTTTGTGTTAAAATCTCTTGTCCCTTTGCGGCTCCAATTGCACCAAATTGACCCGGAAAAATATCAACTGCAGTGTGCATTAATAAACCTTTAACAAGAGCTGCAGATGGAACTTTAACACCCATGCTTTTTAGTTTCTGACGAGCAATAAGCGCGGCTCCAGCGGTCAGTGGCGTTGCCATTGATGTGCCACCAGCATAAGTATACATTTTATTGTAAGCACCCCACATATCGCTGGCACCTTCAACTTGAGATTTAACACTTAAGATATTTGTTCCTGGAGCCACGACATCTGGCTTTGTACGTCCATCCAAAGTAGGGCCACGAGAAGAGAACATTGCTAAACCATTTGGATTGTTAGAAAGAAAATCACTTTGAATTGGTTCTGCAGGCCATGATGTAGGTGCTGATTTCAACTTTCCAATGGGTGCTTGAATTCCACCATGATCATTGAAGTTTTCAGATGCACCGACCGTTAAACAGTTTTTAGCAGTTCCAGGAGAAGACATGGAATTTAAATCAATTCGACCATCTATATTTTGATCAATACCACTATTACCAGCAGCAAAAACTGGAAGCATATCTTGGTGATTCCAAACAAACTCATCAACCTGAACTGCATAGTTATCATAGGCTCCAAAATTTCTTGCAGCACCCCAAGAGTTAGAATGAACACGAGCACCATCGGCATAAGAAGAATCAAAAAGTGTTTTTAATTCTGTTGGAACCGTTAAGTTTTCGAGCGTTGGGCTCCACATACCTTGAGCCACAAGAAGACCTTCAACCGCTCCTCCATGAATTTTTCCACTAGAATTTGTCCCTCGGCTTACAATTGAACCGGCAACATGCGATCCATGTCCCATGGGATCATTCCAACTTTTAGAGAACATTCCATGAATATAGCCTTTATAAACGGCTCCACGAAGATCAGCATGAAGTGTATTTAAATCACCAGAGTCTACACCGGTATCAGCCATAGCTGCCATTTCACCTTTACCAGTGAATCCTGCCGTATAGGCCGCGTTGAAGTTCATAATTTTAGTTCCATCTTCATCACCATTGATATCCGTATAATCGCCAGGAGTTGCCGCTGGAGCAACGGAGCCAATGAGATCCATGCCATCCCACATTTGCATAGGGACAAAAGGTTGCATGTGCTCTATCCCTTGAAGACTGGCAACTTGGTAAATATTCTCTTGTGGAATATTGACCAAGATTGAATTTCCACTGTCTTTAAGTACCACAATTGATGGAGATATGGATGTCATTCCAGTAACGACATTGACTCTATCAGAATCAGAAAATGTTTTGATTAATACGTTTTCAATTTTTTGAGCAGTAAAAACACTGAATGATCCAAAATCAGGACTGATTTTCATCATTGGAGAATAAGCAATAACAGCATTTATAGTTGCAAGACTTTTTACTGAATTTAATTGAGCGATATTAGCTCTTACTAAATAAGCATCATCAGGAAGATATTTGAAAATTTGAACACCACGTTTTTTTAATGAAGCTTTATCTGATTCTGTAGGATTATTCTTAAACTGAACAATGTAATCGCCAGCAAGATCCTCACCAAAACTAATGGTAGCAGAATAATTCATCGATTCAATTTTAGTATCAATAACGCCCGATCTCAAAAAAAGTTGTTCTCCAGCATGAGACGTGTTTGCAACAAGCAACATAAGCCCCAACGCGAAGCCTTGATAAGTTATCTTATCTAGGTTGATTGTAAAGTTCATCTTATTCATATCCCCCCCTAATAATTTGTTTAAGCATCTTTGCAAGACAAATAAAAATCATGACTTACTCATCCAATCAAAGGATATTTCAAAACTTTTCAAAAACCAAAGATGGAATTTTAAAATTAATATTAACTTTTATAAACAATTGTCTGCGATTTGAGCGGCAGAATTTATTAATTTACAATTATTAAATTTCCTTACATTTGATTTTACAGAGTGATCTTCAATATCTAAGCTTAAATATTGATATTTTTAAAATTTATTTCTAAAAACAATTAAGATATATTTTTAAGATTTTTTTGGCTCAACTCTGCACTGAGATAATAGTGAGTATTAAAATAATTTATAGATAACTGCGTTAAATTATTGGAGAAAGATCAACTTTTCTCCAATAATAAATCAATCTAACTTAAGTTAGCGTGCCACTCACTCTTGCAAAACAAGTCCATATTATGAACGACTGACAAGATCGTCTTTCACTTTATTAAAAATGGTTTGACATAACTGACGACCTACAATGGCGGATCCATGCATCGGAACAATCGCATTTAAGGGTAATGTAGCAATTTTATCTAGCGCATTGTTTGAGGATTTTCCGTAGGGAATAAAACCACCTTTTACATAGAATTCGATGATTGAATCGCTAATATCAGTTTCAGTGATTGGTTCACAAATTCCACCTTGACAGCAAAAATCAGAACTAAACAACATTTGTTCAGAAACTTCATACCACATGTGTGCGTCCCAATTATGCGGAAAATGAGGCGTGTTTATCAGTCGTAGTGACTTCTGACCTAAAATTAAATGCTCACCATCATTGAGAATTTGAGCGGGCCTTAATAGAAAATCCTCTAAATTAATATTGGCCACCTTATTACAAACTACTTTTGCATTGGGATACTCTTTAAGCCAATGATTCACAGAGCCACTCTCATCAGCTTCAACATGAGAAAAGACAATAAAATCGATTGAACGCCCCTTAAGCTTATTTTTTACCAGCTCTAATAATTGATCGAAAAAACAAACTTTACCAGTGTGAATCAGACATGTTTTTTCATCGATAATGAGAAACTGATTAAACTCAAACTGAGTTTTTGGTGCTAATGTTAAACGATGAATGTTGGTTGAAATTTGGGACTCGCTATTATAAATTTTCATTTTCTGATTTATATCCATCGATTGACTCCTTTATTAGCTTATCCATGACTGAAGTGGCTGATTATATTATATCAAATTATACCAAAAACATCTGTTTTGTGAACTGAGGCATGGACTTATTATTAATCTCTATATTTTAAAAATACAAAACTATTCGCTTCATATTTTTCATGTGAAAAAAACCGAACCGATTCAGAAAAAAGAATTGGGTTCGTAGCCCAGTATTCATATTCATTTCCAAGATAAATTCGATTTTGAATTTGTAGCTTATTCCATGATGGATCAGTATCATTTTGGTTGCTAGTAACTTGCCACTGACGAGGAATAAAAAGTTCCCTTTTATCATAGGTTTTTTCAGATCCAAATTGTTTTATTTTTTGTGCAAAGGCCAAAAATTCAGCACAAAACTCTGTCGGAGGACGGGAATAAAGGTCTTCAGGCTTACCAACAACATCAATTTTTCCATGATTCAACAAAACAATTCGATCTGAGAGAGCCAGCGCTTCTTTTTGATCATGAGTGACTAAGATCGTTGTTAAATTAATGGTTCGTTGAAGTCTTCTAATCTCAGCACCTAACTCTTCACGCAAAAGAGCATCTAAATTACTCAGTGGTTCATCTAATAATAAAATGTCAGGATAGGTCGCTAAAGCACGAGCTAAAGCAACCCGCTGCTGTTGTCCACCTGACAATTGATTGGAGTACCGATTTGCAAAATCTTGTAATTTCACAAGTTCTAGTGCCTCATTCGCTTTCGTCATCATTTGAGCTGCAGGTAAAAGCTTTCTTTTAACCTGTATTCGAAGTGGATATAAAATATTTTCTAATACCGTCATATGTGGCCATACCGCATAACTTTGAAAAACCATTCCTAATTTTCGCAATTCTGGCGGGCAAAAACTCTGAGGACCCGACATTAGTTTATCACCGATTATAATTGACCCGCTTTCTTTATCTGGTTTCTCAAGTCCAGCAATGCAGCGTAAAGCTGTTGTTTTTCCTGAGCCAGAAGGACCTAATAAAGAAATAAATTCACCTCGATTAACTGAAAGTGAGATTCCTGACAAAATACAATTTTTATCGTAGGTTTTTTTTAAATTTGAAATTTCTAAAAATGCCATTTGAGAATCCTTTTCAATTAAAAATATTACTCTTTAGTCGCTGTCGCTACCCAACTATTTAGATTTTGTTGAAAAAGAGCCTACTTCGAGGCGGAAAAGTTTCAAATCGAACGAGGCCAAGTCCCCCTACGCACGATAGAGAATTGAACTTTTTCATTGCTGAAGTAGGTCTTTTTCTGTAAAATCTAGTATCCTAATTTACCTCGACTTAAAAAACGCGTCAGTTCATTAATAGTTAAAATTACAATCACTAAAAAAATTGAAAGCACCGATGCGGAAGATTGATCAGCATAATCTTGCAATTGAAAAATCAGCGCTCCTAAATTTTTCGTCGTTGGTCCGACAAGCATCACGCTCATTGTGAGCTCTGAAAGTATCGGTAAAAATACGAGAAAAAAACCACCTAAGATTTCAGGTTTCAAAAGGGGTAATAAAATATGGGTCCATATTTCAGTGACATTCGAACCTGCTAGGCGGGCGGCTTCAATAATCGATGGTGATATTGAAGACAATGAAATACGTAAAGGTTGAAAAGCCAGTGACAAATGTTTTATGACATATGCAAGGATAAGAATCCAAGCCGTGTTATAAATATTGATACTATACCGACCACTTCCAGTTACTATCAGACCAAGTGCCAGAATAATTCCGGGAGTCGCTAAAGGCATCGCATAGATCCATTCGAATAATTGAATTTTACATCTAGAGTTTTTACCCACAATTAAGGAACATAAACAAATAACCATTATAATCAATGCAGCAATACCGCCATAGAAAAAACTTCCTAATATTGCTTCATGTGTTTCTTTTAAATCAAATAATGCATATTTATAACTTACAAATGTAACTTCTTTTAAACACGTAAAACCACTCACTTGCAGACAACCTGGTTTTACCAAAGTACTTAATGCCAAAACAAAAATTGGCGCAAACCAGGTGAAAAAATTATATAATAAAAATAAGATCTGAAATATGGCAAATGCAACTTTACTTTTGCTATGCGTGCCTGCTCTTGCTCCCTTTCCCGATACTAATATTAATTTTTTTTCTTTCCTACGAGCTAATCTATTTAAAAGTAAGGACGGTAAAGTGAGTAATAAAAGTAAAATTGATAAACTTCCGGCTTCAGGAATCCCATCCATGCCACCTAATTGCAAAGCTTGATAAATCTTGTATGTCATTGGATAAATATGTTCGGGAGCTCCAATCCAAGCAGGTATTGCAAATGATGATATACAGAGAGCAAAACAAAGTGAAAAGGCACTAAGGAGCGAAGGGATCATAAGTGGGAGTTCAATTTTAAATAAAATAGACCTGTCACTGGAACCAGCCAGCTGTGCCGCCTCACGCCAAGCTGGATCAATTTTGCGGAATTTTTCTTCTAATACCAAAAATGCTAAGGGCATATGAGTGATGGCAAATAAAAAGGTCATTCCAAAAATTCCATATAAACCAAATGGAAAATGAAAAAGCCAATTTAACAATCCTGTAGTAGGATTCCAAGCCATGACATAACTAGTGGCGATTATAAAATTTGGTATGAGATAAGGACAGATCAGCAACAGTCGCTGCAAACGCTTTTTCTTCCATTCTAAAAGGGAAAACCAACGAGCAAAATAAATCGCTATAATCACGGCGATAAATGAACTTATTGTTGCAGATAATAAAGTAATCCAAAGACTTTTTTGAATGCTCGGCGAAGACACCTGTTCTATTAAAACACTAAGGCTTGATTGGCTTAAAATTCCAAGAAGTGGCCCTAAGAATAAAACACTAATTAGAATTAATAATAAACAAAATATCATTCTTCTACCCTAAGCTTTTTTATTAATTGGCGAAAAAACTTTTTAAAATGAATTTGTATAATCCTTATAATAACTAATATATATAAAGTTCAGCCTATTAAGGATCTATAAAAAAATAATCCTATTCCAGAATAATTTCACTAAATGTTTTCTTTATAGCTTTGGCTTTGCTCCCAATATCTTTCATCTCAGTATCTGAAAATTGTTGAGCATTTTTACTCAACTCAACAAAGCTCAGAGCACCATCAGGAGCTTTTACGTCTTTACGTACACTATACATATATCCTGACTTAATGATTTCTTGACCTTCTTTTGATATAACAAAATCAGCAAATTGACTGGCAATTTCAAAATGAGCTGTTTTTTTCATGATTACCTGTATGCTTGGTATGATAATCGCACCATCCTGAGGATAAATGATTTCGATAGGACTATTTCTTTTGATGGCAGCAAGGGCATTTTCAAGCAACACAATACCAATTTTCTTTTCTCCTGATTCTATCTTTTGAATCACGGATGAATTCCCTCCACTGGAACCAATCTTATTTTCTTTTAACTTTTTAAAGTAATCCCATCCCAATTTTTGAGATAAAATACTAACCATGGTAAATGTTGAGCCAGACTCCAAAGGGTTTCCCATTTGTATCAAGCTTTTAAAATCTGGTTTAATGAGATCACTAAAACGAGTTGGTCGCTTATCTTTTGGTAATTTATTATGAACGATCAATACCATTGCAGAATAATAATTGTCTTCAATAGTTTGATGACCTTTTCTTATGGCCACTAAATCACGTTTTTCTAAATCACGTCCCCAGATGGGATCTGAAACCATGACTAAATCAGCCACCGGTTTCTGAGAAAGAATTTCTGCCTCTATCTTTGCCTGAAGCTTCTCTGAACCCGCTTGAAAAATCTGAACATCGACTTGAGGATACTTATGTTCAAATGTTTTTTCTAATTCACTCGCGTATTCTTTATATACAGAGGTATAAACCCAAAGAGTTTGCATCTCAGCTTTTGCAAAATTGATGGATAAAAGAATTACCAAAAATGAAAGAATTGATGTATAATATCTGATCATAATGTCCTCCAATCAGATTTACAAATTTTTCAAGAGCACTAAAATTAAAAAATTGGTGCTAACGTCTAACGACACTCTTAGAGTGATCTAATTGGGAGTGTTTAAGCAAGCAGTATTTTATCAAAGACATTATTTGATAATAAACACTATTTGAAAATAACACGTAACTTGCAAGGATAGAAAAATTAAAGATTAGCAGCAAATCAAACCGGAAAAAATTAAGTTGCAGCAGCACTAGTATTAAGATGTATGGGCCCATGGTAAATTTTGCCAATAGGCTTTGAGAGTTTGATGCTCTTTTTCTTTTAACTCAGGATCTTTATTGAAAATTTCCTGCACGGCCTCTCGAGCCTCTATAAGAATCTCTTCGTCCAACATTAAATTAGCCCAACGAAAGCCAATCATTCCAGACTGCTTAGCTCCTAAAAATTCACCTGCCCCTCGCCACTGGAGATCAGCCTCAGCAATACGGAACCCATCTTCGGTTTCGCACATTAGCTGTAAGCGTTGTTTTGCCTCCTGAGACATCTTTAGTCCAGCTGCAAAAATACAATAACTCTTTAAAGATCCACGACCGACTCGGCCGCGAAGTTGATGTAATTGCGATAGACCAAATCGCTCCGAATGTTCGATGATCATTATAACAGCATTCGGAACATCCACACCCACTTCAATCACTGTTGTACTGACAAGCACCTGAATTTGATTTTTTCGGAAAGCCTTCATTATCTCTTCTTTTTCATCGGCTTTCATTTTTCCATGCAAAAGTCCCCACGAAATACTGGGATACTGAGTCCTCATTCTTTCAAAGGATTCCGTCGCACTTTTGAGATCCATTTTTTCACTTTCTTCTACGAGTGGATAAACGAAATAGGCTTGACGACCGAATTGAATTTGCTTCATCAAAAAATCCATCATCAAATTTCTATTTTTTTCCACCATAATTTTACTAGTGATGGGTGTGCGCCCTGGAGGTTTCTCTCTCAAGAGACACACATCCAGGTCTCCGTAAGCCGTCATGGCTAAGGTGCGAGGAATGGGCGTCGCAGTAATAAACAAGCGATGAGGCGCTAATCCCTTAGATTGCAATCGATGTCTTTGACTCACGCCAAACCGATGTTGCTCATCAATTAGAATTAATCCTAATTTCAAAAATTGAACTTGATCTTCAATCAGAGAATGTGTCCCAATTAATAAATTGAGTTCTCCATTTTCTAACTCTGCTAGAATTTTCTTTTTTTCTTCAGCTTTTGTTTTAGAAGTAAGTAGAGCTATTTTGACTGGAAGTTTTTCAAAAAGTTGTTTTGCATTTTGAAAATGCTGCTCGCATAGTATTGCTGTTGGAGCCATTAATGCAGCCTGAGCACCTGCTTCTATAATTTGTAAAAGTGCAAAAAACATGACGATGGTCTTACCACTTCCAACATCCCCTTGAAGCAATCGATTCATCGGAATCATTTTATTAAGATCAATTGATATTTCTTGAATGGCTTTTACTTGATCTAGTGTTAACTGAAACGGAAGCGCCTTTTTCAATCCCTCTCTTAATAAACCTGTCCCTTTATAGGCTGTTGCTTTTTCCTGAGCATAAGATCTCCTCTTCATAACTAAAGCAAATTCCATCCAAAAAAAATCTTCGAAAATAAGTCGACGATGACCAATCGTTCTTCTTTTTTCATAGTCCTTAATGAGCTCTATTGAGGGGAAATGAAGCAGCTTCAATGCTTCTTGACGAGGAATGAGATGATACTTCTCTCGCAAAGAAAGCGGCAAAAACTCCTTTGCTTTCCAAACTTGAGGTCGATCTAAAAGACGAAAGCTTTGGTCCACTAATTGATGAAGTTTTCTCGAGTTGAGTCCAACAGTTTCTGTATAAATTGGAACTAATTGATTTTGCTGTTCGACTGACTCAACTTCATCAAGAATATCGGGATGGTGAAATACAATTTTGGATTTTATAAACTGTGGTTTTCCAATAATCCAAACTTTTTGAGGACATCGAAATCGATCAAAATATCCCTGAAAGGGTTGACGAAAAAATTGCGCCAAAAACTTTTGACCTAAACCATCTTCAAGAACTAATTCGAAACTTCTTTGATAACCGCGCCGATAACTTTTAACATTTAACAGATTAGCCAAAAGAACAACAGAATCTCCATCACTTATCTCCTTAAGATTTTCAACACGTTTCCAATTTTGATAAGTTCGAGGAACATTCTGGATGAGATCTTCTAAAGTGTGTACACCCCAATTCTCCAATCGAGCCCCCAATTGAGGACCAACACCTTTTAAATATTGAACAGAAGTTTCAAACAAATAATCCATATTAATGATTAAACCTAAAAGTCTGCACAAACCTTGTCAACCAATTACAAAATTGTAATATGGTAACTGAGCTTAATGCGAAGATCTAGGACAAGTGAGAGTCATTCATAGTGGCTCCACCCCTTCCAATATCACTTTGTTCTATCCTCAAAATAACTGGGCCGGCCTGAATGAATTATTTAAAACTTGGGTAGAATCTCAAGAGAAGATTAATCATGACGATCAAATGAAGATAGAGAGGTCTTAACTTGTCGATTATAAATTATTATAATCAAATTACGACTAACTGATCAGTTTCCTTTATTTTAAAGATCCAATTTTCAATGATTTTTTGCTCTAACTGTATAATTTATTGACCATACACTAAAAATAGCGGATATTTTTAGTGTATGGTCAATAGACTTTTTAATCCACTGAAATCACGCAGTTTTTTTATATTTGGACCGAGGGGAGTTGGTAAAAGTACCTGGCTTCGAGCTCATTTTTTATCCTCAGAATCCTTATTTTTTAATTTATTAGAACCGGAAACCTATGAACTGTTTTTATTACAGCCGCAAAGGTTAAAAGAAATAATTAATCTAAAAGAAAATCTTGAGAAGGTAATTATTATTGATGAGATACAAAAAGTTCCTTCACTTTTGGATATTGTACACAATGAACTTTCACAAAAAAAAGAGTTTTTGTTTTAACAGGTTCCAGTGCTAGAAAGCTAAAACAAAAGGGTGTCAATCTTCTGGCTGGCAGAGCTTCAGTCTACTTCATGTATCCTCTCTCTTTAGTTGAATTAGGTGATCAGTTTGATTTAGTTAAAAGTTTAGAGAGAGGTCAGCTTCCAGAATCCTATTTTTCCAATACAGACGAAGAATACAAAGAGTATTTGAAAGCCTATGTTTATACCTACATAGAAAAAGAAATCCAGCAGGAACAATGGGTAAAAAAACTAGAACCATTTCACAAATTTTTACAAATTGCAGCTCAAATGAATACGAAAATAATTAATAAATCCAAGATTGCGAAGCAAGTGGGTGTTGAATCATCGACGATCGAAAATTATTTTGAAATATTAGAGGATACATTTTTAGGTTTTAGACTTCCTGGTTTTGAAACATCCATTCGAAAACAAGTTCGTTTAGCGAATAAATTTTACTTTGTGGACACAGGTCTGGTGAGAGCCATTGAAAAAACATTAACGGTTCCTATGATAGAGCATACTTCTTACTATGGAGTCATGTTTGAAAGCTTTATTGTTAATGAGATACGAAGACACATAGAGTACCATCGCCTGGAGTGGACCCTTTCTTATTTGTGCACTAAAGAGAATCATGAAATTGATTTAGTAATACAGACACCGCAAAGAAAAATGATTTTGATTGAGATTAAATCTTCTGCTGCCATTTCAGAAGATGATATTAAAAGTTTGATTCATTTAGGTCATGATTTAGATAAGAAATACAAATCAAAAAGTCACAAACTTCTTATTTCACAAGATAAACAATCAAGAATCATTCAAGGGGTAACTTGTTATTATTATAAAGAAGCTTTAAGTCTAGTGCTTCAAGAACTTGTTTTATAGATTCCCCCGGCCTTCGGCCACATAGATTAGAAAGACAATCTTGGTAATGTTTTTGAGCTAGCATTCTTAGAAAAATTTATGACTGTTTTTTGTGTAACGAAAAAAAGTCCAAGGATAAGCAGTATAAGGTTTCTTCTTTAGAGTTTTTTACTATAGCATTATAAGCTTCCATTTCTTTTATGAGTCGTGCTTTAATTGCAAGAACATCTTCATTTGAAAGACTAGCTATAGATGTAAAATGTAGGTTTGTTTCATTTTCGATATCAAATGAATTTATGGTTTCAAGCCTCCAATTAGTGTGATTTTTTGATAAAAGATTAGAATCACGACCAAGATGAAGACGCGCTTTCCCAATAGTATATTGATTAGCAGAGTTTGATACAATTAAGCCTGTAGTTATTAAAAACTTTAATATCTTTTGTACTTTATGATGAGAAACTTGGAAAAAATCACACAAGCTTTCAACACTTTGCAGTTGAGGAATCGTGATGGCAATATGAATAGCAGCGTAGGTCCATTCACTATAATAGATAACTTGATCTTCAAAGCTAAGTTCTTTTTTTACTTTAAATCTTTCCGCTAAATCCAAATGCTTTTGAAGTTGTTCTTCGATGAGTTCCAAAAAATGATGACGTAGGTTTTGAGTGCCAGCACGAGCATATTCTACAAGAAGTAAAAAAAATCGAGAGTCTTCTTTAGTATGAACTAATAATCTATTGATCGATTCTGATTGTTCAAGACTGAGGTTGGCATTCCCATTTAAAACTTGAGAGATATAAGCTGTTTGACAATTAGCTGCGCGAGCAAGGCTTGCTCTAAATCCACGACGACTATTTGTTCGAATAGATTCGATGTATTTTAAATAAAGCTTATAATTTTTAAAATCAAAAACTGATTTATTAGTCATATTTCAAATACTTATCCTGACTTCGACACAACACAACTCAGC
>Ga0154020_10005902_pt1 | contig 14380 bp, 11 predicted proteins | sample Klosneuvirus_201_FD_109709 | JGI IMG/M metagenome (GOLD analysis project Ga0154020, IMG submission 109709) | Active sludge microbial communities from wastewater, Klosterneuburg, Austria - Klosneuvirus_20160825_MG | ecosystem: Engineered > WWTP > Aerobic digester > Activated sludge | place...
ATCCGTTCCATTTTAAGGTTTTTTGATCCGGACTTAGAATCCATGTTCCTTTGGCGGTGGCAGCTTCATTGCTTTTGCACTTGGTGTTATTAACTTCGGTAGTTGTTGAATCGGCATTAAACTTATATGAATTATCTTGTTCACAAGGTTTTAATTGAATAAATCTATCGGTTGAAGCTCCATTCATTCCGTCAATGTCAACAGGTGTTTTACTTACGCTGGCGGTAAGTTTCCATGAGGATAGCATTAAAAGCTCTTTTCTGGTGCGTGTTTCCGGCGCCGGATCAGTGGAATCATCTTTACAATTGGATAATAATAATGCTACACAAGCACAAAGCACCACGAAGAATTTAAAATTGGATTTCATTTTTTTAGGTAATGGGTTTAAATTATTTTTTCAAATATAGAATAGTCGGTAAATATAAAAAATCAATTGCTTATAAATTTTTGTTTATTCTTTATATCACCAATGGGCCGGTTAGTATATAGAGAACGAATCGGCATCTTTCCAAAAAGGCAGGCCCTCTCTGGAAGCAACAATTTTAGATTTTTCCAAATGAACAAGTTCAAAACCTTCGCGACTATCAAGGTTCACAATGCATTGCCCGGTAGGGTCATACACAGCGCTTTGCCCGGTATAAATGAGGTTGTTTTTGTCTTTACCAATGCGATTAACACCAATTACATAACATTGATTTTCAATTGCGCGGGCCGGTAACAAGCTGTTCCAGTGTGCTATTCTGGCTTCCGGCCAATTGGCAACAAATATCATGATGTCGGACATTTCTGTATTTCGGCACCATACCGGAAACCTTAAATCGTAACATACAAAGGGCATTATGCTCCAACCCTTGTATTCCATTTTTACCTTTTTTGAACCCGGTGTAAATTTTTCATCTTCTCCTGCAAAGGCAAACAGATGTTTTTTATCATAATAAACTATTTGCTGATCAGGTTTAGCCATTATAAATCGATTATAATAACTGCCATTTTCCTCAATAATTATACTGCCACAAATTGCTGCTTCTGTTTCAAGTGCAATTTCTTTCATCCATTCCACCGTTGCTCCATCCATGGTTTCAGCTACGGAAGCAGGATTCATTGTAAAGCCAGTTGTAAACATTTCAGGGAGTACCATCATGTCAACAGTAGGATGTTCCTCTTTTATGATATTTATATTTGAAGCAAATAAACTTAGATTCTCTTCTTCATTTTCCCACGCAATATCCTGCTGAATTATTGCGAGAGTAAGATCTTCCGGATGTATACTTTTCATTTTGTTTTGTTATGAATGGATTAAAAAATTCAGAATTGAATGGTTGCAGGCAATTGTAGTGCGGACTTCCCTGCCTGCCGGCAGGCAGGGGAGCCGATATACTCTGCCTTAACACAAAAATACGTGGGCAGGAGATACTTTCCAAACCTAAAAACCAGCAATACAATTGACTGCTGTTAGCGGTAGTTTTTTAAAATACCGTACAATGACTTGTCTAAGTAGGTAGTGTCCCCAGAAGTTCTGCATAGATTGTCAAAATCGTTTAATATTTCCATTGATTCATCTAAGAAATTTGACTCGACGTCTTCGGGAAATTGTGATTTAAAATGAATCAGTCTTTGACGGGAAAGGGAATCTCCACTTAATGCTGCACCAAGTAACTTATTAATAATATAGACGCTGTGTGGCATCTCTGTTTTCCTCAAATATTCTTTGTTTACTTCATTAATTGTTAGTTTAGTGTATTTGAGTGGTGTTAAAATCATTTCAGCTTTAGATTTTTTTATTGTTCCTTTTTCTGAATAAATTACTTCCTTGTAAACATCGACAACGACAGAATTCCAACCTTTCGTAACGGGGTCAAAAAATGGTACAGATTTCTTTGAATGCACAATCAAGGACTTTTTTTTATAAGTAATTGAATTATCAGAGTATTTAGTCAAAATAATTTCGTTGGTATTGCAATTAAAGATTTCGATATCGTCATAAAAAACGCTATTTTGTAGAAATTCAATCCAGCTAATTCCATTTACCTTTCCGGTTTTACATAATACCAAGCTATCATTTAACGATGAAACAGGATACTTATTCCACATATCATTAGCATCCAAATTACAACTACAAACTGTTCTCACACTGTCCTTGTTTTTATTTGTACAAGAATTAAACAGCAATATAAATGGTACAACCATGATAATTAATTTCATTTGGGTGAGTATTTTTCTGGTTAAATTACTGCCAACTTATGGATACCAGAACCATAATTTACAAACTATTTAGAATATTTGCTGCTTTTTCGAGTGTTTCGTCTTCCTTGGCAAAACAAATTCTTAATAATTTGTGATCTTTTTTGTTGTGAAAAAATGAAGATAAAGGAATGGTTGCTATTTTATTTTCTATAGTCAAACGTCGTGCAAACTGATAATCCGATTCGTCTGAAACGTCGGAATAATCAAGCAATTGAAAATAAGATCCGGCTGAGTGCAATACTTTAAATCGTGATTCACTTAATAAAGCCTTCATTTTATCTCTCTTCTTTTGGTAAAATCCGGAAACTGATATATAAGTTTCCTCTTCTTGAAGCATAGTATTAAATGCCCATTGAGCAGGTGTAAATGTACAAAAGGCGTTGTATTGATAAACTTTTCTAAATTCTCGGGTTAGCGCTTCCGGAGCCAATACATAACCGGTTTTCCAACCGGTGACATGGTAGGTTTTGCCAAAGGAAGAAATAACAAAACTCCTTTGCGCCAACTCTTCGTTTAGTGCAATGCTTTGATGCGTTTTGTTATCAAAAATAATGTGTTCATATACTTCGTCACTTATTATCAATATGTTAGTTCCTCGTGTTAGTTCATTTAATATAATAAGATCATTTTCATTCATCACAGAGGTTCCTGGATTATGAGGAGAATTGATGATGATTAATCTGGTTTTATTTGTAATCAAACTTTTTATTTCAGCCCAATTAATTGAAAAAGTGGGGTAAACTAATGAACTAAAAACGCATTTTCCTCCACAAAGTTCCACGGCCGGAATGTAGCAATCATATGCCGGTTCAAGTATAATAACTTCATCACCCGGGTTTACAACTGAGTGAATAGCTGTAAATATTGCAATTGTAGCGCCCGGAACCACTGTGATTTCAGTATCAGGATTGTAAAATCTCCCATAAATTTTTTGAGTTTTGGCCGATATACTTTCTCGCAAAGGCATAATTCCCTGCATTGGCCCGTATTGATTAAACCCACTCATTACCGCATTTTGCAGTGCCTCCTTCAATTTGATTGAACATTCAAAATCAGGAAATCCCTGTGAAAGATTAACTGCATCATTTTGTTTGGCCAAAGCACTCATTTCTGTAAAAATGGTTGTACCAACATTTGGAAGTTTAGATTGGATAATTGGAGTCAATGATTAAAATATTAGAGATTTCAAAAAAACAAAAGAATTTTATTAAAACATAGCTTGAATAAGAGTAGAAGAACCTTCGCTTAGAATGTTAAATTATCGCACCGACTCTATCAAAAAGATAAACCCTGTTTTTTCGAAACAAACAAACTTTAACAATTGATATACATATTTTTATACATTCCTAACATTAGCAAAAAGAAAAAAAATATTCGATTTTTATTTGCATCATAATATTACAAAAAAGGGTTGTGGTTGGCCCGTGGAGTCCTGAAAAAGAATTCATAAAAAAAAGTAACTTATTTTAATGAGAGCTGATTTTACTTTACTTTTTTTCTCTAGCCCATCCCACTAAATTGAATTAATAGAATGAAAAGCAAAATAAAAATAGGCGTTGTAGAGGATGAGCAATTAACGTCAGAAATGATTGAAAATACACTCACCAGGTTGGGATATGAAACATGCAAAACCGCATCCAGTTATGAACAGGCTATTCAAATGATTGAAAATGAGTTACCCGATATTGTGTTAATTGATATTTATTTGGATGGAAGTAAAGATGGTATTGAATTGGCTGAAAAAATCAATAGAGATTACAAAATTCCATTTATTTTTTTAACTGCAGATTCTCAAAAGGATACTCTTCAAAGGGCAAAAAGTGTAAGCCCGCCTGCATATTTAGTCAAGCCCTTTTCGCATAATGAATTGTATTGCGCTATTGAGATTTGCATCAACAATTATTCTAAAAAACAATCTGTTGAAAGCAAGGTAGGCAATCCGCTTTTGCAAGATGTGATTTTTGTGAAGGATGGAAATTATTTTAATAAGTTGAAAATAAACGACATATATCATATTGAGAGCGATCATGTATATATCAATATTTACACCGCTACCAAAAAAATGACTGTAAGAAATTCGTTAAATAATTTTTATGAAGGCTTAGACAAAAGCATATTTTTTAGAACACACAGAAGTTATGTAGTAAATGTGAATCATATTGATTCCATCAGCTTTGATCATGTTACTGTAAATGGTGTAAATGTGCCTTCTTCCCGAAAGTATCACAACGATATCTTATTAAAATTTCATGTAGTTTAAAGTAAAATTTCCATTTTATTTGCCTGATTTTCAGAGTATATAAACTTTGAAAATAACAAAATAGTAACTTTAAGAACATTTTTAATGTACTTAGTTTGTTATTATACCCCTATATTTGTTCCGTTAACTTCAAGGGACAATGGAAAATTCAAAATTATTTTTGGTATTCAGTACCGGTCAAATCTCAAGGTTTGACTCTTTGCATTTATTCAAATTACTCACTTATTCAGGATTTTCATTTAAGTAAAGAATGTCAAACGAAATGCAGGACAAAATTAAGATTGGAGTTGTTGAAGATGAAAGAATGATGGCAGAATTCATCGTAACTACTTTAGAGAATTTGGATTACAATCCTACTAAACCAGCTTCTACTTTTGAAGCAGCCATTAAAATGATAGAAGAGGAAAAGCCGGATATAATACTTCTTGATATATTTTTAGATAGCGAAAAGGACGGAATTGATGTAGCTGAAGTAATAAACAAAGAGTATAAATTACCATTTATTTTTTTGACAGCCAATGCTACTAAAGAAACTCTTGAAAGAGCTAAAAAAGTAAGTCCTCCGGCGTTTTTGGTTAAACCATTTACTAATAATGATCTTTATTGCGCCATCGAAATTTGTTTAAATAATTTTGTAAAACCCCCGGCATCTAGCCCTGAGAATTCAAATTTTCTCATGAATGATTCCATCTTTATTAAGGACGGGTACTATTTTTACAAAATAAAATACAACGACATTTACTACATCGAAAGTGATCACGTTTACATAAATATTTATACAGCCCTTAAAAAACTTACCATCAGGGCATCCTTAGGAAATTTTATGGAAAATTTGAATAAGGATATATTTAGTCGGGTTCATCGAAGTTTTATTGTCAATCTAAATCATATCGAATCTATTACAACGGATTATGTAGTAGTAAAGGGTATAAAAGTTCCAACTTCTAAAAAGTATAAAGAAGAAATTTTAATGAAATTTCAGATTATATAATTAGCCATCATCCTTGTGGTTTAAGAATAACCATTACCAAATTAAGAACTCTCCCGGGTTAACTCCAACCTGAAACTTTTTTTTGTATTTTCCATTGGCACTATAAATACGCACGTAGCCTTTGCTTTGGTAATCTATGGCATCGGCAACCAACAAATCCCCATGTGAAGGCTCAATTGTCAAGCCATAAAAAGAGGAGCCCGATTCTTGAATTATAAAAGGATTAGCAGGAAGTAAAGCGGTTGTTTTGGGAAATCCAAAAATCCCTTTGAACACAAAATATAAGCTGTCTTGATTAGGGTTTTGTTTAAGTTTAACAGGATTAAAAGCCGAATTGTCAAAAAGCCATTTCTGAGACACTGAGGTACTGTTTGAATTAATCCCAAACAAACCACCAATCTTGTTTTTTGTCTCATCACCTGAACAAAGAATCCAGATCATTCCATTTTTATCTTTAAGTATAGAAGAACCACCGTATGCCACTTTAATGCTGTCGGTCACAATGTCTTTAGTTGGGTCAATAACATACAAATATTCTCTATCATGATTGCAAACCCAAACTTTACCATCATGTGAAATTAATTCCTCTGTCCATCCTGCGCATTTTATTGAGCCAATCACAGCGTATGATTGAGGATTTATAACTGTAATATGTTGTGAATAGAGATCAGTAACATAAACCTTACTAGGGGAAACTTGTAATGCATACCGCGGAGATTTTAAACCGCGTATTGAATTTATTGAAAGTCCGGTGGAAGGTTCTACAATTTCTATTTTTCCCGAATTATTTACAATCAACCATAATTTTTCGTCAATTAATGCCAAACTCTGAAGAATATCTCCTAATGGTCTGTTATTTACCTGTTTAAATATATCCGATTGACTGCTGAGGCTGTCCTTATCCAAATTAATGTAAAAGAGGGAAGCATTTCCAAAAGTAAAGGTTCCTTCATTGGCCACAAATACACCAGTATTTTTTTGAATATCGGTTTTTGGTGAATCCGTTTTATCATCAGCACAACTAAATAGCAACAATGATGACCCTAATGAAAAACAGAGTCTATTGAATGTTTTAAGAAGAGTTTTCAATTTGTATAATTTATAATTTTAAACCTCTGTAAAAATAGTTTCCGAATTCACTTTTTAAACTTACAATAAAAATACCGGTTGGGAGTTCAGATGCATCAATTTCAACACTTTTGGCATCCAATTGCATTGATTTTGTAACGTGACCAATGGCATTTTGGATGGTTATAATATTTTGACCTTCTAAAGGTTCGGTTATTATGATTTTTTGACCTTCCTTTATTGGATTGGGACCTTTAATACGAATAATTTTTGATGAACTTGGTGAAATTGAAAGCGATAACTGATGAATAACACCAATGGCATCCAAATCAAATCCACCGGAAGGCCAAGGAGTCGGCCAAGGATCGTTTACTTTTCGGCCTGCGGTATCATATCCGGCAAAAGGAGAAAGTAAACTTCCAACAACATCTATTATTTTTATATGTGTAATGGATTGTTTATTTAGATCCTTATAGTCAGGAAGTTCATCTATATCAAAAGGCACCCCAAACCCATATCTGTATTTTCCTGCCAAATTATTTATATTTTCAGGTTCAGTAATACCAAATGCTCCAGTTTGTGTAGACGTGTCGCTTAATGAGTGGGAGGGAAATCTGAAATATCGCCAACCGTCAGAACTTACTTCAACAAAGGCAAGTTCTAAAAATCGATCATCAAAGGTATTTTCAAAAACTGCAAAATCCCATCCCTTGCCATTCACTATGGGTTTGCTGAATTGACAAATTGCAATTCCACTATCTCCTAAGCTTATAACACCATTTTCGCCCGCTTTACCTGTTGCAGAAATAGAGTCTCCTATGCTGGTATATCCCGAATCTTTATGCGAGATGTTTCGCCAACCGCGCTTTATTTCACATTTTGTAGCCCAATCAATAAAAATATTTGAATCCATTGAAATAGCGGTACTTCCCGGTTTTAAAGCTGCGGGGGCATATTGAGAATTTGAAGTTAAATTCAAACCCAGGATGAATATGCCTAATAAAGCCAATTTGAATAATGAATTTATAGATGAAATGCCTTTTATCATGTTTTTATGTTTTTGTCTTTTTAAAATTCAGATCCAATGTTGCTCCTAATTCAAAATTTATTCCGGGCATAGGGCGCCAAACAATAGTTTCGTATCTGTAATTTAGGAGGTTATTTACTTTAAAGAATAGGTTTCCGCTTACTGTTTTGATTACCCAATCCCTTTTAAAACCAATATTTACCAAATAAAATGTCGGTAGATTCTCTGCATTATCCGGTGTTGTATATCGTTTGCCTGTAACTATTCCGTTTATCATAAAACTTGTTTTACCAACCATAATGCCTGCAAAGGCTGAATACTTGTAAAATGGTATGTAAATCAATTGTTTGCCATAGTTAATATCAACTTCATTTATATTTTTTGAAATGGAAAAATCCATGTTAATACCAAAATTAGCTAAAATATTTTTTGTAAATCGATGGTTTGACTTTATTCGGACTTCACATCCTTTGTTTTGTACTTCTCCAATATTTATAGGGGTCCAAATTTGCGGTGTAAGTGGCTGCCATTGTATCCAATTAGTTACTGTCCGTGAATAACCGGTAACTTGCAAGTTCATACTCGAACGTTTGTTGTTTTTTCTCCATTCAAGGCTCATCTCATACCCATAGCCTGTTTCCGGCTTAAGTGCCGGGTTTCCACCGGGATTCCAATAAAGATCATTTAAAGTTGGAATTCTGTATAAACGATTAATTTGGCCAAAAATATCAAAGGATTTGGATAATCTGGTTCTAAATCCAATACCCGGGATAAAGGGTATAAATTTAGAGTCAACAAAATCTTGCCTCATGTTAATATTGATCTTGGTGCTTATAATTTTAAATTCTTGTGAATGATTCATCCAAATAGAGGTTTGTGATCTTTTTGGGTTTTTAGCATATTCACTAGACAATGCCGATGCCAAAAATTGAGTGATTCCTACACTACTTTGAGAATTTGCAAATGTTTTAAACCTTGCCTCAAGTTCCGTTGTAAGGCAATGTATGTTGAAATTAGAATTAATATTTTGATCATTATCTTGATAAATTAGTTTTTCATTTTGCCCAAGAACTTTAAGTTTTAAAACGGTCTTGTTTAATAATTTATTCCAATTGAATATTATTTTATGACTTATATCCTCTTGTTTGGCTGTAGAAATTGCCATGAGCATAGTGGGCGGTATTTGTCGATTTGCTATGGTTCCCCACCAGCTTAATTTAAATTGACCGGCTTTTTGAGTTGTAAACGTGTTTTCTTGTAAAATTGAAAATGTTTTAAAATTGGCATTATTTAGCCTCTGTATTGGATTGCCGTATTCAGCATTATTTTGAAACGGGAAATTATTGTCGGCTTGCTGATAAAACCATTTTGTTTGATTTTGTAGGTTTTTGTAACTAGTATTAAACTTGAAACCATGGCTTAAATTATTAAAACTTCCAAAGGTTTGTAAAAGTTGAATACTTGGTTTGTTTTTGTTTGTATTTTCATGCAATTGAATGCCGCCTTCAATACTGCCGCTTCCTTGTATACCGGCTGATAAACCCGGTAGTACATTAACATTTTCAAAAAGAAAGGCCGGTATCAGATTTAAATCAAGTAGCCCGGTAGCTTGGTTGTTTATATTTAAGCCGTTCCAAATTAGATTGGTTTGTTGTGCCGATCCACCTCTAAGACTAGATGTCGCCAAAATACCCGGCCCATAGGATCTGATGTTTAGTCCCGAAGCAACATCCATTAATTCAGCCAACGAATTACCTGAGTAAAATACTTTCAAAAAACTATCCGGTCTTTCTATTTTGCCACCAATATTATAGGTATTAATCCTCTCAGCGATAACAGTAATTTCCTTCAAATTTTTTGAACGAGAGGTGTCATTTTGTGCTTTTGAACACAAAACAGATACAATGCCGATACAGAGAAAGATCGTTTTTTTTATCATAATACTGCTGCTTTTAATCCCTAAAGCAGAAAGTTTTTGACTGAATTCGGCAGGTTTTCTGACTCATTCCTTGTTTTGCAGCCTTCCCATTCTTGATAAAAAGAACAGTGGCAAAAAGTTTGCAAAACAAACTACGGAATTTACAGCAGAGGGTACTGTTCCCGATTTTAACGGGATTCCCTTACACCGATTTCTTAATGCGAAAGTAATATAAATGCGGTCATTATTTTTGGCTTTTGGATTATTGCAAAAAAAATAACGCAAATGGTTGGAAACGTTTAAGCCATTTTGGAATGAATCTTAAAAGATCCCTGCAAAATGAGGATGTTCTACAAATTCTCTTTAGCGAATGATTTAGTTGACTACTTGAAACCGTATTGTGAGTTTGCAGTCAAAAAACATAAAAAATGGAGCTTCACAAATTGTAATATCCCATTTATTGGTGGCGATTTTATTAACGTAAACCTTATAATCCTTTTCAACTATATGGTCTGATCCGTCGTTAATAAGCACATAAACTTGAGTACCTTTCGGTATAAAATCTTTTATTGTGGTGTAAATCCCGGTAGATGGCTTTTTTTCAAAGGATATTTTGTAGTTATACCCATTACCATCTGTAAAATGTGTGGTCCAAGCTATAGGTGAGGTATTTGCTGAAATTCTTAAAAGTGGGGCAGTTGGGTTTCCATCACCGTGGTTAACTGTATTTAATTCAGGTGTGCAAGGAGCTATAACAGGTTTCGCTTTAATATTTTCTAGCTCAATAATTTTTCCAAATACTAATTGACTTCCATTTCCGGCAAATGCTCTAAAATAGTACTTCTTTGATTCATTCAAGTTATTTACAGTAGCCGTAAAACTTTTGTCTGTCAATTTAAGATCTTTAATAAAAGTTTCACTATCCGTTGGCACTATTGAAGTTCCATAACCAAAGCCAACGCCAACACCGGATAGTCCACCATCTGAATTCAATCTTCCTCTAAGTAAAACGGAACCATCATCTTGCACAGTAGCTGAAACAGTGCTTACTTCTAATGATTTAGATTCTTTTTTGCAATTGCCAAGAAAAACAGGAATTAGTAATAAGTATATTGTTTTTTTCATAGGTTTGATTAGTCTACGATTTTATAAAATTTCAGAAAATTAATTTGATTTTTAATTCTTACCTTTTATTGCTTTTGCAAGTTCAGATATTTCCTTTTTTTTCACTCGTGGAATCCAATTTCGGGTCCAATAAAGCAATTCACCCGTTTCGCTGTTACATACAGTTACATATGCATGGCTTATGTAATAGTATATCTCTCTATTTTTGAGAAGCATTGCCTCAAGTTGTTCCATTGAAATAAAACGGTAAGGGTAAGGATATATTTTCAAAAACTCATCCTCGGTAAATTTATCGCCTTCATTAATGAGGTCCTCAGTTATATACAAGGTATCTTCTTGCATTTTAAACAATTTAGGTTTTATCATTGGTTTGGGTTTATCTCCACCACACATAGAAACATGTTCTCTTAAACCAAAATCAATGGTTTTAAGGTATGAAGCCACTAAACCCGGCTTGAAATTTATTATATCAAGTTCTTCTTCACTGATAATTTTCATTGCTTTGTCTTCCTGTTTATAATCAAGAAGTTTTTTAGATTTTTCACCGAGTAGTAATTGAAAACTACCAAAGAAATCATCTTCTCTGTCTCTCATTTTATCCTTTTTTAGTTTACGTTGCCACATCTGGTATTCGATATGTGAAAAGATTTTATTAAAGAAAAAAACTTTCATAGATATAAAAGCGCTATTCTCCATATTCTCATATTTTGAAAATTCTTTACCTTCAATTACTTCTATATCGCAATATGTCCAGCTTTCTTTTACCAGTTTTGTAAATTCATCTCTATTTTCGGTTAAATAGTTGGGCACAATAAAGTAAACAGTACTTACTTTCAGGCGACTGTATTCTAATTCAGTGAGCCTCAGCGCATCGCACCATTCAGAACTACCAACCCGCAATTGTGCTTTCAACGCAATTGAATTTGTGAAAAGAATAACGAAGACTGCTATTTGCAAGAATGTGTTTTTCATAGATTTGTTTTTTTAGGTATGGTTGGCAATTTCAAGCAAATTTATTTAAAAAAAACAATTTCAATTAATCCGAGCACTTTTTTCCGGTTATCAAATTAACATAGTTTTATTTTTAAATAGTTGTAATATTGTATTCCCTTTAGCATGAAGCGGTTATCGATCTATTTACTCCTTGTAGTTATGTTGTTTTACTCAGGCGGTTACTTTGCTTTGTTTAAAGTAAGGCAATGGAGTATTCAAATAGAAATGGATCGAAGCCAACATTTTCCTGAAACCCTTGTGATTCCCTACAGTTACTATATTGATCATTTGGAACGAGATGGAAAGGAAATAATTTGGAAGGGTAATTATTACGATATTAAAGCTCGTCATTTTAAAGGAGGTCTGGTAATACTTAAGGCTAAATACGACAAAAAGGAAAGTTCTCTTATAAGTCAGCTTTCACATTTTTTAAAAGAAAAGGATCATAATGGAAATAATGCAGGTAAAACCTTCTCCAAGGTTTTAAAAATGGACTTTTTTGTAATTAACAATCAAGTATTAATAAAATCGCCTATTTCAGAATATTGGTTTAATGCATATTCTGAATTTATTCTTAAAGGCTATTCTAAGCCTATTTTTTCACCTCCTCAGGTCTAAGCAATTTAGATTTAATTTGGGTTAAAGCCATCCGGTTTTTAACTAATTTTTACACCCTGTAGTATTAAGCTTGGGGTATTTTTACTTATTTAATTATTTTTATATGAAATTTTACATAACGATTATGCTTGTCTTCGTTTATATATACACGAACGCACAGGTGAATCAAGATACTATTAAAAAATCTGTTACCTTGGACGAGGCAGTTGTTTCGGCTAATAAAACAGAGGAAATGAAACGAAACATTTCATCACAAATAAGGGTGATTAATGCTCATCAAATACAGTTTGATAATGTACAAACTGCCGGTGATATCCTTAGCAATACCGGACAAATTATGGTTCAAAAAAGTCAGCAAGGTGGCGGTAGTCCGATTATTCGTGGTTTTGAAGCCAATAAAGTACTCATAGTAATCGATGGAGTTCGAATGAATAACCTCATTTATCGAGGAGGACATCTTCAAAATGTGATGTCTATCGACCCAAGTATTTTAGAAAGAGTTGAAGTTGTTTTTGGGCCATCATCAACAATATACGGCAGCGACGCTCTTGGAGGTACGATGCACTTTATGACCAAAAAACCATTATTGGATCTCACAGGAAAAAAGCCGGTTTCGGCACATTTTTTACAGAGGTATTCTAGTGTTAACAATGGTTTTACAACACATGCCAATGTAAATATTGGTGGTAAAAAGTTTGCTAGTTTAACAGCCATTACCTACAACAATTTTGGAGACTTAAAAATGGGAAAAAGCAAGAATCCATTTTACGACACAATTTATGGTTTAAGAGAATATTATGTTGAGCGAATCAATGGTAAGGATTCAATGGTGAAAAATTCTAACAAATATTTACAGGTTCAAAGCGGATACAGTCAAATTGATCTTTTGCAAAAATTGCTGTTTAAGCAAAACGAAAAGGTTGAGCATCAATTGAATATCCAATATTCTAATTCTTCCAATATTCCACGATACGATCGCTTAACAGATTATCGCAATGGACATCTTCGATTTGCAGAATGGTATTATGGACCTCAGTTGAGATTGTTAACTGCTTACGACCTAAATATTAAAAATAAGTTTGGGTTTAACAATATTCATCTTGGCGTTAATTATCAAAAAATCAAGGAAAGTAGGGTTACAAGAAGTTTTGGAAACGATAACTTGGACAGTAGGGTAGAAGATGTAGGCGTATTAGGTTATAACCTCGATTTTCAAAAAAACTTAAGAAAAAGTAAACTTAGGTTTGGATTGGACGGACAGTCGAATACGTTAACTTCTACGGCAAGTAGAAAAAACATCGTGACCAATAATGAATCATCTCTTGATACACGATATCCCGATGGTGATAATTCATTGAATCACTTTGCTCTTTATTTTTCTCATACTAAAAATTTAACTAAAAAATTAGTTTTAAACGATGGTTTGAGAATAGGAAGATCGGTGCTGAAGTCTAATGTAGTGGATAATTCCTTTTTCAAATTGCCGGTAGTAAATGTGGAACAAAAAAATAATACTTATTCAGGCTACTTAGGTTTGATTTATAATCCCTCCAATAATGTAAAGCTTTCTTATTTATTGGCAAGTGGTTATAGAGTTCCAAATATTGATGATCTGTCAAAAATATTTGAAACTGCCAAAGGAAATGTTATTGTTCCTAATCCTAAACTTAAACCGGAGCAAACGCTTTCCAATGAGATTGGACTTAGTTTTAAGCCGAGCAAATCTATACGCGTTGAAACCAATGTATGGTATACATTATTTAACGATGCAATAACCACAGTGCGATCCAATCTTAATGGCTCTGACTCAATATTTTATGATGGACAAATGAGTCTTGTTTATACAAATAAAAACAGCGCCACAGCACGCATTTACGGCTTTTCTGCTGCTGTTAATGCAAACATTACCAAAGATGCGCAGCTTTATGCAAACTTTGCGTATACCAAAGGAGAGGTTACTTCCACAAACGTAAAGCAACCATTAGACCATATTTCACCAATTACCGGTAATATTGGTTATAGTGTAAACCACAAACGCCTAACGTCGGAAGTATATTTGATGTATAACGGCAAAAAGGAAATGAAAAATTACTCCGGTAGTGGAGAGGATAACCAACAATATGCCACAAAAATTGG
>Ga0154020_10005903_pt1 | contig 14377 bp, 12 predicted proteins | sample Klosneuvirus_201_FD_109709 | JGI IMG/M metagenome (GOLD analysis project Ga0154020, IMG submission 109709) | Active sludge microbial communities from wastewater, Klosterneuburg, Austria - Klosneuvirus_20160825_MG | ecosystem: Engineered > WWTP > Aerobic digester > Activated sludge | place...
CCAGTCCAAAGTCTCGCATCTGTCGGCAGCCATCACGACGCCCTAGCAGCATGCTGTAAAGATCGGGACCCGCACTCCCTTACGGGGCTGCCACGCGGCGGGGCGAGGCAGCGCGTCGCTGAAGCACTTCGCTTCGGCGTGATCACTCAACGATTCGAGATTCATGGCCAACACGATCGACCTCAGTGGGCTCGTCCGTCCGCAGCTTGTCGAAGCGACCAAGCGCGAGGACACCCCGAATATCGCCGAATTCCGTCTGCAGCCGCTCGAACGCGGTTTCGGACACACGCTGGGCAATGCCATGCGCCGACTGCTCCTGTCGTCGCTGCGCGGCTCTGCCGTGTGGGCATTCCGTATTGACGGCGTCGTCCATGAGCACCAGACCATCGGTGGCGTGGTCGAAGACGTGCACCAGATCATCGGTAACCTCAAGACGCTCACGCTCGCCCTGCCCGACGAAGTCGAACAGGCCGTGCTGCGCATCTCGAAGTCGGGACCCGGCACCGTCACGGCGGCTGACATTCAGGTCGGCGCGGTTGGCGGCGTGCGTGTCATCGACCCGACGCACCATCTCTTCACCATCACCGACGAGCGCGACTTCAACGTCGAACTCTACGTGAACAAGGGACGTGGTTACATCGAAAGCGATCAGCATCCGGCCGATAAGAACCTCTCGGTGGATGTGGTCCGCATCGATGCCATCTACAACCCGGTTCGTCGCGCCAACTTCACCGTCGCGGAAACGCGCGTTGGACAGCGCACGGACTATGACCGCCTGACGCTGACCGTCGAAACCAACGGCACGATGTCGCCCGAGGAAGCGGTGAGCTACGCAGCGGCGCTGGCCCAGACCCACTTCCAGTATTTCGTGGGCTTTGGATCGTCCGCGTCGGCGCAGCCTGGCACCGGTGGAGACGGCGCGAACAGCGACGCGCTTCGCCTGGCCGAGCTGTTCCGCACCCCGATCGATGATCTCGAATTGTCGGTGCGGTCGGTCAACTCCCTCAAGAATTCCAACATTCGCTCGCTCGGTGATCTGGTCCGTCAGACAGAAGCCCAGATCCTCCAGGTCAAGAACTTCGGCAAGAAGTCGCTCCAGGAGATCGCCGCGCTGCTCGAGAAGGAAGGGCTCAATTTCGGTATGCGCTATGAAGAGAGCACGGACGGTGTCCGCATTCTCGACATGGGCACGGCGCCCAGCCGCGCGGCCGAAAACGCGCCTGATGACGACGACGACGAGGACTGATTTTCCATGCGCCATCGCAAGGCCAACCGCCAACTCCGGCGGACCAGTGAGCAGCGTCTCGCGCTGCTCCGCAATCTCGCTACCTCGTTGATCGAGGCCGGCGCGATCGAAACGACCGAAGCCAAGGCGAAGGAACTCCGCCCCTTCGTCGAGAAGCTCATCACCAAGGCCCGCACCGGCACGCTCCATGCGCGTCGGCTCGCTGGCAAGCACGTCTCCAAGCGTGAAGCGGCGGACAAGCTCTTCCAAGAGATCGGTCCGAAGTTTGCCACGCGGCCGGGCGGCTACACGCGCATCCTCAAGACCGGTCACCGCAAGGGTGATGGTGCTGAGATGGCGCGGATCGAACTGATCCTCAGCTGATAGGACGCACGCACATGGCTATTCAACGCAATCGCTGCTACTGCTGCGACAAGGGCGTCGCTTTCGGCAACAGCGTCTCGCACGCGAACAACAAGACCCGTCGCACGTGGAAGCCCAACCTCCAGGTGGTCCGCACCCTCCACGAGGGCAAGATCATCAAGGTGAAGGCCTGCACGCGCTGTCTCGCGGCCGGAAAGATCACCCGCGCGCCGCGCGGTCAGGTCGCCGCAGCCTGAGTCGGACGAGTGATACGCAAGGCGGGAAGCTCGTGAGCATTCACGGGCTTCCCGCTTTTGTCTATCTGGGGTAAGAGCGTCCACTCCCGCGATCGGACTCACTCACGGGTCACTCACTCCTCACGAGAATTCCAATGAAGACTGCGCTCATCACCGGCATCACGGGCCAGGATGGCTCGTATCTGGCCGAGCTGCTGCTCACCAAAGGGTATCACGTCGTGGGTGTCGTGCGCCGCTCCTCCACGACCCCGTACGAGCGCATTGCCCATCTCGTCGACAAGGTGGAGCTCGTCTCCGCCGATTTGCTCGACCAGACCTCACTGACCGATGTGGTGCAGGCCTGCAAACCCGTCGAGATCTACAATCTCGCCGCGCAAAGTTTCGTGCAGACATCCTGGCAGCAGCCGGTGCTCACGGGGGAGTTTACCGCCCTCGGCGTGACGCGCATGCTCGAGGCGATGCGCAAGGCGGCACCCGACGCACGATTCTATCAGGCCAGTTCGAGCGAACAGTTCGGCAAGGTGGTGGAGACGCCGCAGCGCGAATCGACGCCCTTCTATCCCCGCTCGCCATACGGCGTCGCGAAAGTGTACGGACACTGGATCACCGTCAACTATCGCGAGAGTTTCAATCTGTTCGCCGCTTCCGGCATTCTGTTCAATCACGAGTCGCCGCGTCGTGGACTGGAGTTCGTGACGCGGAAGATCTCCGACGGCGTGGCGCGCATCAAACTCGGCATGCAGCGCGAACTGCGCCTGGGCAACATCGACGCGCGTCGCGACTGGGGCTTTGCCGGAGATTACGTCGACGCCATGTGGCGCATGCTGCAGCTGGATGCGCCGGACGATTTCGTGATCGGCACGGGCGAGACGCACGCGGTGCGCGACTTCCTGCAACTCGCCTTTGATGTGGTCGGTCTCGACTATCGCGAATTCGTCGTGCAGGACGAACGCTTCTTCCGCCCCGCCGAAGTGGACCTGCTCGTGGCCGACCCCGCCAAGGCCAAGGCGCAGTTGGGATGGACGCCCACCGTCAACCTGGCCCGGCTTGTCGAGATGATGGTGGAAGCGGATCTCGAGCGGTACGCCAGTGCCGCGCGCGCCAACGGCGTCGCACGGTGACCGCGACGTCGGTGTCAGTCACGCGGTGTCGTCGTCGATGGCCGGAGGGTGTGTGCGCGCGCTGGTAACGGGCGCGGCAGGTTTCGTGGGACAGTGGCTGACGCGCGCCTTGCGCGAAAACGGCATGGCGATCACCGGCGTGGCGCTTGCGCCGCACGGGCCGGTCACGGCCGGCGACGACGGGGTGCAATGGCTGTTCGGCGACCTCCGCGATGACGCGGTGGTCGCGCGCGTGGTGGAGGCGACGACGCCCGATGTGGTCGTCCATCTGGCGGCGATCTCGCACCTGCCGACCGCCGCCGCCGATCCGGCCGCGGCGTGGGACGTCAATGTCACGGCCACCGCGCGGTTGCTGCACCATCTCGATCGCGTACGCACCGTTGGCACGGCCGATCCGACCGTGCTGCTGGTGGGAAGCGCGGAGCAATACGGACGCCAGCCGACGGGCGCGCAGCCCATTCGGGAGGACGCGCCGCAGTTGCCCCGTACAGTGTACGCCGCCACCAAGGCGGCGCAGGAGCTGCTTGGCCTGCAGATGTGGCGCGCCAGTGGTCTGCGGGTGATCGCCGCACGCAGTTTCAATCACAGCGGGCGCGGGCAGGAGTCCCGGTTTTTGCTCCCAGCGCTCGTCGGTCGTGCGCTGGCACTGCGCGACGCGTCGCAGGGCACACCGCTGATGGTCGGCAACACCACACCCATTCGTGATTTTCTGCATGTGAGCGATGTGGTGTCGGCATATATTTCGTTACTGCACCACGGCACGCCCGGTGAGAGCTACAATGTCGCCAGCGGCATCGGCCGGTCGGTGCAGGATACCGTCGCACACGTGTTGTCCCGCGTGGGCGTCGACGCCCCGGTCACGCCTGATCCAGCGCTGGTACGACCGGTCGATGTGCCCGCACTTGTGGGCGACCCGCACAAACTGCAGCAAGCCACAGGGTGGCGCGCGACGCGCACCTTTGACGATATCATCGACGATCTGATCCATGCCGCGACGTACTGACCTGCACCGCATTCTTGTCATCGGCTCCGGGCCGATCGTGATCGGACAGGCCGCTGAGTTTGACTATTCCGGGACCCAGGCGATCAAAGCACTCCGCGAGGAGGGCTATGAAGTTGTGCTGGTGAACTCCAACCCGGCCACGATCATGACCGATCCGGAGTTTGCGGATCGGACATACGTCGAGCCAGTGACCGCGGAATTCGTCGAGAAGGTCATCGCCCGCGAGCGACCGGACGCCGTCCTGCCCACCATGGGCGGACAGACGGCGCTGAACGTGGCGCTCGCGCTGTACGACAGCGGTGTGCTGGCCAAGTACGGCTGTGAACTCATTGGCGCCAACGCGCGTGCGATCCGCGTGGCGGAAGACCGCAAGCTCTTCGCCGATGCGATGGAGCGCATTGGACTCACCTGTGCCGCGGGACGCACGGTCACCTCGCTCGAGGAAGCGCTCGAGGGCGTCGAAGAAACCGGCTTTCCCGCCATCATTCGTCCGTCGTTCACGCTCGGCGGTACGGGCGGCGGGATCGCGTACAATCGCGAGGAGTTCGAAACCATGGTCCGCCGTGGCCTCGATCTGTCGCCGGTGCACTCGGTGCTGATCGAGCGGTCACTGCTGGGCTGGAAAGAATACGAACTCGAAGTCATGCGCGATTGCGCCGACAACGTCGTCATCATCTGCTCGATCGAAAACCTCGATCCGATGGGCGTGCACACCGGCGACTCCATCACGGTGGCGCCCGCGATGACGCTGACCGATCGCGAGTATCAGGTGATGCGCGATGCCGCCGTCGCGATCATTCGGGAAATCGGCGTGGATGCGGGCGGCTGCAATATCCAGTTCGCGGTCAATCCGGCCAACGGCGAACTGATCGTCATCGAGATGAATCCGCGCGTCTCACGCTCTTCGGCGCTCGCCTCCAAGGCCACCGGATTTCCGATCGCGCGCATCGGCGCCAAGCTCGCCGTGGGTTTCACACTCGACGAAGTGCCCAACGACATCACCAAGACGACGCCGGCGAGCTTCGAGCCGGTGCTCGACTACGTGATCGTCAAGTGCCCGCGGTTTGCCTTTGAAAAGTTCGCCGCCGCAGATCCGGGACTGACCACGCAGATGAAGTCGGTGGGTGAGTCCATGGCAATCGGCCGCACCTTCAAGGAAGCGTTTCAGAAGGCGCTGCGCGCGCTTGAAACCGGTCGGGCGGGCTGGGTCGTCGGAGAACGACTGGTCGACGACCGCTTGACCGAGGAATCGCGCGACTCGCTGCGCAGTGCGCTTCGCCGCCCGACGCCCGAGCGCATTTTTCAGCTCAAGCGCGCCATGCAGTTGGGGATGGAGACGGCCGAATTGCATGAGGTCACGGGCATCGATCCGTGGTTTCTCGATCAGCTGCGCGAACTGCTCGACGCGGAAGCGTGGTACCGCGCGCTTGCGGACGTCGACGCTGATGCGATGCGTCGGATGAAGCGTCTGGGATTCTCCGATCGCCAGCTGGGGTCGCTGCGTGGCAGCACGGAGTTCGATGCACGTGCCATGCGCTGGGCGCTCGGTGTCAGGCCAAGTTACAAGATGATCGACACCTGCGCTGGCGAGTTCCCGTCCACCACGCCGTATTTGTACGGCTGTTACGACGAAGAAAACGAAGCGATGACCGAAGGCCGAAAGAAAGTGGTCATTCTCGGTTCCGGTCCCAATCGCATCGGGCAGGGGGTGGAGTTCGACTATTGCTGCGTGCGGGCGGTGCTGGCGCTGCGTGCACAGGGCTACGAGACCATCATGGTCAATTCGAATCCCGAGACGGTCTCCACGGACTTCGATATCTCCGACAAGCTCTTTTTCGAACCGTTGACGCTCGAGGATGTGCTGGAGATCGTGCAACGCGAACAGCCGGTCGGGGTCATCGTGCAGTTGGGTGGTCAGACACCGCTCAAGCTCACACGGGCACTCGAAGCGGCCGGCGTGCGGATCCTGGGGACCTCACCCGATGCCATCGACATCGCCGAAGATCGCCGGCGCTTCGAAAAGATCGCACGTGAACTCAGTATCGAGCAGCCGGCCAACGGCACGGCGACCAGTGTCGACGAAGCGGTGGCGATTGCGGATATGATCGGATATCCCGTGCTTGTCCGCCCGTCGTATGTGCTGGGCGGTCGCGCCATGGAGATCGTGCACGACGCGGAGTCTTTGCGGGACTACTTCGAACGGGCCGCGCGTGTGAGCGAAGAGCGGCCGGTATTGGTAGATCGGTTCCTCGAAGATGCGTTCGAAGCCGATGTCGATGCGCTCAGCGACGGCACCGACGTCGTGATTGGCGCGGTGATGGAGCACATCGAGAGCGCCGGTATTCACTCCGGCGACTCGGCCTGCGTTCTGCCGCCCTATCTGATTCCGCCCGAGGCGGTCGACCAGATGCGTGCCCACACGGTGGCCTTTGCGAAGGCGCTCGGCGTCGTCGGTCTGATCAACGTGCAGTATGCGTACAAGGACGGCGTCGTCTACGTCATCGAGGTGAATCCACGCGCATCCCGCACGGCGCCGTTTGTCTCCAAGGCCATCGGCGTGTCGCTGCCTTCTGTTGCCGCGCGCCTGATGCTCGGCGAGACGCTCGCGCAGGTTGGCTTCACGCACGAGATCATCCCGCCGTACGTGAGTGTCAAAGAGGCGGTGTTCCCCTTCAACAAGTTCCGCGAGTTCGACCCTGTGCTCGGGCCCGAGATGCGCTCCACGGGCGAAGTCATGGGGATCGACGACGATTTCGGCACGGCGTTCCTCAAGTCGCAGCTCGCCGCGGACAATGCCCTGCCGCGCGAAGGGGCTGTCTTCCTCACGGTCAATGAGTCCGACAAACCGGCCGCCGTGGCACTGGCCCGCAAGTTCCGCGACCTCGGCTTCAAGCTGTTTGCCACCAGCGGCACCGCAGCCTATCTGCGCGCGCGCGACGTCGAGGTCGAAACCGTGCTCAAAGTGCACGAGGGCCGACCGCACGGCGTGGACATGATCCTCAACGGGCAGGTGCAGTTGCTGGTCAACACGCCGCTCGGCAAACACGCGCAGGTGGACGACGAACGGTTGCGCCAGGCCGCGATCGCCAATCGCGTGCCGTATACCACCACGTTGTCCGCGGCGAGCGCGGCGGCGGAAGCGATTGCGGCTCGTCAGACGCGCGAGCCAACGGTGCGTGCGCTGCAGGAGTGGCATGAGCAGCTCGCAGCGCCGGTCGCGTGAGCCCGCGTGAAATGATCGATACGCCGGGACAGGGTCACGTCGGTGCGCTGGTAACGCTGGGTGCTGGCGCGCAGGTGCACGAGTCGGCCTATGTCGATGACGGCGCCGTCATTGGCGCCGCGAGTCGCGTCTGGCACTTTGCGCACGTGATGGGCGGCGCGGTCGTCGGAAACCAGTGCTCGTTGGGCCAGAACGTGGTCGTCATGAATGGCGTGCGTATTGGTGACAACGCGAAGATCCAGAACAACGTGTCGCTGTATGAAGGCGTCGAGCTCGAAGCGGATGTTTTCTGCGGGCCGTCGATGGTGTTTACCAACGTGTACAATCCGCGCAGTGCGGTGTCACGCAAGCACGAGTATCGTCGCACACTGGTGCAGCGTGGTGCGAGCATCGGGGCGAACGCCACCATCGTGTGCGGGGTGACCATCGGACGGTATGCCTTCGTGGGCGCCGGCGCGGTCATCAATCGCGACGTGCCGGACTATGCGCTCATGACCGGTGTACCGGCCAAACGTATCGGGTGGATGTCGGAAGCCGGACATCGCCTGGAAACGGTGGGAGGCTCGCCCAACGATCAGGTGGAGCAGCTTCGTTGTCCCGGCACAGGCCTGCTGTATGAACGCGTCGGCAGTGTCGTGCGACCCCTCGCGACTGCGCATCAGGAGCCGGTATGAGTGAACAGGTGATCCCCCCAGGCCGCCCCATCCGTCTCGCGCTGGTCGGGTGCGGACGTATCAGCCGCAACCACTTCGACGCCATCGCCAAACTCGACGATCTCGAGCTGGTCGCGGTGTGCGATATCGTGGAGTCGCGCGCGAAGGAAGCGGGCGAAGCGCAGCGGGTGCCCTGGTTCACCAACTACGAGCAGATGTTGGCGCAGGTGCCGAGTGACGCCGTCATCATTGCCACGCCATCCGGGCTGCATCCACAGCACGGCGTGCTGGCCGCCAAGGCCGGTCGGCATGTGATTTCGGAAAAGCCGATGGCGATCTCGTTGGCCGCCGCCGACGCACTCGTGCAGGCCTGCGACGACCAGGGGGTGCATCTGTTCGTCGTCAAGCAGAACCGCCTCAATCCCCCCATTCAGCTGCTCAAGCGCGCCATCGACCGTGGCCGTTTCGGGCGCATCTACATGGCGAATTGCACCGTTCGCTGGACGCGCCCGCAGGAGTATTACGATCAGGCGCCGTGGCGAGGGACATGGGAGTTTGATGGCGGCGCGTTCATGAACCAGGCCTCCCACTACGTCGACCTGATGCAGTGGCTGGGCGGCCCGGTGGAGAGCGTCATGGCCAAAACGGCCACCCTGGCTCGGCGCATCGAGGCCGAGGATTCCGGCGTCGCGATCCTCAAATTCCGCTCGGGCGCGATCGGTACGATCGAGGTCACGATGCTGACGTTCCCGCGCAATCTCGAAGGCTCGATCACGATCCTGGGCGAGAAGGGCACCGTCAAGATCGGCGGAACGGCGGTGAACAAGGTCGAACACTGGACATTTGCCGACTACGATGACGACGACAAGCTCATCGAGCAGGCAAGCACCAACCCGCCAACCGTGTACGGTTTCGGCCACGAGGCCTACTACCGGAACGTGGTGGCGGTGCTGCGCGGCGAAGCGCGCCCCGACACGGACGGCCGGGCCGGTCGCAAGTCGCTTGAGCTGATTCTGGGCATCTACGAGTCTGCCAAGACCGGCCGTGATGTTCCGCTCCCGCTGCGCGTCAACATCTGACGCCGAAACTGCCAACACTCCGCGGACCGTAACCCATGTCTGTCCCACTTCTCGATCTCAAAGCGCAGCACGCGACCATCAAGGATGATGTGATCGCGGCGATGATGACGGTCGTCGACAATCAGGCGTTCATTCTTGGCAGCCCGGTGGGCGAACTGGAGTGCAAGGTTGCCGGACTGTCACAAACGAAATTTGCGATTGGGTGCGCCAATGGCACCGACGCCATCCTGCTGGCGCTGCGCGCGCTCGGGGTGGGTCGGGATGACGAGGTGGTCACGACCCCGTTCACGTTTTTCGCAACCGGGGGCGCCGTGCACAACGTCGGCGCCCGCCCGGTCTTCGTGGATATCGACCCGAAAACGTTCAACATCTCGCCGGAGGCGGTACGCGGCGGGTTGACGTCCCGGACGAAAGCCGTGATCGCCGTCGACCTCTTTGGGCAGATGGCCCCCATCGAACAGATCGTCGCCGCCGCCGAGGGCCGCCCCGTCATCGAGGACGCCGCGCAGTCGATCGGTGCCAGCCGCGTGATCGATGGCAAGACCGTGATGGCCGGGGAAGGTGCCGCGATCGGGACGTTCAGCTTCTTCCCGTCCAAGAACTTGGGCGGGTATGGCGACGGCGGCATGATGGTGACGCAGGACGAGGGCCTGTACGAGACCCTCATGAAGCTGCGGGTACATGGGGGGCGGCAGACGTATTTGCATGAAATCGTCGGCTACAACAGCCGGCTGGATTCCCTGCAGGCCGCGGTCCTGCTGGCCAAACTGCCGCATCTGGCCGCCTGGAGCGACGCCCGCCGGAAAAACGCGGCGTTTTACGACGCCGCCTTCGCGGATGTCCCCGAGATCGTCACCCCCTACGTCGATCCGGCCAACACGTCGATTTACAACCAGTACACCTTGCGCGTCGAACGGCGGGACGCGCTGCAGGCGCATCTGAAGGCCCAGGGGATCGGCAACAGCGTGTACTATCCGTTGCCGTTACACTTGCAGCCGTGTTTCGCCTACCTCGGTTACCAGGAAGGACAGTGCCCGGAGAGTGAGCGCGCCGCGAAATCGGTGATCTCGATCCCGGTGTTTCCCGAACTCACGGCGGGACAGCGGGATACCGTTGTTGCCGCGGTGCGTACTTTCTACGGGCGCTGAGCGCCATTCATTCTGCGGAGATGTGGACGATGAAGGACCAATTGCTGGCGAAGATCGAAGACCGGTCGGCGGTCATCGGCGTCGTGGGGCTCGGCTATGTCGGCCTGCCGCTCGCCATGGAATTTGCCCGTGCCGGATTTCGGGTCATTGGCTACGATGTCAGCCAGCGGGTGGTTGACCTGCTGATGGCCGGCCAGTCGCACATCCAGGATATTCCGGCGTCGGACGTACAGGCGGCGGTCAGTGCCGGCACGTTTGTGGCGACCAACGTCGAGTCGCGCCTCAAGGAGTGCGATGCGATTTCCATCGCGGTCCCCACGCCGCTGTCCAAGACGCGCGACCCGGATATGTCGTTCGTGCTCTCCGCGGCAGACGCGATTGCCCGCCAGGCCCACCCCGGCCTCTGCGTGGTCCTCGAAAGCACCACGTACCCCGGCACGACGCGCGAACTGCTGCAGCCGCGCCTCGAGGCCATGGGACTGGTGGTCGGGAAGGACGTGTTCGTGGCGTTCAGCCCCGAACGCGTGGACCCGGGCAACCCGGTCTATCACACCAAGAACACGCCCAAGGTGGTCGGCGGCGTCTCGCCGGAGTGCGTGGAAGTGGCCAGCGCGCTCTATCAGAGCTGCATCGACACCGTGGTGCCCGTCTCGTCACCCGAGTCGGCCGAACTGGTCAAACTGCTCGAGAACACGTTCCGCGCCGTGAACATTGGCCTGGTGAACGAAATCGCGATCATGTGTGACAAACTGGGTGTGGACGTGTGGGAGGTCATCAACGCGGCCGCAACGAAGCCATTCGGCTTCATGAAGTTCACCCCCGGCCCCGGCATTGGTGGACACTGCATTCCGCTCGACCCGCACTACCTGGCCTGGAAGATGCGCACGCTGAACTACAAGACGCGCTTCATCGACCTGGCGAGCGAAATCAACTCGCACATGCCCGAATGGGTCGTGCAGAAGGTCGCCGATGCGCTCAACGATGTGCGCAAGTCTGCGCGCGGCAGTCGCGTCCTCGTGCTCGGCGTGGCCTACAAGCGCGATATCGATGATGTGCGCGAAAGTCCGGCGCTCGACGTGATCCGGCTGCTCGAGCAGCGCGGTGCGCACGTCGAATTCCACGATCCGTACGTCCTCGAGTTCCGCGAAGACGGCCATAGCCGCAAGGGCGTCGAGCTGTCCGACGAAATGCTGCGCTGGGCCGACGCCATCGTGATTGTCACGGATCACCAGGAAGTCGACTATCAGCGTGTCATCGACCACGCGACGCTCGTCGTGGATACGCGCAACGTCTGTGCGACGCTTCGCCCGGGTCGTGCGCGCGTCGTCGGCCTGGCGTCGACCGCGCTGACCGACCGGCGGAAGTCGTGATGGGTGCGGTGACCGGAATGCCGGTGGATCCGCGTCGTGCCGAACGGGTAACAGGGACCGCATGAGCCGCACAGACTTTCGTCCCAGTCGCGTGGAGTGGCGCCCCGATTGGCGTCCCGAGTTCCGCGTCCTGATTCTCATCGGCATGGCCGCGACACTGGCGGCCTGCTCACGGGGATTCAAGCCGCAGAACTACGCCAATCCCGAGGCGCTCTTCCGTGCGTCGCTGCTCGAGTACCAGCAGAAGAATTGGGCCAACGCGCAAGTCGGCTTTGAGCGTCTCACCAACGATCTGTCGGCGCGTGATCCGCTGCTGGCTCCGGCGTATTACTACCTCGCGCTCTCGCACGAGCAGCGCAAGGAGTTTCTGCTTGCCGCGCAGGCGTACCAGCGCGTCACCGACGGCTTCCCCGACGACACCCTCGCGCCCGGTGCGCTGCTGGGCGTCGGGCGCAGCTACCAGAAACTGTGGCATCGGCCCGCCCTCGATCCGGAGAACGGACAGAAAGCGGTGTCGATCCTGCGCGCCCTCCTCTCGTCCTATCCCGACGCCAAGGAAACGGCCGAAGCACGGCAGCGCATCAGTCAGCTCGAAGAATGGTTTGCCGAGAAAGACTATCTGACCGGCGTGCACTATGTGCGCGTCCGCAAGACCGTCGATCCGGCGATCATCTACTTCAAGGACGTCGTCACGACGTACCCGAACACCAAGGCGGCGCGACTTTCGTGGCTCAAACTGCATGAGCTCTACACGAAGATCCGCTGGAAGGACGATGCGGCGGAGACGTGCACCGCCATGTGGAAGGCGTATCCCAGCGACCCGCAGGTGAAGCTCGCCTGTGGTGACCCCAAGGCCGAGAAGGCCGTCGCCACCCCGTCGACCGCACCCAAGGACACCGTAGCCACCCCCGTCGCGTATGCGCGACCGGGTCCGCGCTGACGCGCCACCCGCTCCGGGACACCGAATGCGTCTGGGCATCTTTGGCGGAAGTTTTGATCCGCCGCATGTGGGGCATCTCCTCATGGCCCAGGACGCTATCGCCGCGCTGTCGCTCGACCGGCTCCTGATCGTGCCGGCGGCGCAGCAGCCGCTCAAGCAGCAACACGCCTCCGCCACCGATCGACTGGCGATGACGCAGCGTTGCTTCGGCGGAATTCCGGCGATCAGCGTGGACCCCATCGAAATCGAGAGGGGCGGGTTATCTTTCATGGTTGACACCGTAGGGACCCTGCAGCAGCGATGGCCGCTGACGGAGCTCTACCTGCTGGTCGGACAGGACGTCTTGGCGACGTTCCCGCGTTGGCGGGAGCCGGAGCGATTGCGTTCGATGGTGCAGGTGGTGGTCATGCAACGGACCGTTGCAGAGGCTGCTGCAGGTACCGACACCGAACAGCGTCACGAGCCGGGATTCCCGGTTCAGCATCTGGCGCTTCGTCAGGTGGATGTGTCGTCAACCGAGATCAGGGCACGCGTGCGGGCTGGTCGCTCCATCAGGGGCTTCGTGACCGACGCGGTTGCCGAATACATCGCGTCCGCCGGTTTGTATCTCCGAGACCTGGTCGCAGACGACGTCGCCGAGCGCGCCTGAGGGTGCGACGGGCGTCGCTGTGCCGGCGCCTTCGACACCTGTAGAGGTCCGCATGTTCAACAAACTCATTGGCAAGCTGTTCGGCACACGTCATGAACGTGAGCGCAAGCGTGTGCAGCCCATCATCGACGACATTGTGTCGATCGAGCAGCGTCTGGCCACGTTGTCCGACGACGCGATTCAGGCGCAGACGGCCAAGTTTCGCGGCATTCTCGCCGAACGCACTGGCCCGATCGAAGCCCGGATCGCCGATCTGAAAGCCGCCAAACGTTCGGCGGCCGATCCAGCCGAGCGCGAACGGATCGACACCGAGCTGCATGGCGTTGATGGCCGCGCTGGCGCAGAGGCCGAGCTGCGCACGGCCATCGCCGAAGTGCTCGACGAGATCTTGCCCGAAGCGTTTGCCACGGTCCGCGAGGCCTGCCGCCGGCTCAAGGGCACGACCGTCATGGTCACCGGCAACGAACTGGTCTGGGACATGGTGCCCTACGAGGTGCAGCTGATCGGTGGTATTCAGCTCCACCTGGGCCGTATCGCCGAGATGGCCACCGGTGAAGGCAAGACGCTGGTCGCCACCCTGCCGCTCTACCTCAACGCGCTCCCAGGCCGCGGCGTGCATCTCGTCACGGTCAACAACTATCTGGCGCGTCGCGACTCGCAGTGGATGGGCCACCTGTATCGCTGGCTCGGCCTCACGGTCGGATGCCTCGACGACACCGAGCCGGGGTCGTTCGATCGGCGCGAAGTGTACGGCTGCGATATCACGTACGGCACCAACAACGAGTTCGGCTTCGACTACCTGCGCGACAACATGGTCACGACGCTCGACCAGCGCGTGCAGCGTCAGCACATCTTCGCGATGATCGACGAAGTCGATTCGATTCTCGTCGATGAAGCCCGCACGCCGCTGATCATCTCGGGGCCGGTGGGTAACGACGGTGACACGCAGTACGCCGATTTCAACACGTCGGTGGTACGCCTGGTGCGACGCCAGTCCGACCTCGTGAATGCGCTGGTGGCCAATGGCGAACGGGCGCTCGAGGCCGGAGACCAGGCGACGGCGTCACTCGAGCTGTACAAGGCGCAACTCGGCTGGCCCAAGAACAAACGCCTCATGAAGGCGTTGCAGGAACAGGGCGTGAAGATGCTCGTGCAGCGCATGGAGCTCGATCGCATCGCCGATCGCAAGCTGCCGGCCAGCAAGCAGCAGTTCCGCGATCTCGAAGACGACCTGCTGTTTGTCCTCGATGAAAAGGGCCATACGGTCCACCTCACCGAGCAAGGGCTCGATTGGCTCTCGCCCGACGATCGCGATGCGTTCGTACTGCCGGACATCGCCACCGTCA
>Ga0154020_10005905_pt1 | contig 14376 bp, 10 predicted proteins | sample Klosneuvirus_201_FD_109709 | JGI IMG/M metagenome (GOLD analysis project Ga0154020, IMG submission 109709) | Active sludge microbial communities from wastewater, Klosterneuburg, Austria - Klosneuvirus_20160825_MG | ecosystem: Engineered > WWTP > Aerobic digester > Activated sludge | place...
CTGATTAAAAAGACATACGCTGAAATGCCAGCCAAAGTGGATGCCGCCCGTAAAGCACTGGGCCGCCCCCTGACCCTGGCTGAAACAATTCTCTATGCTCACCTCTGGAAAGGTATTGATATCAAGGATTTTAAGCGAGGAAAAGATTATGTTGATTTTGCCCCGGACCGGGTAGCGATGCAGGATGCCACCGCCCAGATGGCCCTTTTGCAATTCGATACCACCGGCCGGAAAAAGGTAGCTGTCCCTTCCACCGTGCACTGCGATCACCTGATCGTGGCCAAAACGGAGGGGAAGGCCGATTTAAGTAAAGCCGTTTCTGATAATGAGGAAGTCTACAATTTCCTGGCTTCCATTTCAAATAAATACGGAATCGGTTTCTGGAAACCCGGCGCCGGTATCATCCACCAGGTAGTTTTAGAAAATTATGCCTTCCCCGGGGGAATGATGATCGGGACCGATAGCCATACCGTGAATGCAGGAGGATTAGGAATGATCGCCATTGGTGTGGGTGGAGCAGATGCCTGCGATGTAATGGCAGGATTAAGCTGGGAATTACTCATGCCCAAACTGATTGGTGTAAAACTAACCGGTAAACTCAGTGGTTGGACAGCTCCCAAAGATGTGATCCTGAAAGTAGCAGGCATCCTCACTGTAAAAGGAGGGACTAATGCTATTGTGGAATATTTTGGAGAAGGCGCTACTTCCATGAGTTGTACGGGTAAAGGAACCATTTGTAATATGGGTGCAGAAATCGGCGCCACTACCTCTACATTCGGATACGATGAAAGTATGGCTCGTTACCTGCAATCAACCGGCCGTGCTGATGTGGCTACTGCCGCTGATGCCATCAAAGAATACCTCACCGGAGATGCAGATGTATATGCCAACCCTGAAAAATATTTTGACCAGGTAATCGAGATTAACCTGAGCGAACTGGAGCCCCATCTCAACGGTCCTTTTACACCTGACCTGGCTACGCCGGTTTCCCAAATGAAAGAAATGGCCGCTAAGAACGGATGGCCTACAAAGGTTGAAGTAGGTTTGATCGGTAGCTGTACAAACTCTTCTTATGAAGATATCAGCCGGGCGGTGAGCCTGGCCCGCCAGGTGGCAGAAAAAGGCTTAAAGACAAAAGCAGAATTCACCATTACTCCTGGTAGTGAACTGGTGCGGTACACCATTGAAAGGGATGGCTTCCTGGAAACCTTTGCCAAAATAGGTGCCACCGTTTTTACCAATGCCTGCGGGCCCTGTATTGGTATGTGGGATCGGATGGGTGCGGAAAAACAGGAAAGGAATACCATCGTGCATTCCTTCAACCGGAACTTTGCCAAGAGAGCGGATGGTAATCCCAACACACTGGCATTTGTTGCTTCCCCTGAACTGGTAACAGCTTTGGCGATTGCCGGGGACCTGACATTCAATCCGCTGACAGATACATTAACCAATGATAAAGGAGAACAGGTAAAACTGGATCCCCCAACGGGAGATGAATTGCCGATAAGAGGTTTTGCTGTGGAAGATGCCGGCTATCAGGCTCCTGCAGAAGATGGAAGCGGCGTTATTATAGCCGTGAAATCTGATAGTAAACGCTTACAACTGCTCTATCCCTTTGCAGCCTGGGAAGGAACAGACTGGAAGGGATTGAAACTCCTGATCAAAGCCAAGGGCAAGTGTACCACTGACCATATCTCCATGGCCGGTCCCTGGTTAAAATTCCGCGGACACCTGGATAATATCAGTAATAATCTGCTGATCGGTGCCACCAACTTTTTTAATGAAAAAACAGATACCGTAAAAAGCCAGCTGACCGGTGAATACGGAACCGTTCCCAATACCCAGCGTGCTTACAAAGCGGCGGGCATTGGTACCATTGTGGTAGGTGATGAAAACTATGGAGAAGGATCCAGCCGGGAGCATGCTGCCATGGAGCCACGTCATCTTGGAGTGCGTGTGGTACTGGTTAAATCCTTTGCCCGTATCCATGAAACCAACCTGAAAAAGCAGGGAATGCTGGCCATCACCTTTGCGGATAAAGAAGACTATAATAAAATCCTGGAAGATGACAGCATTGATATCAATGGCCTGATCGGCTTTGCACCCGGCCAGCCACTGGAACTGGTGCTGCACCATGCCGATGGCAGCAGTGATACTATCCAGGTGAATCATAGTTATAATGCCCAGCAGATCGAATGGTTCAAGGCCGGCGGGGCACTCAATGTGATTCGTTCAGAATTTGCAAAAGGATAATGCTACTCCATTGAAATAGTTAAGGCCGGTCAGTGACCGGCCTTTTTCTTGTCTGTACTTTTATTACAATCATTTTCTGTTACGGACGAACTGCAGCTCCTTGTTTATCTGTGACGATCGAAACAAGTAAACGGCCATCCGGAATTTCACTGGAACGGTAGTACAGTTTCAGCACATCGGTTTCATTCTTACGCAGACTGATCAGGTCACTGACCCGGCATTGCATACCTGCCTTGGTATTTTCTTCATTACCAAATGATAATTCCCGCAAGGTTTTATTCCCGCTGTCTTTTACAATCAGCACCCGTTCTTTACCAGGTTGTCCGCAATGATAATACCGAAAACTAATTTCATCATTTGCTGTGCCGGCTGCAAAACGAAGGGTATGGGGCTTGTTTAAATCAGTCCCAAAACGCTGCAGCACCAGTTTACCATTGAGGTACACTTCAAAACCTTCCCCTCCCGGAGCATTGGCAAAGGAGAAAAGTGTTAAGCAGGGGATCAGCAGCAAGGCGATCCGGGTCATTAATTTTTTCATGGCGATTTTTTAAGATGATCAGAAAAATGGATTGACCCAGTGAAGTAAAGGCACAGACTAGGCGTGTAAAAATTCCTTTGACAAGCAGCAGCGGGGGAATGACGAAATGCAGTTATCCTTTCTTTTTCCGGGAGAAAAGCCAGATAAAAAATACCAGGACCAGGAGTCCTGTTGAGCCATATACATAGTAACTGAGGGGCATTGGACTGGGAAGTTAATGGATCAGGGGGAGTTGAAATCATTTTTATCAATGTTTAAACATTAAAAGTCGGATAATAACCCTACCTTTAGAAAGGAATGGAAAGGAAGCAATTCATTTATTCATTAACCGGAGGAGTTATCGCCATGAGCGGAATAGCAGCATTTAAACAGTTTACGGATGCTTTAAAAGCGCAGGAAACAAAGATGCCCGTCTTATTTGTCGGACATGGCTCTCCCATGAATGGAATTGAAAACAATGATTTTTCACGAGCCTGGGAGAAAACCGGCAAAGAGTTACCTCTTCCCAAAGCGGTTCTGGTGATTTCAGCTCACTGGCTCACCAGGGGAACGCAGATTACTGCCATGGATCATCCAAAAACGATCCATGATTTCGGGGGATTTCCCCGTGCATTGTATGAAGTACAATACCCTGCACCTGGTGATCCGCGGCTGGCTGCGGAATCCCGTGACCTGATTCAATCTACCGCGGTAACGCTGGATCACGAGTGGGGGCTCGATCATGGTACCTGGACGGTGGTGAGAAGAATGTATCCTGATGCCAGTATCCCTGTATTGCAATTGAGTATCGACTATGCAAAGCCGGCTGAATGGCATTATAACCTTGGAAAGGAACTGGCGAAACTCCGTAAAAAAGGAGTACTGATCATCGGGAGCGGCAATATGATTCATAATCTGGGAATGGTAGCCTGGGATAAACTGGAAACACCGGGATATGGATACGACTGGGCCATTGAAATGCATGATTTATTCAGGAAAAAAATCATTGAGGGAGATCACCAGTCAGTGATCAATTATCAGTCCCTGCATCCTTCCGCCAAACTGGCCATTCCCACACCAGATCATTATTACCCCCTGATGTATATTCTCGGGTTGCAGGATAAGGGGGAGGAACCCGAATTTTTTAATGATCAGCTGGTAGCAGGCTCCCTGAACATGACTTCCGTTAAATTTGCTGGAAAGCAAAACTGATATGAAAAGGCTGAAGCCGGAAGTAGATATTGTAATGGATCTTTTAAAGGATGTGGCCGAAGCGAATCCGGGAAACAGTTTTGCCCAAAGCATACTGATTCAATATCAGGAAAGGGGAGGGCTGAGTAAAAAACAATTACAGGGCCTGTACGGCAAGGCGGAAAAATTACCGGGAATTTCAACTGCAAAACTGGCGACCCTGGAAGCGATCATTCTCAGGAAAAATGAAAAGACCCGATCGCCAAAACCGGAAATAAGGCCTTTGTATGAAAAGGAGGAAAAAACCGGTTTACAGATCAAGGCCATTTTAGCGCGGTTTCCTGATCATAAACAGGTGAAATACCTGCAGGCAAAATATGAGAATAATGAGCCCTTAACGAGTGCCGAACTGCTTGATCTTCAACGAATTTTCAAGGCCCTTAAATAAATAGTATTTTGAATGACTAAAGGCAACCCGGGTAACAAAAATGACGTTTATTATATCAATACAACACACACTTGCTGTCTGCTGAGGAACTAACTTATCATGTTGCGGCTGCTGGCCGTAATAGCAGGGAGAGCCAGAAAATAATTTACAGCTCTTTCTACGGCTATGCCATGGCTATTTGTGACCGGTATGCCGGTAATCAGGATGATGCGATGGAAATACTGAACGACGGGTTTCTCAAGGTTTTCAGAGAAATTCATCATTACAGTCCGGCTTATGCCGATGTAGTCAGTTCCTTTAAAGGATGGCTAAGAAAGATTATGGTGTATACATCAATTGATCATTTCAGGAAGAACCAGAAACACCAGGTACTCACACAGCTGGATAATGTGGTTTACCAGGTGCAATCATCCACAGATGATGCACTAGATAAAATTTCATATGAAGAAATCATCCGGTCCGTGCAATTGTTATCGCCCGGATACAGAACGGTATTCAATCTTTTTATAATTGAAGGCTGGAGTCATGATGAGATTGCAGACCATCTTGGCATTTCTACAGGAACTTCAAAATCCAACCTGTCGAAGGCCAGAAGACAATTACAAAAGATACTTTATAAGTATAACGAAATACAAGTAACCAGAAATGTTGTCTGAAGAGTTTGATAAAAAGATCAGGGAAGCTGCCCAGCACCACCACCCGGCCTACGATGAAAGGGCATGGGCTGGTATGAAGAAGCAGCTGGACAAACACATGCCTGTAGAAGATGATCGCAGAAGAAGAGGTTTATTCTTCCTCCTGATCTTCCTTCTGCTGGGCGGAGCTGTAGCTTTATACCAGTGGGGACCATTTGCTAAAAAAGACAAATCAACGCCTGCATCCGTTTTGGCGAACAGACAGCAACCCGCCAACGCAGAGCCTCCTTCTGAAAAAAATCAATCTGTTCCGGCTCCGGCTAATTCGGAGAATACAGCATCAACTGTTTTGAATGAAGCCCCCTCTGCAATTACCAATGACAATCAAATTGACAAAGATGCGGGCACCAGTCAACAGGAATTAAATAAACCAGCTGCTGAAAGGCAGGTGCGTCCCGATGCAATAAAACAAAACCCGGTTAAGGATAACCCATCTTTTATTACACAAACAGCAACCAGGGGCAGCAAACAAAAAAGTAGACCTGTAAACTCCCGGCAACAGTCTGGTATTAAACAGCAGTCTGCCAACGTAGCTGCAAAAAGTATAAACAAGCAACCTGGCACAGTGCAGCCTGAAAATCTTCCGCCTCCACCTGCAGCAGAAACCGTTGCAAGCATTCCCGCGGGCGAACAGAAATCAACAACAAATTCTGCTGTTCCTCCTTCAAAGCCATTGACCAGTAACCAGCCTAAATCGGAGGAGAATAAAAATAATCCGGATCAGGCGAAGGAATCCGCTGTTGCTAAGGAAACCATTCCACAAAAGGAGAAGGAGTCGAAACCTAAAATGCTGGCCAGGAAAAAAAGTAATTTCTTTTTTGCGGTATCGGCAGGACCTGATGTAAGCTTTACCAGCGGAGATGAACTGGGCAGGATGAAAATGGTAGGTGGATTCGGTCTTGGTTATACATTCCGGGGGCGTATTACCCTTCGAACCGGAATTTATTCAGGCAAGAAAATTTATACGGCTTCTCCTGCTAATTATAAGGGGTCGCCACAGTTCTATCAGTATTATCCTAACCTGCAAAAAATTGACGCAGACTGTCAGGTACAGGAAATACCACTGAATATCAGTTATCATTTTGGCAATAAAAATAATCGCCCCTTCTTTGTTTCAGCAGGGGTTTCTTCCCTGATCATGAAAGAAGAAACTTATAATTATTTTTATAAGTACAGTGCAACAAGTCCGGTTATCAACCGATCGTATTCTACCTATAATCAAAACCGGCATTTCTTTTCTCAACTCAACCTTTCAGCAGGATACCAACTTGCACTGGGTAAACGGTTCTCGGTTATCGCAGAGCCTTACCTCAAGCTGCCGATGGGAGGTGTGGGAAATGGAAAAGTAAGGCTGAATAGTACGGGTATTATGTTTACGATTACGGCAAATCCGTTTGGTAAATTCCAATCCCCAAAATCCAAATAATAATATAACAGGCAACTATCAGGTGCATTGCATCGATTGATAGGAAAACTGTTATATTTCATGCGCAAAATTATTTACTCAATTTGCTTTTTATTTGCGGTCTCTTTTCTGATTGCCGGATCCTGTGGCAAGGGCGGGGGATCACCCGCCCCAAATCCATGTTCAGGAATTACAGTTAGTGTATCAGGCAGCACTACAAATCCCTCAGCACCTGGTGCAACTAATGGAAGTATCAGTGTCACTGCATCGGGCGGGTCAGGATTTACATATAGTTTAAATGGAGGGGCATCTCAGGCTTCCGGCAATTTTACAGGTCTGGGAGCCGGCAGTTTTACTATTACTGCGAAAAACAGTAATGGCTGTTCCGGAACCGCCAGCTTTACATTGACGGCACCCAATCCCTGCGCCGGAGTTACTATCACAGTAACAGGATCAACGGGTAACCCAACAACCGGCGGCGGGAATAACGGAAGTATAAACGTAACTGCTACGGGAGGCACAGGTCCATTTACTTATAGCCGGGATGGCGTCAACTTTCAATCAGCAGGTTTATTCACTAACCTGACTGCAGGTCCTTACACGATCACTGCAAAAGATGCTAATGGCTGTACAGGTAGTACCAATTTTAATCTTACTGATCCTTGTACCGGTGTAACCATTAATGTTACAGCCGTTACAACCAATCCTACCTCAGCAGGTGCAACCAACGGAAGTATCAATGCCTCCGCATCTGGTGGTACCGGGCCATTTCAATACAGATTGGGAACTGGTACATTCCAGGCTGGCGGTACATTTTCGAGTCTGGGTGCAGGCACTTATTCCGTTACCGCCAGGGATGCAAACGGATGTACGGGAACTGCCAATTTTACTTTATCCGATCCTAATCCTTGTGCCGGAGTAGTCATTAATCATAATAGTACGGTAACAGGTCATATCCCCTGTTCTGCTGCTGGTACTGGCTCTATCGTTGCTAATCCCACTGGTGGAACAGGTCCATATACGTATAGTCTTAATGGAGGTGGTTTTCAACCCTCCGGAATTTTTAATAATCTCACAGCCGGAAATTATAATCTCGTTGTAAGGGATGTCAACACCTGCAATACAGCAGCCAGTATCAATATTCCTAACCGGCCACAGGGCCCACTTTTTACCGCTGTGAAAGCATTGATTCAGGCCAATTGTGTAACCTGTCATAGTGCTTCTAATGCTAACGGAGGTATGAACTTTGAAGTGGATTGCAATATTGTCAATAACCGGGACAGAATACAGATCCGGGCGGTGAATGCGAACCCCTCTTCGATGCCGCCAACGGGGTTGTTGCCTCCGTCAGAAAGACAGAAAATAGTGGACTGGATCAATGCGGGTGGAAAATATACAGACTAGACAGTTGGTGTCTATTGATACGGGGGCTGGTAATACCGGCCCCTTTTTTATTGTCCCCATCGATAGGTACTGATATCAAAACCTGCAAGGTCCAGTACACGGTCTACTACAGTTTCAGCCACTTCTTCCACAGTAGTTGGCTTGCTATAAAAAGAGGGAGTCGCCGGACAGATGATACCTCCGGCCAGGGTAAGCGTTTCCATGTTCCGGATATGCACCAGGTTATAGGGTGTTTCCCGGACAACACAAATCAGTTTTCTTTTCTCCTTTAATATCACATCTGCAGCCCTGGTGATCAGATCGTTTGAAATGCCTGCAGCAATTCTTCCCAATGTCCCCATTGAACAGGGAATAATGATCATGGTATCATATCGTCCGGATCCGGATGCAAAAGGGGCGTTGAAGTCAGTGGTACCAAAATATTTTGCAGGAAAATGGTCCCAGTTTTCATTGGACAGTTCTGTTTTCCAGACCTCTCTGGCGTTGACGGTCATCACGACAGAGAGCTCTTCCCATTGGCCTTTGAGCCTGCTGAGTTTTTCCAGTAGCTGGGAGGCGTACACCGACCCGCTGGCACCCGTGATGGCGATAACTGTTTTTTTCATATTCAAATAACCCGATATATCCGGTAAAGTTCAATAAATCTTCGTCTAAAAAGTCAATCGTTTGCGCAAATCGTTGTAGAATAATATCTACAAGGGATGAGGCCTTCATTTACAGAATTGAGTCTCTTATCATTGAGTAAGGTCAATAATTTATAAATGAGCTCAATATTTCCCATTTCCACCCAAAAAATGGCGGCAAAATATTTTGTGTTATCCTTTTATTAGCGATATTAGCCATGAATTTTCATAGGATAAGGTTTAATGGTTAATGGTTTTTGATTAGGGCCCCCCGGTTTCACACCGGGGGTTCTTTTTTTGGGGCCTTCACCAACAGCGGAGTTCACCAATTTCCGGTAACAGTTGCCACTAATTCAGTAAATAATACTTCGAGATTTTGTAGCCAGTAACCTGCCGGGTTTGGATTCTGGAACCTGATTTTTCTTACCCTGGGTTCTATCTTACAGCCACTAATTCACTAACAAAAATACTTAGCGAATTCGTGGCCAACTACCTGCCGGTGTATGGAGCCTGGTACCTGATTTTTCTAACCCTGATTTCTATCTTACAGCCACTAATTCACTAAAAAAATACTTCGTGATTTCGTGGCCAACAACCTGCTGGCGTTTGGAGTCTGGAACCTGATTTTTCTAATCCTGGGTTCTGTCTTACAGCCACTAATTCACTAATAAAATAATTCGTGAATTCGTGGCCAACAATCTTCCGGAGTTTGGAACCTGGTACCTGATTTTTATATTATTGGTTTCTTTCAGGCAGCCACTAGTTCACTAAAAGAAATATTTCGTGAATTCGTGGCAAAAAAAAAGACCCTGCAATTGAGGGTCTTTAATACTATTAGTGGAACCTGTTTAGAAACCCTTTGGTTGTTTTCCGGGTTGCGCCGGACCCTGGGTATTGGTGTTGCCCATATTCTCCAGAATCCAGTTGGTCATTTTGCTCCAAAGGTGGAATGTAGTATTATCCATCATGCCGCCGATCCCATGATTTTTATTCGGGTAATAAGCACTTTCAAAATCAATATTGCTTTTTACCAGCGCAGAGATCATCTGTGTGGCATTCTGAAAATGTACATTGTCATCCGCCGTTCCATGAATGATCAGGTATTTCCCTTTGATCTTATCAGTAAAGTTGATGGGAGAGTTATCATCATATCCTTTGGGGTTCTCCTGGGGTGTGCGCATATATCTTTCTGTGTAGATATTATCGTAATAACGCCAGTTGGTAACCGGCGCTACAGCCACCGCGGCACTGAATACTTCATTGCCCTTGGTAATGGCGAGTGAACTCATGAACCCTCCGTAACTCCATCCCCAGTGCCCGATATTGGCCGCATCCACAAAGGGCATTTTGCCCACCCATTTTGCCGCATCAATCTGGTCCTCGATTTCAAATTTGCCCAGCTGCAGGTATGTTTTTTTCTTGAACTCTTCACCGCGATATCCGGTACCCGTATTATCCACACTCATCACAATAAATCCTTTTTGGGCCAACAACTGATGCCATGGACTGACAGCCCCAAAACGATTGGCAACCTGCTGGGAGCCTGGACCACCGTAATTGCAAAACAGGACCGGATATTTTTTGGAAGGATCGAAATTGGCGGGCTTCAGCATCCAGCCATTTAAGGTATCACCTTTGCTGTTGGGAACGCGGATGAATTCTGCTTTTCCATAGCCATATTCTGCAATTTTTGCTTTTTGCTTGGCACTTTCATTCACGGTCTTGATCAGATTGGCACTGATATTCTTTTTCTTGTCCACCACAATTTCATGCTGGGTAACAGTTTGAGGCGTATTGATATCACTGCGGAAGCAAAAAAACTGAGTGCATTCATCATTCAATTCCACCCGGTTCCAGCCTTCGCCCTGTGTGAGCTGGAATGTTTTCTTACCGGTAAAATCAGTTACAAACAGGTTCCGGTCCATCGGCCTGGGATAAGCCATGGTAAAGTAGATGCGCTGATTGGTTTCGTCTACTGCATTCACATCTGTTACTTCAAAGTTGCCTTTGGTTAACTGAATCTTTGATTTTCCATCCAGGCTGTAGAGATACAAATGTTTGAAACCATTCATTTCACTGCTGAACAGAAAATTCTTGCCATCCTTCAGCCACCACCAGTCATCATTGATTTCAACATAGTACTTATTTTTTTCCTCATACAGGATACTGCTGTTTCCTGTTTTGGCGTCGGTAGCAAGTAACTTCAGTTCATTCTGGTAGCGGTTCATCCAGTAAACGACCAGGGAATTGTCGTCACGTGTCCATTTGATCCGGGGGATATAAATATCTCCCTGGTCATAGCGGGCCTTTACATCATGATTGGCTGCCAGGTCATAAATATGAATTTCCACCTTGGAATTATCCTCACCCGCCTTGGGATATTTGTACCGGTAATCTTTATTATAACTATTGTCATAAAAAGTCATATTGTATTCCTTTACTTCACTCTCATCAAAACGATAGTAAGCGATGAAGTTTCCTTTGGGACTCCATTCGTAAGCACGGGAAAATTCAAACTCCTCCTCATACACCCAGTCGCAATTCCCGTTGATCACATGATTCCATTTGCCATCGGTGGTGATATTCCTGGATGATTTCGTGGCGAGATCATACAAAACGAGATTATTATTTTTTACAAAGGCAATTTTACTGCCATCAGGAGAAAAACTGGGATGCAGAACTTTTTCATCCGCGAGTTTTGTCAGCTGTTTGGTATTGGCATCGTAGAGATATACAAAGGATTTTGAAGACCGGCGGTAAATTTGTTCCGTTCCTTTTTTCAGAAAGGCAAACTGATTGCCGGAAGGACTGAATACAATATCATCTGCCTGTCCGAAGGGCTTGCCCGTTTCATCTTTCAACTCATCTGTTTTCAGTTCAGGGCTTGTCTTAGTAGTGCCAAAATCGGCCCTGACCGGCTCGCCGCGGAATGTTCCTTTCTTATAAATATCTTCCAGGGTGATGGATTTTTCCTGGGCCTGAACCAATGCTGGTAACAGGAATAATACAAACAAAAGTTTACGCATAGTGTGTGCTTTTTTAATCCAGCCAGGTAGGGCCTGCCTGTTCCGTAAATGTAGGGCAAACCCTGCAAAACGGGGAGCCGTACAAATAAAAAGACGATACGTATGGGAACGTATCGTCTCTGGTTCGTTAATTTTTTCTTTATTTCCGGCCCGCTGGCTTAATTCCTGTTTTCTGCCATATCTGGAATCGCCTCTACCCGGTATTCACCGGCATCCAGCTTTTTCTTTGTTTCTGAAAAGGCTTTCAGGGTAATTTCTATGTCTTCATCCGTATGGGCTGCGGATGGAATCAACCGGTATATAATATGTCCTTTAGGAATGACCGGGTATACAACAATGGAGGCAAAGACCCCGTAGTTTTCCCGGAGGTCCATTACCATGGCAGTAGCTTCTGGTACATCTCCCTTCATGTAAACAGGTGTAACGACCGAGTCAGTCTTGCCAATATCAAAACCTCTTGTTTTCAACCCTTCCTGCAATTTGTGGGCATTGCTCCACAATTTTTCCTTGTATTCGGGATGGGTGCGCAGTAAGTCAAGGCGTTTGAGATTTCCTACTACCAGTGGCATAGGTAAGCTCTTGGCAAAAATCTGCGAACGGATATTATAACGGATATAATCAATGATCTTGCGGTCGCCGGCAATGAAGGCACCGATGGAAGCCATTGATTTGGCAAAGGTTGAAAAATACAAATCGATCTGATCCTGGCATCCCTGTTCTTCTCCTGCACCGGCTCCTGTTTTTCCAAGCGTACCAAAACCATGTGCATCATCCACCAGTAAACGGAACTGGTATTTATCTTTCATGGCCGCAATTTCTTTCAATTTACCCTGATCACCGGCCATTCCAAATACTCCTTCCGTGATCACGAGTATACCACCTGCCTTCTGTTTTTCAATCAGGGCAGTTGCTCTCTGCAATTGTTTTTCACAATCATCAAGGTCATTATGCTTGAATACATATCGGTGGCCGGGGTGCAGTCGTACGCCATCGATAATACAGGCATGACTTTCAGCATCATAAACAATCACATCATGACGGCTGCACAGCAAATCAATGATACTAACCATTCCCTGATAGCCATAATTTAATAACGCTGCATCTTCTTTATTCTCAAAGGCAGCCAGCTCTGTTTCCAGTTGCTCATGCAGGTTACTGTTTCCGCTCATCATCCTGGCACCCATTGGGTAAGCCAGACCATAATCCTTAGCGCCTTCAGCATCTGCTTTTCTTACTTCGGGATGATTAGCCAGCCCCAGATAATTATTTAAACTCCATACAATGACTTCCTTTCCACGGAATTTCATCCGGCTGCTGATATCACCTTCCAGTTTAGGAAATGCAAAATATCCATGGGCCCTTTCACGGTGTTGTCCGATAGGACCATAATTTTTCAATAGCCTTTCAAAAATATCTGCCATACGATTCAGAATTTGAGGATGGACGTTTAGGGTTATCTTCAGATATGCTTGATAACCAGCTTACTGGGCAGCAAATCTGTCATTAAAACCCTGCAAAGGTAAGGTTTTAGCGGCATCGGTAAAATGAGGCGGGTCTCAGCCCTTTTGGAGCAGGCTTTTGAGCCAGTTCCCTACATAATCAAAAACCTTTGCATTGAACCTGTTTTCTGCATACTGGTAATAAGCGGAAGGGGTCGATTGCCAGCGTATATAATCCTCCATGGTACCAATTTCTTCAAATGTATGGGTGGTGCCTGGCGCCAACCAAAAGCTGGCTTTACCGGGGTGTGTCCGATTATGCCAGCTGACCAGCGCCTTGTGATCCGCATCGTTATTGGCGGCAATATCACATTCGCCATAAATCGCGAGTACATAACTGCTTGTTTGCTGCCAGGCTTTGGAGAGGTCATGGGCATTGATTTCTTTGAATACAAGCGGACTTCTTCCCGATGCGGCCAGTCCTGTTGCCGGATCATAAGAAAGGATTAATTGCAATGCTTCTAATCCGGTTGGATTGGCGGCTATGCTTTCAATGGATTGCCGGCCTTCAAAATAATCTGCTATAAAAGGTTTGTATTTTTTTAATGCATTGTCCAGTTTTTGAGGATCCTCTCCAAAGTACCCCATTTGGATGCGAAAGGCATCCAGCATATACTCCATCCATGGTTTGAATACGGTACCGTATACCACCACAGCTTTTGGCTGAAACTCCTTTGCCAGGAGGGGGGCGGTTACACCTCCCATTGAATGTCCGAACAAAAAGATATTGGATGTGTCAATACCAGGTAGTTGCAGCAGATTCCGGTATCCGGCCCGGTACATATCCAGTTCAGCATCAAATCCCATCGATACACAGGGTGCCTGATTCAGGTTATCACCCATATCTGCTTTTTCCATCCGGTATACCGCAAAGCCCCTGTCCACCAGTGCATCAATCGCCTGTTTTGTTTTATCCTTTTCTGTAAAATTGTCCATCGAATAACAGGGAAGTCCCTGCAGGAAATAGATGGTTCCCAATGGCGCTTTTTCTTTTTGACGTTTGTAAATGGTCCTGACCCAACCTCCCTTATAAGCAAAAGCACCATAAGTAATATTGGCCGTTTCACTTTTTTCATAGGGCCTCGCAATGGCCTTTCCGGTAAAACTGATCAGTTGTTTGTTACGGGAAACTGTCAGCGAAACGGCCTGTCCTTCCCTTAAGGTTTTGGCAGAGCGGGCAAGGTCTGCAGGGCTCTGTATGGCCTGTTGATTTACAGAAAGGATGATATCCATAGCTTGCAGGTTCATGGCCGCTGCAGTGGATCCAGCCACTACGGTTTGTACCACCGCACCCTTTTTATAGTCCAGTATTGAA
>Ga0154020_10005908_pt1 | contig 14373 bp, 11 predicted proteins | sample Klosneuvirus_201_FD_109709 | JGI IMG/M metagenome (GOLD analysis project Ga0154020, IMG submission 109709) | Active sludge microbial communities from wastewater, Klosterneuburg, Austria - Klosneuvirus_20160825_MG | ecosystem: Engineered > WWTP > Aerobic digester > Activated sludge | place...
AAGTGATACAGTTCGGTATCCGATTGCGGCTGCCAGAATTCATCAAAATCGATTTGTTTACGCACGCATAAGTTCTGAAAGCTGCCCATGTAGCCAATCGGCGCATCGAGCCAGACATAGAAATACTTACCCGGTGCATCGGGTATTTCAAAGCCAAAGTATGGTGCGTCACGGGAAATATCCCAATCTGATAGCTTGTTCTCCCCCGCCTCGCCGAGCCATTCACGCATTTTATTCGCAGCTTCCGGCTGCAAATGGTCTGCTTCGCGGGTCCAGCGGCGTAGAAAATCAGCACAACGCGTATCGGATAAACTGAAAAAATAATGTTCCGATGATTTTCTGACTGGCTTGGCGCCGGATACGGCTGAATAGGGGTTTTTGAGCTCGGTAGGCGCGTAAGCTGCGCCGCAGGCTTCACAGGAATCGCCGTACTGATCTTTGGCGCCGCATTTCGGGCATTCCCCTTTGACAAACCGATCGGGCAGAAACATGTTCTTAACCGGATCATAAAGCTGCTCGATTCCGCGGACTGCGATCAATCCGGCAGCCTTGAGTTTACCGTAAATGACTTCGGAAAAATGACGTGTTTCCGCCGAATGCGTACTGTAATAGTTATCAAACTGGATATGGAAACCGGAAAAATCTCCCGAATGTTCATCGTGCACACGAGCAATCAATGCTTCCGGCGGTATACCTTCTTTTTCCGCGCGCAGCATTACCGGCGTGCCATGTGTATCATCCGCACACACATAATAAACCGTATGCCCGCGCATTTTCTGAAATCTCACCCAGATATCCGTTTGAATGTATTCCACCAAATGGCCTAAATGGATACTGCCATTGGCATAAGGCAGCGCAGAGGTAACCAGAATTTTTCGCGTATTCATTAACTCTTAAGAAATCAGATTAGATAAAGGGTAATTGTAACAAACTGTGTGGGCATTCCTGATATTTGTTACCATCGCCTTATTAAATTTTTAACTGTTAATTGGCTGCAAAAAGGAGTCTGTAGTGTCTATTTCCGAACAACAAATACAATCTGTACTTAAGCAAACCATTGATCCGACGACGGGTAAGGATTACTTTACCACGCAATCAATCCGCAATATTCAGATTGACCAAAACAATGTATCCCTCGAAGTAGCGCTGGGTTATCCGGCGAACAGTGTCAGAGATACCATTCAAAAACAGATTGTTGATGCACTCAAGTCAATACCGGGCATTGGAAATATCCAGGTCACGGTTAACAGCAAAATTATCCCGCATAGTGTGCAGAAAGGGGTCAAGCTGATTCCCGGTGTCAAAAATATCATTGCAGTGGCATCCGGCAAGGGCGGTGTCGGAAAATCGGCAACCGCGGTTAATTTGGCGCTGGCATTGGCGGCGGAAGGCGCATCCGTAGGAATTCTGGATGCGGATATATATGGGCCATCACAACCGCAAATGCTGGGAATCACAAACCACCCGGAATCGCTCGATGGCAAGACCATGGAACCGGTTCTGGCACATGGTATCCAGGCCATGTCCATAGGTCTGTTGATTGATGTTGAAACGCCCATGGTTTGGCGCGGTCCGATGGTTACACAGGCTCTGCAACAGTTACTCAATGATACCAACTGGAGAGATCTGGATTATTTAATTGTTGATTTACCGCCCGGTACAGGAGACATTCAGCTCACGCTTGCGCAAAAGATACCGGTAACAGGCGCTGTCATTGTCACCACACCGCAGGATATTGCTTTACTCGATGCGCGTAAGGGATTAAAAATGTTTGAAAAAGTTGGAATTCCGATTTTTGGCATTGTGGAAAACATGAGCACACACACCTGTTCTCAATGTGGTCACACGGAACCAATATTTGGAACCGGCGGCGGGGAAAAGATGTGCCAGGATTATAATGTGGAATTTCTGGGCGCGTTACCGCTCGATATCAGAATTCGCGAACATACGGACATGGGTAAACCCAGCGTAGTCGCCGAACCTGACGGAGAAATTGCCGATATCTATCGGCTGATTGCACGGCGAATCGCAGTAAAAGTGGCCGAGTCCGCTGAAGATCACTCGGAATTATTCGCGAAGATCGTAATGGAAGATGACTAGGAACAACTAAGAAATGACGATTAAATCAGATAAGTGGATACGCCACATGGCGCAAACGTATGGCATGATTGAACCCTTTGAACCCGATCAGATTCGTCAGAAAAACGACCAGCGGATTGTTTCCTATGGCACTTCAAGCTATGGCTACGATATCCGGTGCTCGGATGAATTCAAGTTATTCACCAATATTAATTCCACCATTGTCGATCCGAAGAATTTTGACTCCAATTCATTCGTTGATGTCAAAAGTGATGTGTGTATCATTCCACCCAATTCATTTGCGCTGGCCCGCACCGTTGAGTATTTTCGTATCCCGCGTAATGTGCTGACAATTTGTTTGGGCAAATCAACGTATGCCCGCTGCGGCATTATCGTCAACGTCACGCCATTTGAACCGGAATGGGAAGGTTATGTCACACTTGAATTTTCCAACACAACCCCCCTGCCCGCTAAAATCTACGCCAATGAAGGCGTCGCGCAGGTTATTTTCTTTGAATCGGATGAAGTCTGTGAAACTTCTTACAAGGACCGAGGCGGCAAATACCAAGGGCAGCACGGTGTCACATTACCGAAAATTTGAAGCAATGAAAGTTTGATAACTGATGTGTGAGAATCATTTATGATGTTGACACGAGAAAGTTTAAAGCTGATCAGACAACTTCCCATTCTTTTAGCGCTTATTCTGTTTTCTGCTGCTTTTTCTGTGGAAGCACAAAAGCGAATCTCTTTACCCCATACCGGATTTATGCCGGAAGATATTGCTGTCCTTGTCAATGATGACGATCCCTTATCCCGGCAAGTTGCTAGCTACTACCAGCAAGCACGGCATATCCCGGAAATCAATATAATTCATCTGCGTTTCCCCTCTGGACGCAGTGTCATGACACGCCAGGAATTTCAACAATTAAAAACAACGATTGATCAGCTTACTCCCGATCATGTGCAGGCTTACGCAGTTGCCTGGACCAATCCCTATCGGGTAGATTGTATGTCGCTGACTTCCGCACTGGCCTTTGGTTTTAACGAAAAATTCTGTTCCACAGAATGTACGCCGACAGCACCCAGTCCCTACTTCAATTCGCAAAGCCGATATCCGGCCAAAGATCATCAGCTGCGACCCGCCATGATGCTGGCTGGGGTAACCTTTGAACAAGTTAGCGCGTTGATAGGCCGGGGCATTGCATCAGACCACAGTTTCCCAAATGGCCACGCTTATTTATTAAGCACCTCAGATAAAGCGCGTAATACTCGAGCAATGAATTATGCGCAAACTGCAAAAGATCTGGACGGCGTTTTTTCTCTACAGATACTTGAAACCGATTACATTTTGGATCGTCAAGATGTGCTTTTTTACTTTACCGGATCGATTCAGGTACCGATGCTGGAAACACTTGCCTTTCTTCCCGGTGCATTAGCAGATCATTTAACATCGGCCGGTGGCAAACTGACCGATTCTTCCCAGATGAGCAGCTTGCGTTGGCTGGAGGCCGGCGCCACAGCAAGTTATGGCACGGTTGTCGAACCTTGCAGCTACCCACAGAAATTTCCATCACCCGCGGTTGCCATGTTTCATTATGCATTGGGTGCCAGCGCTATTGAAGCCTATTGGAAAAGTGTAGCCTGGCCGGGACAAGGTGTTTTCATTGGTGAGCCGCTGGCTAAGCCATTTGCTCCATTATTACGGGAAATCAGCCACGGCCGCTACGAATTGACGATTTTCTCACCCCGCGCAGGGCGGCTGAGAATTGAGAAATCACTTTCTGCCGCTGGGCCATTCAAACCTCATTCCAGGCAACAGCCTATCCGCCGAGGAAAAAATCTTATTTATTTCAGATTTAATGAAAAGACAGATGGTTATTTGAATTTGAAGTTGCAGTGGAATTGATCTATCGCGAGGAAACACAATCATCTAAACAAATAAAATAGGCCATGTATCAGGGTGTTGAAATCAGCCATCAGTTGAAAATGAATTGCCTAAACTTTTTTGCAAAATGCCCGTCTTGTCCCGCATAAACAGCAATCGCATAATATGTTGTTTTAAAATACATAAGTTGCGCTCCATGAAAATTAATTTCTATATAAAAAAATACTTGATTTGCCTGAAATGCAGACTATAATGCGTGCAAATTCAAAACAAGCAAACTTACCGATAAGGAGGTCATCATGAAAACTATCAAAAACTTTTTTTCTGCGGTTGACTTAGTCAACGTTCATATTCCTGTTACGTAGCCATTTTTAAAGGAAAACACTCATGCATATATTCCCCTCTACACTTCAGAAATCCGATCAATCTGGAGTCCTGTTTGACACCCATCCTGAAACTGGTCTGAATTTTAAGCACGTTCAGAATGAACTGAGAAAAGGCTATCAGCGCCCTTTTTTACTTATTGACAGCAACATTGTCCAACAAAAAACCCGGCGCTTTAAAGCTGCAATGCCGCGAGTCCATCCGCATTATGCAGTTAAAGCCAATCCCGATGAGCGTGTACTGAAAACACTCATTGAAGAAAGCGCTGGTTTTGAGATTGCTTCGATTGCAGAGCTTGATCTGTTACTAAAGCTGGGCGTATCGGCTGCTGAAATATTTTATAGCAACCCGATGAAATCCCGAGCTTACCTTGAATATGCAGCTAAGCAAGGTGTTGAATGGTACGTACTTGACAGTATTGAAGAATTGCGAAAAATCGCCAGTGTCAAACCAGATGCCAAGATGTATTTACGCATCGACACACCGAATATCGGTAGTGATTGGCCATTAGCGGGGAAATTCGGAACGCACCTTGCTGACATTAATGAAATCATTCAGGAAGCTGCAAAGCTTAATGCAGATCTGGCTGGCGTTACTTTTCATGTCGGCTCACAGTGCCGCAATCCTCAGAATTGGCGGGTAGGCATTGAACGTGCCAAAAAAGTTTTTGCTGATATGCAACTAGCGGGTTTAAATCCTCGGCTACTTAATATTGGGGGCGGTTACCCGGTTCGCCATACCAAACCAATTCCTTCGATTGAAATCATTGCTGAAGTCATTAACGATGCTATTGCTGATTTACCAGACAATGTCAGCATTATGGCTGAACCTGGCCGTTACTTAGTATCCGACTCGGCCTATTTCGTCTGTCGGGTAGTTGGGACAGCAACCCGTAATGGAAAACGATGGATGTATTGGGATGCAGGCATGTTTGGTGGTGTCATAGAAATTACTGAAGGTTTGCGCTATGAAATCCTTACTGATCGAAAAGGCAGCAATACTCCTTGGTCAGTTGCCGGTCCAACTTGTGATTCAGTCGATATTCTGATGCATGATCTCATGCTTCCCAACGACATACAGGAAGGTGATTTCATTTATATACCCAACGCGGGTGCCTATACGACTGCTTACGCGAGTAATTTTAATGGGTTTCCTTTACCCGATGTGAAAGTGGTATAAGTATTCGTTATTAATAACCCATCGATTGTCAGTCTTTCATAACAATGGTGAAGTAGCTCAGCGCACTTCGCCATTGTTATCTTTGATTTTTACGTTTAACGGTACAGAAAAACTTCAAAGCAACATTCATATCGTGCTTACTTTACGGTCAAGGACGACAAAATGGTATTCCAGATTGGCATCTTTTTCCGAAATATGCTTATCCCGTTGCGTTTCTTCCCACTCGTTCGGATCAAATTCCGGAAAGAAAACATCTCCCTCAAAATCTCTCTGTATCTCGGTAATATACATGCGCTGGCAAATTTCAAGTGTTTGCCGGTAAATTTTTTCGCCGCCAATGATAAAATGTTCCCCATTGATTGCGCTGTTTTCTTCACAGATCAGAAGCGCGTTGTCAATCGAGCTAACCACAATCGCTCCGGGCACTTCATATCCTGCTTGACGCGTGATGATAATATTAGTTCTACCGGGCAAAGGCTTACCAATAGATTCGTACGTTTTGCGTCCCATCACAATGGTTTGCCCCATCGTCAGGAACTTGAAATGCTTCAAATCGGCCGGTAAATGCCATGGTAATTTATTATTCCAGCCAATCACACGGTTTCTCGCCATTGCTACCAATATAGCCAAACGAGGTGACATCATACGGCTACTGGCGCCTTAATAGCCGGATAGGGATCATAATTCACCAGAGTAAAATCTTCATATTTAAAATCCAGTATCTCTTTAATATCTTTATTTAATTGCATGATGGGCAAGGGCCGCGGCTCTCGCTTTAACTGCTCATGAGCTTGATCCAGATGATTCAGATAAAGATGCGCGTCACCTAAGGTATGCACAAATTCCCCGGCATCAAGGTTGCATACTTGTGCGATCATTAATGTAAGCAACGCATACGATGCGATATTAAAAGGAATTCCGAGAAAAATATCCGCACTGCGTTGATAAAGTTGACACGATAAACGATTGTCCGCCACATAAAACTGGAAAAATGCATGACACGGGGGTAATCGCATTTTATGCAGATCCCCAACATTCCAGGAAGAAACAAGCATGCGCCGTGAATCGGGTTTATTCTTTATCTGTTCGATAACTTGCTTAAGTTGATCGACATGTTGTCCATCTGCTGTTGTCCAGCATCGCCATTGATGCCCATATATCGGGCCAAGATCACCATTCGAATCAGCCCACTCATCCCATATGGACACACCTTTCTCGTGGAGATAATCGATATTCGTATCGCCTTGCAAGAACCACAATAATTCGTGAATAATAGATTTCAAATGGCATTTCTTAGTAGTCACTAATGGAAAACCATCTGCCAAGTTAAAGCGCATTTGATAGCCGAAAATTGAAAGTGTCCCGGTACCCGTTCGATCTGATTTCTGATGCCCATGATTCATAACATGCTGCATTAACTCAAGATATTGGCGCATCCTTAGTTGAAACTCCTCATTAAAATCTGAATATAATCCATCCGCTTCAGGCTATCTCAGCCATAATGCAAATTAGGTGTATATAATAACAAGTTTATTAATCGCCACCTTCATGCAATGACGTCTAGAATTGTCATTAAAAAAATAATATTCAACAGGAAAGCTTTCAATGCTGGCATCACTTTTCCAAAATACATCACCTATCGATCAATCTATTAAAGCATCACATATTCTCGTAATACTCCCAATATTAGAAAAAACCCCTAAAAAATATGATATTACAGGTGAAGAACCGCTAAGAAAACTGCTATTGCGACGTGAAATGCAATTGACTGATCTTATTGATACGCCAGTCAGTGCAAATCTCGAGAAGGGTGAATTATGTACTTGGGTCATGATAGATACAAGTCAATCTGTATTCATTCAACAAACCAGTATGCGGAAAGCACTCAAATTACTACTCTCGGAGAATCCTGCTGAAATACATATCGATGTCTATGGTACGACTCAACAACGAAGAAGCTTTTCTGAGTTAGCCGTGTATGCTACCTGGGTCAATGGAGCCGCACTTCCTGTACGCAAAACTAAGCCTGTTAAAAAACCGCTGGCTAAAATATTTTTATATGGTTATAAAGATAATGATAACTTTACCCTGCAACGTGCGCTGGCTGAAGGAAATTTTTTAGCACGCGGCTTAACCGCATTGCCAGCAAACGAACTAACACCGAAAACCTATCGCCAGCAAATCAAGAAACTGGCTGAGAATGAGGGCTGGAAATATCAGGAATATGATTTAAGCAAACTAAAAGAAATTGGTGCTGGCGCTTTTGTTGCAGTCGCACAAGGCAGCGATTCAGAAGATGCAGTCATTGTTCATCTGCAACATCATTGTAAACAGCATTCGCAAAATAAAAATGTTGCCATTGTCGGCAAAGGCATTTGTTTCGATACAGGTGGTCATAATCTAAAACCAGCCCGGCATATGATGGGCATGCACGAGGATATGAATGGCTCTGCTGTCGCACTGGGTATTTTGCTTGCTGCCACTCGAGCTGAAATTCCAATCAGAATTGATTGCTGGCTTGCAATAGCACAAAATCATATCAGCCCACATGCTTATAAGCAGAATGACATCATTTCCGCGTTGAATGGATTGTCAATTGAAATAATCCACACCGATGCTGAAGGACGCATGGTTTTAGCAGACACCTTGACATTGGCGGCTCAACTGAAGCCAGATCTGATCATCGATTTTGCCACTTTAACCGGCAGCATGAAAACCGCTTTGGGATCCCGTTATAGTGGTATTTTTAGTAATCGCGACGATCTATCCCAAAAAGCTGTTTATGCAGGAAACAAAAGCGGTGAGCGGGTCTGTGTTTTCCCGATGGACGTTGATTATGAAGAAAATCTAGAAAGCAATGTTGCAGATATTAAACAATGTGAATTAGGTGGAGAATTCGATCATATCCTCGCCGCATGTTTTCTACGACGATTTGTTAACGATACACCTTGGCTGCATATGGATTTGTCCGCCAGCAGTCATAAAAATGGCTTGGGCGCAGTGGATAGTGAAATCACAGGATTCGGCGTCAGTTGGGCCATTGAATTTCTAAAAACTTTGTCTGATCATATAAAGTAATTTACTGCGGCTAGCCTTTCACAATCACCAGTTTCTGACCAATAGATAAGCTCTCATCACTATCATTCCATGATTTAATCTGATCAATGGTTGTGCCATACCGTTTTGCAATCTCATACAAAGTATCGCCTTTTTTTACGATATAAACATTTGAATGATAATTTTGCAACTGTTTCTTCTTTTGGGCAATATTATCAGACTGAGTCTCAGTTAGCGTATGAGGAACCAATATTTTCTGACCAAGGGTAATGTTTTTATTTCTGGCAATACCATTAATTGTTTTTAGTTGCTTTACGGAAGTACTATGGCGAGCAGCAATTTCATTTATATTCTCACCTTTTTTGACATGATATGTTTGCCATGAAACCCTGGAATCTTGATAAGTTTCCAGATTTTTCAAGAAAATCTCCTTATTGCTCTTAGGTAACAATAAAGTACGAGGTTTATCATGCACTTTAATAACATAACGATTGTAAGCCGGATTTAGGGCGTTAAATTCAACTTCGGATATGTTTGCAAGGCGGGTAACTAAAGAGGTATCGATAGGCTCATGAATTTTAACTTGATCAAAATACGGTCGATTCGCTATTGGTCGAATTTGCAAACCATATTTTCCAGAATTAACTATTATATCTTTAATCGCCAACAGCTTATATACATAGTGTTTTGCATCAACAGGTAGATTTAAATCATAAAAGTTGCCTGATCTGCCTTTATGATTGTTCCTGGATAATGCCTTGCTTACGGCACCTTCACCTAAATTGTATGCCGCAATGGCCAACTTCCAATTATCAAACTTCTGATGAAGATATTGCAGATAATCAAGAGCAGCCTGAGTTGACGCAACAATGTCACGACGATCATCGTGCCAAACATTCTGCACTAACCCTAAGATTTGTCCAGTTTTCGGTTGAAATTGCCACAAACCTGAAGTTTGGCTATTCGACTTGATCAGAGGATCGTAAGAACTTTCAATAAACGGTATCAACGCAATTTCCATCGGCATGCCACGGCGCTCTACCTCTTCCACAATATAATGAAGATACCGTTCGCTATTCGCAATAATACGATTGAAAAGTTCTGGATTTTGCGAATAGGAAACACCTATTCTATGAATTATTTTACTATCGGGTGGCAGCGCTAGTGAAAAACTGTTTTGTAAGCGATCCCATAAATTTGCATGATACTGAATTTTTTCTTGTACTAATTTATGGGCAAATGCATCCAACGGTATAAGTGCGCAAGTCCAGAAAAATAATGATATCAGTAAAACAAAAAACTCATTTCTTTTTAAAATCATCTATATATAATATTTTTTGTATCCATATTGACTAACAGGATATATAAAATTCTGAACTTTGCAAACTATTTTTTTCATGAAAAAATATAGGTAAAAATTAAATAATGTTTAGTATCAGAGTATTATGCATATTACTTTATAAAGCACATTAGGAATTACTCTCGAGTATTCGATTGACTATTGAATTCTTGAAGTAAAATTCTTGGCTCTGGTTGCCACCCCTCTTTTCGATAATCAACTGTAACGTTCGTAAAAATCCCGCCACGCACATAAAAACGAGCGATTAATCGCATATATCTTGGCTTTAAAGCAGCAACGAGGTCATCGAGAATTTTGTTCGTAACCGCTTCATGAAATACGCCCTTATCCCGGTATGACCATACATAAAGTTTAAGGCTTTTAAGTTCAACACATTTTTTATCCGGAATATAGTCCAGTATTAAGGTTGCAAAATCAGGCTGCCCCGTCTTTGGGCACAAGCAGGTAAATTCAGGAATCTGCATATGAATATGGTAATCCCGTTCTCTAAATAAATTTGGAAATGTCTCAAGCGTCTTCTCAGGTTTATTGGCCATTCTTCATGCTCATGTTTAAATTAATTCAGTTACAATAAATAAATATATTGCGCTATGCGCTTTTCTATTATAACTGCCTTATCTCATAAACAAAAAATTGCGCTTAGCCCATATCAAACTCGCCGGCTTCAAATCATTCGTTGATCCAACTGTAATTTCTGTTTCTCAAGATCTGGTAGGTATCGTGGGTCCCAATGGTTGTGGAAAATCAAATATTATTGATGCGGTACGATGGGTTCTGGGTGAATCCAAGGCTTCTGCGTTACGCGGTGATTCCATGCAGGATGTTATTTTCTCGGGATCACATAACCGGAAAGCCCTTGGGCGCGCCAGTGTCGAAATAGTTTTCGACAATCACTTAAGCAAAATAACCGGGCAATGGTCCTGTTATGCAGAAATTTCGATTAAACGCGTGCTTCAGCGAGATGGCATCTCAAGCTATTACATCAATAACCTTCAAGTACGACGGCGTGATATTTCCGATCTTTTCCTGGGTACTGGAGTCGGAGGTCGAGGGTATGCAATCATTGAACAAGGCATGATCTCACGGATTATTGAGGCAAGACCCCAGGAACTGAGAAGTTTTCTGGAGGAAGCAGCAGGAATTTCCCAATATCGGGAAAGAAGACAGGAAACTTTCCTGCGTCTTATTGAGACCCGCAAAAATCTCACTCGCTTAGAAGATATTTGCCTGGAATTAACATCTCAGTTGCAACATTTAGAAATTCAGGCAAGAATTGCCAAAAACTATAAACTCTTACAAGAAAAGTTGCATAGATCGCAGTCCTTATTGTGGTTGCAGCGTAGAACCGAAGCAATTAACCAACAAACTCATGCAAAAAAAGAAATTCAAAGACTTGAAACCGAATTGGAGATTGTTCTTAGAGATCAACATAATGCAGAAAGAGAATATGAAAAAATCCGGACAAAAGAATATATTGTCAATGACAAACTACTCCAAGTGCAGGGACAGTTGTATGCTATCGATGCCCAGATAGGCCGCCTGGAGCAAGAAATAAATCACCTGAGAAACACAATTGACCGTTTAGCGCACCAAATTCAAGAAGCTGAGAATCAACTGGAAAGAAGCAATCAGTTAAAAAAAACCAAATTAGAAAACCTAGCGCATTGGTATCAGGAAAAAAAGAAAGCGGAATTAAATCACCAGGAATATATTCTTAAGAATGATGAGGAAAACAAAAAACTCCCTATTATCGAAGCAAACTTTCTCGCTTGCCAGGAGAAATTAAACGAGTGCCGGCATAATCTGCTTTTAATCGAACAGGCCAATCAACTTGAAGACAGCCACCTCTCCCATATTGAAAAAAACATTCAGCAGCTTGAAGCGCGACATAGCCGTTTGTTGAAAGAGCAGAATGAGCTTGTATCCATTGATCCATCAAGATTAACGGAGCTACAACTTGAAATGGATCAAACTGAAAATGCTTTGAATGAAGAAAACCTGAAACATCAGGATAAAGAAACTCAATTAAACGCGGCAACCCAGTTTAAACAGCAGATAAACCTCGAAATTCAAGAACTGCAGCATACTTTATCGCAGGCAACAGCCCGCTTCAACGCATTGCAGAATCTGCAACAAAAACTGGAAAACAATAAGGAATTAACTACTTGGCTAAGCAAACAGCAATTGGATGTTTTGCCTCGCTTATGGCAAAAAATACAAATCCAGCCCGAATGGGAAAAAGCTTTGGAAGCAATTTTACGCGAGCGGCTCAATAGTATTGAATTTGAGCAATTGGATAGTATCCGGAACTGGATTGACGATGTGCCTTCGGGAAAATGGACCATTTTTGAGCAAACTCAGGTCACATCGAATGATACCAGGCATCAATCAATAATTAACAATATAAACTGTGAGAAACTGCTTGCTTATGTCATGGCAACTCAGCGCGAAACTCAACATGTGCTGGAGGATTGGTTAAGCAAGGTATATGTGATAGATGATGTTCAAACAGGTTTCATCAAAAGATCCATGTTAAACTCGGGCGAAATACTTGTGACACGGCAAGGGCATATCATTACGCGCAACAGTCTCTCTTTTTATGCACCTGATTCTCAATTACATGGCGTTCTGTCAAGACAACAAGAGCTTATCAATATACAAAAAGAAATTGATCAGATTGAGCCTCAACTCCATAGCCAGCATGTTTTGCTGGCAGAAGCTGAACAACAGTGTGCTGAATTTAATCGTACAATCCAGATAATTAATGCGAATAGCAAGCAACTACAACAGTATTGGCATCAGTTACAACTTGAAACAGTAAAACTTGCACAAATTAATGAGCGTAACGCTCACCGCAATGACCAAATCAAGTCTGAATTAGCTGAAATCAAGCAGGTACTTGATAACGAGATTACGCTGCACGAATCAGCGAAATCAAGATTTAAGAAAAATCTTGGACAAATTAATACGTTAAAAGAAAATACACAACGAGCTCAGTTAGCTTGGGAGGCAGCTGATCGCTTACTCATAAGTCAACGACAAAACATACAGCAATCCACAAAGCAAGTGCAGGAGATTGAATTTCATGTCAGAACTTGTCAGAACAAAATTGATGAAATAGAACTTAATTTAAAAACTATTGATGAACATTTACAAAAATTAGAAGAAAGCCGTGTCAATCTGATCAAAGAAAAAGATTGTTTAAACGAAACCCCATTCAATAAACAATTAGAGGCTGCTCAAACTCATCGCAAATCGATTGAACAATCGGCATCACAGGCGCGTCAAGATGTCGAAGATACCGTACGCTATTTACGCGAAATTGAAAATATCCGCATGGCATCTGAACAAAAATCACATGTATTACGAGATGCCGTCCACCAAAATCAACTCAAAGAACAAGCGGCCAGTATTACAATTAGCCAATTTAATGAGCTGATCAATAGCGCTAACGTTGATACGAAAGAATTGCAACCATTATCAGGGGAAAAGACTATTGCCGCGTTACAATCAGAGATTCATAAAGTTAACGCAGAGATAGCCACATTAGGCACTGTCAATCTTGCCGCATTAGAAGAACTGGAGATTGCTCGCGCACGAGAATCCAGCTTACTTATACAATTACAGGATATTAATGCAGCCATTGCAACTCTGGAGAATGCTATCCAGCAAATAGACCGAGAAACCCAGTTACGTATGCAGGAAACTTTTACATTGGTCAATAAATATTTAAGCGAGATTTTTCCGGTTATTTTTGCGGGCGGCAAAGCCCGGCTTGAATTTTGTGACGATAAGGTGCCGGACGCCGGTTTGTTATTGATGGCACAGCCGCCAGGAAAAAAGAACAGCTCTATTCATTTGTTATCAGGAGGAGAAAAAGCCCTCACTGCATTGGCGCTAATTTTTTCTTTATTCCGGTTAAATCCGGCGCCATTTTGCTTGCTGGATGAAGTAGATGCACCTCTCGATGATAGCAATACAGGACGATTTTGTGAGTTAGTAAAAAATATGGCGAAACAAACTCAATTTCTGTTTATAAGTCATAATAAATTAACCATGGAGATAGCTCAGCGATTAATAGGCGTTACAATGCAAGAACGAGGGGTATCAAGAATTGTGGCAGTAGATCTCGCTGATGCCATTAAAATGGGTACGCGGAATGTACAACCTGTAATCTAGTGATTGTGGTTGAACGTATAAAACTGACATAATCTGATATCTGTGCTTTGCATAAGGGTATTTTTAGGAGATAGCAAGGAGGTATTATGGAGATATTGAATATGAGTGACTTGCAAATAAGCTTGATTATCATTGGCGTAATAATTATTGCCGGTGTTGCTGTCTTCAATTGGCTACAACAACTGCGTTACCGGCGTAAAGTACAAGCCGCATTTGATCACAAGCACGATGATATTCTTTTAGATTCTCA
>Ga0154020_10005909_pt1 | contig 14372 bp, 14 predicted proteins | sample Klosneuvirus_201_FD_109709 | JGI IMG/M metagenome (GOLD analysis project Ga0154020, IMG submission 109709) | Active sludge microbial communities from wastewater, Klosterneuburg, Austria - Klosneuvirus_20160825_MG | ecosystem: Engineered > WWTP > Aerobic digester > Activated sludge | place...
CCCGTTAAAACCTCGCACGCTAAGCTTACAGCTGCCGAACGTAAACATGTAGGCATTTCTGATAATTTGTTGCGGTTTTCTGTGGGGATAGAAGATGCCGGAGATTTAATAAACGATATTAAAGGCGCTCTATAGAAATAAAGAGATCAATAGATCATAAAGCCAATAAAATATTTAAAAATTAAGAAATGATTATAATTCGAAATGCCGTGCTTGATGATGCCATCTCAATCATTGAGTTTCAACAAAAAATGGCTTTAGAAACTGAAGACATAACCCTCGATTATCACACCGTTACCGAAGGCGTGCATGCTGTTTTTAAGGATATTGAGAAGGGGGCTTACTATGTAGCTGAGGATAAAAATACAAGAAAGGCCGTGGGCAGTTTACTAACAACCTACGAATGGAGTGATTGGCGCTATGGCACAATACTTTGGATTCAATCGGTTTATGTTCTGCCTGAATATCGAGGGCAGGGCATTTATAAAAAAATGTATGAACACGTTAAAAGTCTGGTCACACCAGAATCAGATTATCGGGGCATTCGGTTATACGTTGATAAAACAAATCTGGCTGCTCAAAAGGTGTATGAAAAGTTAGGCATGAATGGCGAGCATTACCAGATGTTTGAATGGATGCCTGAGTTTATCTCAGAACAGTAAAAGGAAATATGATTGCTTCACCCCTTTTAGAGTCGATACAACATGAGCTTGCCTTTACAACTTCGCGAAGCAGTGGCCCGGGTGGGCAAAATGTAAATAAGGTTAACTCAAAAGTAACCCTGCGATGGGATGTTTCAGGTTCTTCCATTTCTCCAGAGCAAAAAGAAATAATTCTTAAAAAGCTACATACACAAATAACCAAAGACGGTATTCTACTACTTACCGCTCAGGATTCTCGATCGCAACTAGAAAACAAGGAAGCTGTTTTGATTAAACTTTCTCAATTACTTACCAAGGCCTTTACGCATAGAAAAAAAAGAAAACCCACCAAACCCGGAAAAGCAGCCAAGCAAATTCGGTTGAATCAAAAGAAACAGCATTCGGACAAGAAAAAATGGCGACAAAAGCCAGAGTGAGCTATTTCTAGATAATACATTCTTGATCGGTTAATTCCTCACCTAACAAAAGCATCAATTCATAAAAGTCACCTTCGCCCTCGCCCCGGGGAGAGGGCAATAAGCATTTTCGGAACTGATAAGGCTTTAAGGGTGAGGGATTTTATTGGATGGAATAACCTGAACAAAGTATATTGCGCTTTCATTTGATCCTAAACACCTATGCGACTCGGACAACTAGCCAGAAAACTGGCCTTACGACCTTCCCAAATAGTTGACTTTCTTGCTGCCCGTCAGATTTATCTGGAAGAAGGATCGAATGCAAAATTAAAAGATGAATCAGTTGAGGATATTGTACGCCATTTCTCGCCCGAAAAACTACAAGAGGTAGTTGTTTACCTTAGCTCAGAAAGTGAAGTCGAGCCTTCTAAAGAGCCGGAAGCAATCGTTGTGACAGAAGAACCTGTAAGGGAAGAAATCCGGTCGGAAGTACTAATCGCTCAAACTGATTCCATTGAAGAAAAGCCGGAAGTGATTAAAGCGCCTAAAGTTGAATTATCTGGATTAAAAGTTTTAGGAAAAATCGATTTGCCGGAGTCAAAGAAAAAAGAGGTGCCCGAGTCCACATCTCCAGACGGTCAACCAATCCCCGAAAGGGAAAGAGCCCCACGAGGGGAAAGAAAAAAACCACAATCACCAACCAATCGCGAAACAGCACAGCGTCCGTGGAAAAATCCTATCGCCCAACAAAGGGACAAAGAAGCGCGTGAATTGGAAGAGAAAAAGCGGGCTGCGTTAGAACGGGAGAAGGAAAGACGAAGAGATAATTATTTTAATAAAGTGAAAGTAGGGCGACCGACTAAAGCGACCCGACTATACGAAGAGCCGGTTGAAGAGATTTCTGTTAAACAGGAAGCGCAACCCAAAACCTTGTGGGGAAAATTTATAAAGTGGTTGAATAACTAATTTGTGAAAACCAAAGAGTGTCCTTCATGCGCCATGGAAGTAGATGCGAAAAGTAAAGTTTGTCCTATTTGTGCCTATGAGTTTGCCGGGCATACGCCCGTTATAAAATGGCTCGCCATTGTACTCATTTTGGCATTTCTTATCATTCTGCTGGCCAATCTTTAGTCCCTACCATTTTAGTCATTATTTCCCTGCCATAAACTGACTAATGTCATAGATTAACTGATAAAAGAAAATTAATCTTATATCAGGAAATTGAACAATAAATCAGTGAAGGTATGGCACTGGAAATTAAAAAAACTGCACAAGCCGATCTGAATAATAAAGAAGTCTTCTTCTTTAGCATCAGTCTATTTATAACGCTCTCCCTGATCTTACTTGCTTTTGAATGGAAGCAATATGATACACCCATTGTCGAATTAATATCTCGCAACACGAACACCTTTGAGGTGATGATGGATGTTCCTGCAACTGAAATACCGCCCACGCCTGAGGTTGTGATTCAACAACCTCGCTTAGTGGAAGTACCCGATGAGCAAGAGATAAAAGAAGAAATCAAATTTGTATTTGATATTGAAGTGACCGAGGATACAAAAATTCAGCAAGTAGAAGTAATTGAAGTGCCCAAAGTAGTAGAGGAAAATGTGGAGGAAATTTTTAGCATTGTTGAGTTTCCCGCTGCTCCAAAGGAAGGGCTGGCCGCCTTTTATCAATACATGGCCGAAAACATTAAATACCCAGCCATGGCTCGCAGGATGCGTGTTGAAGGAAGAGTATTTGTAGAGTTTGTGATTGGTAAAGATGGCAAGATTACCGATGTAAAAGCAATTAAGGGAATTGGGGCTGGCTGCGATGAAGAAGCCATTCGCATTATTCAAAACTCACCACCCTGGAATCCGGGCCGCCAACGCGGAAAGGCTGTAAAGCAGCGCATGGTGCTGCCGATTATTTTCAAATTGGCGGAGTGAGCCGGGATTAAGAATCTATTTAGTCGAAGTAATTCATCCAGATTTATAAGAATGTTTTTTTAGTCGACCTATTTGACTGAAATAAAACAACACTCTCCACAAGTTTTCAATATCTACTCTCCAGCAATCGAGTTGTATTTGTAACACCCAATCCCATTATTTTGTTTCTCTTTGTTTAGAGTTTCTGCTCAAAAAGGTAATATTTGTCAAATGAAAAAGTTGGTCTTTATTATTGATGACGATCCCGTCTATCTGAAGTTTATGAATGGACACTTCCGTCAAATGGATGAATATCAAACTCAGATATTTCAAGACGGTAGCGAAGCCATAAAAGCACTCGATCACTCTCGGCCTTACCTGATCATACTCGATCATATATTTTTAAATGATCCCGATCAAACGGGCCTCGAGTATCTAAAAGGAATTCGAAAAAAAAATTCAAAAGTTCCTGTCATTTACATTACAGCCGTTGATGAAGAGATTATTCGATCTAAAACGAAAAAATTAAAAGTGATCGATTACCTTATAAAGGACGATGCCTTTTTAGTGCATCTGCGTACGGCCCTTGACAAATTAAATTCAAAGCCAGAGCGCAAGAGCCTGCTAAAAAAACTCTTTAGTAAATAATCTCCAACCCATTCATCATTGATGAAAGCAGTTCTATGTAGGGATTATGGTCTTCCGGATACGTTAGCGTTTTCAGAGGTACCTATACCAACCCTTACCGACAGCGAAGTATTAATTCAGGTAAAAGCAGTAGGCATCAACTTTCCTGATGTCCTGATTATTCAAAACAAATATCAATTCAAACCCGCACTTCCTTTTTCACCAGGAGGCGAGGTTTCTGGAATTATTCATGCTGTTGGAAAGAATGTAAGTCATCTTAAGGTTGGCGATTCGGTCATCGCATTATGTGGTTGGGGTGGTCTTGCAGAATTTGTTAGTGTTAAAGCTTCGCGGGTATTTACCATACCCAACGGATTAAATTTCATAGAAGGGGCCGGAACGCTTTACACCTATGGTACTTCGTACCATGCTTTGAAGGATCGTGCGGAATTAAAGTCAGGAGAAACTTTATTGGTTTTGGGAGCGGGTGGCGGTGTGGGGTTGGCAGCGGTTCAATTGGGTAAAATTATGGGAGCCACAGTTATTGCTGCTGCATCGAGCAATGATAAGCTTGAAGTTTGTAAAAAAATGGGCGCTCACCATGTAATCAATTACTCAACAGAAGATTTGCGAGCCCGAATAAAAGAAATTACAGCCGAGCGTGGCGTTGATGTGATATATGACCCTGTAGGTGGATCGTTAGCAGAACAAGCTCTGCGCTCCATAGCTTGGAAAGGCCGATACCTGGTAGTGGGTTTTGCTTCCGGAAATATTCCATCCTTCCCTGCTAACTTACCTTTGCTTAAAGGCGCATCCATTATTGGTGTTTTTTGGGGAAGCTTTGCTGAGCGCGAACCCGAAAAGAGCGCTCAAAACTTTTCGCAACTAACTACCTGGATTAAAGAAGGAAAAATCAATCAGCACATCCATAAAATATATTCGCTTGAACAAGCCCCTCAAGCGCTTCAAGATTTAATCGATAGAAAAATTACTGGAAAAGCAATTGTTCAAATAGCTGGCTAAGCGTTTAATTAACTTTAATTAGCTCCACTTCAAATATTAACGTTGCATAAGGTGGTATTTGACCTCCAGCGCCACGTTCGCCATACCCCAGATCAGACGGAATAAACAACATCCATTTGTCACCCTCCTTCATAAGCTGAAGGGCTTCTGTCCAACCGGCAATAACCTGACCCACACCAAAAGTAGCGGGCTCCCCACGTTTAATTGAACTATCAAAGGGTTCTGTTGCGCCTATCAATTTGCCTTCATAATGAACCGTCACTTCATCATCAGCCGTAGGTGTTTTTCCAGTACCGGATGTGATAATCTGATACTGAAGTCCGGAAGCAGTTTCTTTAACCCCAGGCTTTAGTTTATTAGCACTTAGAAATGCTTTTTCTTCGGCTTTCATAGCGACTACTTTTTTCTCCATGGCTGCCTGCATATAGGTTTGCACAATCATAGAACATTCTTCTTGATCTATTTGCAAATTCTTTTTAGTAAACACATCCTGTATTCCAAAGTAAAGAGATTCTAAATCGAGTGAATCACCGCCTTGGCTTCTTACATTAGAAGCGACCAATACACCCAAGCCATAGCTGGCGCGCTTATTTTCATTATCGAGGTTAGGTACTTTCGGTTTGTTTAACTCAACAATTTCTGCTTTTAGTTTCGCTACCTCTGCGGAAAGCTCTTTTTTAGATTGGCCAATAAGGGTTGTACTCATGAATAGAAAAGCTACTAAGATGAATGATTTCATATAATCTGGTAAAAATTTGTGCAAAGAAACAAAAACCTCTGGCGAAAGCCAGAGGTCTTAAAACTATTATCTGATACAATTTCTATTTGAAAGCAACAGCAAGCTCGCTGATATCCTTTGGATTAAATGGGGTCAATCCATTTAACCGGCCAGCCAGCACATCCCAGTCTGCACCCGGAGATACACCACCTGCTAAAAATCCTTTCTTTCCGTCAAAATAACCAGGGGCTGCCGTGTTTGTTAAAAAGGCTGCCAATAAATTCTGGTCGATGCCAGGCCAAGCCGCAGTAATCTCTTTGGTAAACACATTCTTTATGGAATACTCTTTTAACAATACTGTGCGATCTGTTTCATCGAGCTCGCTGGGTGGTAATCCAACTTCAGCCACGCCAATGTTTTTTGAATCACTGCCCGATGCCACAAATGCCCAATCAAAACCTGTGTTGCCTGCGAACAATATTGCGTTAGGATGATTCGTATTGCCAAACACATCGACCACATCGCCTTTCTTGCCTGCAAACATTTTAAGCGTGCTTACGGAGAATGGATCTTCCAAAGGATTAGCTAACGGCAGACCGGAAATGGATACCTCCATCTGCGCATCGTATCCTAACGAACCGCCTTCTGTATAATCAATTCTAAACATAGCGTCTTTAGCATTATCATTATGTGTACGATCACAATTATAAGGTTTGATTATAGCGATGCCACTTACAACGCGGTTCTTGTTCCAGAATATTTGCAAGGCCTTGCCCCCATCCGGTTGATTTTCTGATTCCGCATCCGTTATCGTGAGTTGATAATCCCACATCTTGTCCTCATACGTAACATCGGATAACACCACGAGGTTTTTTACACGATTGTCATCTTCACCGGTATAGGTAAGTGACTGAATCCGATCAATTTTATACTTACGGATTCCATTAATAAATTCCTCTACAATTTGTGCAGCTCCTTCACCTACGGCAATAAAGGTGTTTAGGTGTAGATACATATCGTTGCCCTGCAATGTGTCTTCTTTAATTCTACCTGAGGCTCTTCCATTGCTAACGCTATTTTTGTTACTCAGCGATGCGGGGATATCCACACTAAAAGTTTGTGGCAACAAATCTTGCTGCGGCTGAATGGTCTCATTGTTTTCACATGACGTTAGCGCCAACGAAAACAACCCAGCCAGAAATAAACCAGTGATGATTTTTGCGGTCTTCATAATTTTTAAGTTTTAGTTTTTAATTCAGTTTTGGTTGGGGCCTTCTAGAACTTCCCCTTCACCTACTAAAACCCAAACAGGAGCACTTACCCTTACGTGAGAAATAAAATATTTCTATTTTTTATTGAAATATGAGAATTTGATGCCTAATCGCCCATTTTCAGCGGTGGTGGGCAGGGTTGTCAACCTTTTGGCTCTGTTTAAGGTTGACAACCCTGCATGTAAAAACCCTGCACGTAAAAGTTGCTATTCAACCACTACAATTGTATCAGAAACAACCGTGGTAACAGCAAAAAAACCAATAGCTCCAGCACTCAGGTTAGTGGCTGTATTCGCACGTTCTACATCAAAAATACCACCTCGCCATTCCGTCTCTGATAAAACTGATCGTAGGAAAGCGCGATAAGCCGGGCTTGCTGAGTATTTTCTTCGAATGATTGTGGTGTTTACAGGAAATAAAAAGTCCTCCTTAGCTGGTTTATAAATTTCGTTTACATCTATCGTTTTTAAATCATAAAACACAATTCGCCCTTCGCAGGTATTACTCGTACATGCTGCCGTGTTTTTCCAGTCAATGGAATGATCGACATAGTTGGCACTGGATCCGGTAGTTTTTAATACAAGTTGATATTGGCTATTTACTTTTCGATATTCTATGGCTGCCAGTGGTTCAACAGGAATGGAACTGTCTTGTGCAAAATATTCCTTACCCTGAAGTAGAATATGTAAGGTGTAAACGGCATCAAACACAGCCCTGAAGACAGGAGTTTGATAAACTCCCGAACCAACTGGTGATTCCGTCAGCGTGTAAGTGGTGGCACCTTGCATAATTTGAACCAATGCGCCAGTAGCGGGGATGGCTTGTCCATTCAACGATTGATAAGGAAAAGAAAGGGTAACGGAGTGGCTTCTGTTTTCATTGGTTAACACTCCTTCAACAGCCAATAAATTCTCATTTTGTGATAACACCGGTTTATCAACGGCCTCTTCGCAGGCTATTAACATAGTTAAGAGTAATAAAATACCGTATCTAAACTTCATCGCCATTTAAAAATATAAGAAACGGAAGGTGTAAATTGAAAGAGAAAGAATTGAGAGATGGTCCGGTCGTTCTCCAACACATTCGAAGGAACTTTAAAATCGCGATAGCCCAACTCGGTTTTATTATAATTTATAAATACCGAATTCTTTCGGCCATACAAATTATAGATAGCGAATGTTAGACTGTGCTTATACTTTTTCTCCGCGTTTTTATTAAGTTTCCAGGTTGCCGAGGCATCCAGTCGATGGTAGTTGGGAAGCCGGTCATTATTCTTTTGTCCATAGATGGGAGTTTCCAAATCGTTGTACGTATAAAAACTAACGGGTGAAGAGTACGGAGCGCCTGTTAAATAATTCCAATTCAGGCCAACCATCCAACGTAAGTTTATATCGTATGAAAGCGTTAGGTTAATTTGATTAGGCCTGTCGCCCGAGGCATTGAACGTCTTTCCATTATTCAAATCTTCAAATTTTCGTTTAGCCCGTGCGTAGGAGTAGCCTGCCATTCCGCGTAAGCGTCCCTGCTCTTTTTTTGCCTGAAGTTCAATCCCGTACGCATGACCTTCCCCAAACCGGAGTTGATTTTCAAGAAGCGGATTCAATAGTAATTCGGCATGATTTGCATAATCGATTTGGTTATACATCTTTTTATAAAATGTTTCCAGCACCCACGAAATACCTGTTTGTGCGTGTAGATCGTGATAGCCCAAAGTCAATTGATCCGCGCGTTGTGGTCTAATATTATAACTACTCGGCAACCAAACATCGAGTGACGTAAACGGACTGATGGAATTGCTGATCAGGTGAACATTCTGAACATTGCGCATATAACTTGCTTTAAGCGCGGCATGTTCGTTTAATACATATTGAATGGTTACCCTCGGCTCCAAATTGGCAAAAGTGATATACGATTCTCCTGATTGGTAATACAACGTGTCAACAGGATTTCCGCTGCCATCAAAAATATATTCAAAAGCTTCGCCTGTGTTTGTCCAGGTAGAGAAACGCATGCCATAGTTTAGGCCCCAATGTTTATTTAATTTGATTTCCTGATTTCCATAGAGAACAAATTCCAAAGAGTTACGCACAGAGGTATTAGAGGCTTTCTGGTTAAACGATCCGCTTTGAAGGTTACCGGGATTAAATTTATACCCGTTTAATCCAACCCCAAACGTAATTTCATTTTGTGGCTTAACGAAATAGCTAAAGTCAGCCTTCAGGTTAACATTAGAGATGTGTGAATTCCAACGCTCGTCAGTAGAAACATCGGTATACAGATTATAATCATAGCCACTGGTTGATAGTGTGGTGTTTAAAAATAATTTACTGTTCAAAATACTATTCCAGCGAAATGTACCGGCCCGGTTCGACCAATTGATTCCGTTATTCCCATTAAAATAATTATCACTTCCCGTATAGAATGAAAAGAATATCCGGTTGGTTGAATTTAATTTGAAATTCATTTTTCCCGTTAAGTCATAAAAATTAAATTTTTTGATGGAAGGATCTTGCGCCTGAAAGAGCCACTGCAGTCGTGAAAATCTACCGGAGATTAAAAATGAGCTTGCATTTTTTTTGATTGGTCCCTCAATACCCAACTTCGTAGAGATGAGACCCACGTTACCCCAAATCTGGGTAAGTTGATCATTGCCCTTCTTGGTACGAATATCTAAGGTTGAGGATAACCGCCCGCCCATCGATGCCGGAACATCACCCTTATAAATATTGATATCCGTTACTGCATCCGGGATAATGGTTGAAAATAAACCCAGCAAATGACTTGGGTTGTAGATCGGTGAATCATCGATGAGTACGAGATTCTGATCGCGTTGACCGCCCCGCACATAATAGAACGTGGACCCATCGGAATGAAGTTTAAACCCCGGAACAGACTCCAGCGATTTCACCACATCTACTTCACCAAATAAAGCAGGCCTTTCCTCAACCGCCCGAGGCTGCACATTTAATTTATTGACTTGTACTTCTTCCGCCACATCCTCCGAAGGAGTAACAATTATTTCTTCTAGTAAGGGTGGCTCTTCCGTAAGCAAAATATTTTCCATGGCCGAAACCTGAAGAGAAACAGTTTTGCTAATCGGCTTATAACCAATAAAGGAGGCCATAACTTCATAAGATCCCACCGGGAGGGTGATTGAAAAAAAACCGTAGGCATTAGCTGCAGTGCCTACTTTTAAGTCACTAATAAAAACAGTGGCCCCAATCAGCGCCTCGCCATTGGCCGCATCTTTAATATAGCCGCTTAGAGTGGCAAATTGCGCTTGTGTTTTCTCTGGTTTGCCTTTAGGCTTAAGCACTACCTGATCTTCAACAATAGAATACTGAAATTCAAACCGCGTAGCAAGGTCAGTCAAAATTTCAGACACCGATTTATTAATAGCCTGATAGCTTACCTGACGTTCCGCTTCTATTCGTTTTGGATTATAAGAAAATCGAAGGTTGCTTTTAGTTGAAATTTCATTCAACACTTCGGCCAAAGAAGCACCTTTAGCATCAATTGAAATTTTTTGATCAGGAATAGTTTGTGCCCCTACGGTAATGGCACAGAAAAAATAAATACAAATAGTTATTCCTGTATTCTTACAATAGGTCGCCACAGCATGAAATGGGTATCGGTTAAATATTTTAAACACGTTTTCGATCCGTTGAGTAAATCAACATCCCGCATGGGTTATTTCAATTACCCCATCTTTGTTGGAGTAGGTTAGGTTGAGCGTATCTTTTAAAACATTTAAAATTGACTCTAAACTTTGTTGCTCAAACGTTACGGTTACCACACACGACTCAGATACCTGGGCTGCAATACGAATATCCGATCCGTATATTCGGTTTATCGTTTCTACTACAGAACGCAAATTACTTTCCTCAAATATAATTTTGCGTGTCTTCCACGCAAGAAAATTAAGATCAGTATTGGCTATCTGGATGAGGTTTTTTGTCTCCTTTTCATAAACTCCGCGTTCCCCTGCTTTTAAAATAATATTTTTAGTTCTTTCAGGTGCTGATAGTTTAACGATTCCTGTTTTAACTACCACTTCCAGATTTTCTGTTTGATAGCCCCGTACATTAAACGAAGTACCCAGTACTTCCACGGTAGCTCCATTAATCTCAATAACGAAAGTTTTTTGTGGGTTGCGCTCAACATTAAAAAAACCTTCACCTTTTATGCGCACCCTTCGCTCCTGCTTGCCATAATCGGGATTGTATGCTAATTCCGAAAATCGATTGAGTGTTACCTGACTACCATCGGGCAAGGTTATCTCGAGCGTATTATCCGCAGTTTCAAATTGAATATCGCGGGTGGAGAATAGAAAGTGATTAATAATAAATCCCGATGCGATCAATAAAAGCACGGCTGCCGCCATACGCATCCAGGAAGTATTTTTTTCGGGCGCAATCGAGCGAACCGGGGTTGGCTTTTTCTTTTCAACCCGATTGACAAAATGATTCCATTCCTGATCAACATCAATCGCTGCCTCGGATGCTTTGCCGGAATAATACGTTCCACTCAAATCAAAGGCCTGCTTCAATTTTTGATAGTATAAATCATTCTCCACACTGGACGCAATCCAGGCGTTAAGTTGATCTTGCTCCTCGGGCCTGGCTTCACCAGCAAGGTACCGGGAGATCAAATCATCAATATGGTCTTGTTCGTTATTCACACACTGGCTCTTCTTTTAAAACACATAAACATACTTATACCCTTACGGGGATATCAAAATAAATATAAGAGATAAAAATTCGCCCAAATGATTGCGCAGCAAAGCAAGCGCTTTCGACATTTGAGCTTCCACCGTCTTTACTGAAATCTCCAGTTTTTCAGCGATTTCCTGATACTTCAGCCCCTCCTGACGGCTTAGCTCAAAAATTTGGCGGCATTTTTCCGGTAAAGAATTTATGCCATATTCAATTTCCTTTTCAAGCTCCGCAGTTTCCATAGCCGTGTTTTCTTCGGCTATCTTATGTTCGGCTACATTTTCTAATGTCATAAATTTCTTTCTGTCGCGCAGATGATTTAAACTCCGGTTTCTAACCGCTGTATACAGATAACTTCGGTAGTGGGTATCGTGGGGCAGGGTATCCAATTTTTCCCAAAACGAAATAAAGACTTCATGAACAAGATTTTTTGCTTCCTCCAAATCCCCCACATACTTCATGGCAAAGCCACACAGAGGCTTAAAGTACTCTCTGAATAGCTGTTCGAATGGCTTTAGCTGTTTTGTCAAGTCTTGAAGATATTTTTAAAGGTATCAAAAAATTTACGTTTGAATACTCGCCCGATTTCATGGAGGCAATCATAAATAAGTTGGTAGATTTGTTAGCACTAAATAATCACACAATGGATAAGCGATCTTTTCTTAAAAATTTAGGAATGCTTTCATTAACGGGTGTTCCCCTATGGCAAAGTCTCGACCTCCTGGCAAAACAGACCAGTCATATCCCGGCCGAAGAAATTGCCAAGGATGAAGATTTTTGGGAAGCCATCCGGAGTGGGTATAAACTCAAACCCGATTACATAAATCTGGAAAATGGGTACTACTGTTTTCTCCCTCAGGAAATTCTGGAGAGTTATCTCAATCATATCCGCGAGGTTAACTATCAGGGTTCGTATTACATGCGCACCGTGCAGTGGGATAATAAAAAAAAGATGGCTGCCCGACTGGCAGAGATTGCCGGATGCACGCCTGAAGAATTGATAATAACCAGAAACACAACCGAATCGCTCGACATGATTATAGGTGGCCAGCAATGGAAAGCAGGCGATGAGGCGGTGATGGCGGAACAGGATTACGGGGCTATGTTAGATATGTTTAAACAAGTAGAGAGGCGTTATGGTGTGGTGAATAAAATCATTTCAGTCCCCAATCACCCAACCTCCGATGAAGAGATTGTTAAACTATACGCCAACGCCATTACAGATAAAACCCGGTTACTCATGGTGTGCCACATGGTTAACATCACTGGGCAGATTTTGCCAATTCGAAAAATATGCGATATGGCTCACAGCAAAGGGGTAGAAGTTTTAGTGGATGGAGCCCACGCGTTCGCCCATATTAATTTCTCCATTCCAGATTTAGATTGCGATTATTATGGAGCGAGTTTACACAAATGGTTAAGTGTACCACTAGGTGCCGGAATTTTATATGTGAAGAAAGGGAAGGCTTCAAAAATATGGCCCTTGCTTGGGGAAGAAGGAAGAAAAGAAGATGACATCTATCGACTCAACCACACGGGTACACACCCGGTGCATACCGATTTGGCCATCGCAGATTCCATCGACTTCTATATAAAGATAGGGCGCGATCGAAAAGAAAGCAGGCTGCACTACTTACAAAACTATTGGACGAGTCGCGTTCGTAATATGCCGCACATTGAGGTAAACACTCCGGAAGATCCCAAGCGCTATTGTGGCATCGGCAATGTGGGTGTAAAAGGTATGAAGCCACAACTGCTGGCTGAAACGTTATTAAAAAAATATAAAATCTATACCGTAGCTATTGATGGCGCTGGCGTGCATGGATGCCGCATAACGCCAAATCTTTATACCACAACAAAAGAGTTAGATGCGTTTGTGGAAGCCCTGAAGACGTTAGGATAATTATTATTTATTTTTTACCAAACCCCCTCGGTCTGTATCCCTACAGACAGAAACTTTTGTGTTCTGTGAGGACACAAACCACGGTTCAGTTTCTTTGCCGTGCTTCCCCCTCGGCCTGTATCCTTACAGGCCGAAAACTTTGTGTTCCATGAGGACGCGTACTAGATTGAAAGTATGATAATCATTTGAAAATGAGATGCCTTCTGAGGTGATTTGTAATCTCAAAACTATTTTACATACATTTACGTAATTAATCATTGATATGAAAGGAACTAATCTTGGCGAATTTGAAGAACTGGTTTTACTAACCATAGCCACCCTAGTGAGTGACGCGTATAGTGTTGCTATCTGCGATGATCTTGAAAACAGAACGGGCCGCGCAGTAAAATTAGGAGTCGTTCATTCGGTACTCAATCGTCTTGAGGAGAAAGGATTGGCGAAAAGTAAATTAGGTGAAGCCACGAGTACACGGGGAGGCAAACGAAAAAGATTTTACTCGGTAACCAATGCCGGTAGAGCCGCGCTGCTTAACGCAAAAGAATTGCGCGATCAGTATTGGAACATTATGCCTGAGCTTTCTTTAAAGCGCATTTAATGAAAGAGAACAAAAACGGTTCGCCACCTAAATGGGCCGAGCGCCTGCTGAGTTGGTATTGCAAGCCTGAATTGTTGGAAGATTTGCAAGGCGACTTGAATGAGTATTTTGATCGGAACATAAAAAAGAAAGGTGCAAGACGGGCAAGATGGATTTATGTTGTTGACGTATTCAAATTCTTTCGAATGTATACTGTACGCAAACCAAAATTTATAAACCTTTTAATTCAATGGATTATGATTGGCAGCTATGTTAAAACTTCTGGCCGGAGCATTGTTCGGAACAAACTTTTCTCGACTATCAATATTGTAGGGCTGGCCGTAAGTATGTCAGTTGGGCTTCTCTTAATCGGTTTGCTGTCGGATATGTTTTCGTATGATCGATTTCATGAAAAAGGCGCTCGCATTTACCGGGTTATTAGTGAGTATCAGTATCTGGATGAAGTGGATGACTACTTAGCTTCCACATCACCGCGTGTCGGCAAAGAAATCAAGGAAACTATATCAGGCATTGAAGAAGTAGCCTTGCTGAGAAGGGGTATGGATAGTGA
>Ga0154020_10005910_pt1 | contig 14372 bp, 12 predicted proteins | sample Klosneuvirus_201_FD_109709 | JGI IMG/M metagenome (GOLD analysis project Ga0154020, IMG submission 109709) | Active sludge microbial communities from wastewater, Klosterneuburg, Austria - Klosneuvirus_20160825_MG | ecosystem: Engineered > WWTP > Aerobic digester > Activated sludge | place...
CTGAACAGTTCGTACAGGAAGGCCTCCGAGAACCCCAGCTCGAACCAGCGCGTCTGCCGCATCACCACCGCCACCTCGCTGTGCAGGCGCACGCCCCAGGGGTAGGGCACGGCGGCGTATTCGTGCTCGACGATGGGCTCGCCGCCCAGGATGACGCGGCCGCCCTCGTCCAGCAGCTCCGCCAGTTTCGGAACCACGCGCATGAAATCGACGCAGTGGTGGAAGGCCTCGTAGAACCAGATCAGCTTGTAGCGCTGCCCCGGCCGGGGCGCGTCGCCGAACTGGCCGTGGAAGCCGGTCAGCGGCACCTGGAAGTGTTCGGCCTGGCGGTTGACGAACTCGCAGAAGCGCGGCGAGACGTCGATGGTGTCGACCTTGACGTCCAGCCGCGCCAGCGCCAGCGCGGTCTGCGCGAAGCCGGCGCCGTATTCCAGCGCCCAGTCGCCCGGCTTCAGGCCCGAGTGTTTCAGCAGCATGCCGGTGGCCAGCAGGTGGTCGGCCGCGCTGTCCACCGCCATCGCGTCGCGCCGCTGGTAGAAGCCGGGGCGCAGGATGGGGTCGGCCGTCTCCCAGCCGAAGTCGGCCTCGTCGGTGCCCGCGTCGTAGGGCCGGTCGGGCACACCGGCGATGGCCGCCCACAACCGGTGCTGCTGCGCGGCATAGGCGGGCGACCAGGGGTCCAGGCCTTGCTGGAACCACGCCGGCAGGCGCATGTGGGCGTGCTGGTAAGGCTGCCAGGCGGCCCCTTGCGCGCCGGCGCCCAGGCCGTAGAGGCGCCGCAGTTCCTCGATGTCGTCCAGTTCGAACCATGCACCCGGCGCCCCGGCCGGTGCGTGCCGGGTGGCCCACCACCGCAGCCGTCGCGCCAGCGACAGCGCCTGGGCCTTCAAGCCTGCACCCGCTGCAGGAAGGCCTGCCACTGCGGCAGCACGCGCTCGGGCAGGTACTGCGCCGAAACCGTGGCGCCAGCCGCGCGCAGTGCCTGTCGCCGTGGCTCGGCATCGGGGCCGATCAGGCCTTGCAGCACCTGCGCCAGCTGCTGCGGCGCATAGGGGCTGAAGTACGCGGCGGCGTCGCCGTAGACGTCGCGGTGCACACGGATGTCGGAAGCCGCCACCACGCCGCCGCTGCGCATCGCCTCGACGCCCGCGAAGTCGAAACCTTCGCCGAAGCTGGGCGCCACCGTCACCGCGGCGTGGCGGTAGAGCAGGCGCAGGTCGTCGGCGGGCACACCTTCAAGCAGGTGCAGGCCACCACGCTGCAGCCAGGGCGACAGGCGCTGCAGGATGTTGTCGTGGTCCCAGCCCAGGCCGCCCACCAGCACCAGGTTCAGCTGCGGATGGCCCTGGCTGCGCAGCAGTTCCCAGGCGTCCAGCAGCGCCAGGTGGTTCTTGCGCGGCTCGATGGTCGACACCATCAGCAGGTAGGGCAGCGTGCCGCCGGCGATGTCACCCGGTGGCACTTCGGCGCCGCCGCCGTGCGGGGCACGGCGGTTGCGGCGCGCCCAGATGATCTCGGGCACGCGGGCCGGGCCCTCGTGCTCGGCCACGAAGTGGTGCGAGATCATGTTCGGGATGGTCACCGTGCGCGCTTCCAGCTCGGGCAGCACCGAAAGCAGGTCGCTGCGAGTGGCCTCGGAGACGCAGGCGAACCAGGCGCCGTCGGCGGCGTTGCGCTTCAGCGCGCGCAGGTGCAGCGTGCGGTGGTAGCCGCGGTCCTTCACCGTGTGCGGCATCAGCAGCGGGATGGCATCGTGGTAGCGCACCACCAGACGCGTGCGCCCGCTGACACGGCCTGGATACGGCGTCTCGGCGATCATCAGGTCGATGCCGGTGGTGTCCAGCCGCGGGTAGACCGCATGGCCCAGGTAGCCGCTGGCCACGCCCACCGCGTTGACCAGCGACCAGGGCCAGCGCATGACGCGGAAGTCGCCCGCGGTGACGGCGTCGAAGTCCTGCACCGGCAGCGACTTGGCGAACATCGCGCGCCAGACCCAGTCCTTGAAATGCTGGGGCTGGAAGGCCGAAAGCGGCACGCGCCGGCCCACCAGCGCCCCCAGCGCGGCGCCCAGCGGCCCCGCCAGCTTCAGCAGCTTGCGGCGCAGGTGTTCACCGCGGTGCGAGGCCGCGCCCTGCTGCAGCGAGACGACGACGGCCGACAGGCGGTCGATGTCCAGCTTCGTGTCGCGGCGCGGGTCGACGGCGCCGTCGCGCATCGGCAGGCCCTGTTCGATGACGAGGTTGCCGCTCTGCAGCAGGCCGATCATCTCGATGCCCGGCACCTGCGCCAGGCCGCGGAAGAGCAGCCGCGTCTCCTGCGGTATGCCGCTGTGGCCGTCCAGCGCCGGGCGCATCTCCAGAAGGATCTTCACGGCCGGCCTAGTCGAACTGCGGGCCGGGCGGCGGCACCACCTGGGCTTCGTAGAAGGCAAACGCCTCGTCGACCGTGGGGAACTGGTACAGCCGCCCCAGGTGCAGCACGGCCACGCGTTCGCAGTAGGTGCGGATGATGTTCGCGTCGTGCGAAACCAGGATGTAGGAACGGTCCTTGCGCTTCTCGAACAATTCGACGTGGCAACGCTGGCCGAAGCGGGCGTCGCCCACGGCCAGGCCCTCGTCGATGAGGAAGCAGTCAAACTCGATGGCCATGCTCAGCGCGAAGGCCAGCCGCATGGCCATGCCGGCCGAGTAGTGCATCACCGGCTCGCGCAGGTAGATGCCGAGCTCGGTGAATTCCTCGACGAAGGGCAGCAGCGGCTTCCAGTCGACACCGTAGACGCGGCAGACGAACTTCAGGTTGTCGATGCCGGTGAGGTTGGTGTTGAAGGCCCCCGTGAAGGCCAGCGGCCAGCTCACGCTCATGCCGCGGTGGATGCGGCCGCTGGTGGGGTATTCGGCGCCGCTCAGCAGCCGGATCATCGTGCTCTTGCCGGCACCGTTGCGGCCCAGGATGCCGATGTGGTGGCCCCGCTGCAGCGCCAGATCGACGTGGTCGAGCACGCGCCGGCTGCCACCGCGCGTGTGGTAGTTCTTGCACACCTGCTCGAGCCGGATCTCGCTCACCGCGAACCCACGCGCCTGCCGGCATCACGCACGAGAAGCAGGCCGAGCAGCGTCATGACCAGCGAGATACCGGCCATGTAGCCCATGTCGTAGTGGGTGCGCACGGCGTTGCCGAAGTAACCCTCGCGCAGCAGTTCGACGCCGTGCACCATGGGCAGCAGCAGCACGGCCTGCTGGCCCGACGGCGGCAGCCAGTCGACCATGAAGGCCGCGCCCGACAGCGGGAACAGGAGGTAGGCCGTCGGATGCCAGAGACGTTCGACGATCTCGCTGTAGGCCGTGGCGGCGCCGACGCACAGCGACAGCGCGGTGCCGAACCAGGCCAGCATCAGCCAGCCGGCCACCACCAGCAGCATGTCCTGCGGCGGCTGCACCCATTCGATGGCGATGAAGAAGCTGGCCAGCACGATGAACGACGCCGTGGCGCCCATCATCTCGAGCGCCACACGCGTGACCAGCACGTCGATGACGCGCACGTTGCGGTGGTACAGGAGGTTCAGGTTCTGCTGGATGCCGCTGGTGACGCGGCCCACCGAGTTGCGCCACATCAGCACCGACGAGTAGCCGGTGATGGCGAAGGCGACGATGGGCAGGTTGGAACCGTGGTTCATGCCCGCCATCGACCACAGCGCCGTCACGCCCAGCGTGAACAGCATCGGCTCGGCCACCAGCCACAGCACGCCGACGTTTTCGCGCCCGAAGCGCGTGATCACCTCGCGCATCATCAGCGCCCAGATGACGCGGCGCTGGATCGCGAACGACCGGGCCAGGGACTGCTGCTCGAAGCCCACCGGCGCCTCAGTCGGTGTGCTCGCGCACGCTGGCCAGCACCAGGCCCGCCACGCCCCAGAGGATGATGCCGACGACCAGCACGGTGAACACCGACCGCACCCGCCGCGGCTCGACCGCGCTGTCGGGCAGGTTCGGCTGCACCAGCCGTTCCAGGTAGAGCTGCTTGCGCACGGCTTCGGCGCGGGCCGTGTCCAGGCCGGCCAGCGCGGTGGCCAGCTGGCGGTCGGCGAAGGTCTTCTCCAGCACCAGCCGGTCGAACACCGGCGACTTGGTGGTCAGCCCGCCCCTGGGGCCCAGCACGCGGGCGTTTTCTTCGGCGATGGCCTTGCGCAAGGCCTGCACGCGCGCTTCCAGCCCGCCGATCTGCGGGTTGCGGGGCGACACGCGCCGCACCTGGTCGAGCTGGGTTTCGGCCGTCAGCAGTTCCTCGCGCAGCCGCGCCTCGCCCTGCAGCTGGATGGCGCCCTGGCGTTCGGGGTCGAACACGGCGCTGCCGCTGCGGAAACCGGAAAGCGCCTGCGCCGCGTCCTTCGCGCGCTGCTCGGCCAGCTTCACTTCCTGCTCGGCCACCTGGATCAGGTCCTGCCGGCTGCGGATGTTCATGGTGTTGACCAGGCGCTCACCCATTTCGAGCAGCTGCGCGTTGATCTTCTGCGACTGCTCGCCCGTGTACGCACGCACGCGCAGCACGCTGATCGACGACACCGAGTCGTACTCGATGAGCACGTGCTTCAGGTAGTGGCGGTGCAGGGCCTCGAAGCTCTCGTCCCAGCGCTCCAGGCCGGGGAAGCGGTTGACGACGTCGATGCCAGGGTCGGCAAACGCCTGGCGCAGCTTGAGCTTGTCGTCCAGTTCGCGCAAGGCGTCGCGGCTCTTGATGAAGTCGTGCACCGAGTAGGTGTCGTCCTGCGAACGCGAAAAGGCCGTGCCCTGCAGCAGCGCGCCCAGGCCGGTCTGCGCCGGCCGCTGCGGGCTGCGCACGACGAAGCGCGACTCGGAGATGTAGACGTCGCTGGCCACCATGCCGTAGTACAGCGCCGCCACCAGCGTGGGCAGCACGACGGTGATGACGAACACGGCGTCGAAGCGCCGCAGCAGGCGCCTCAGGCGCGACGGGCGCGGCGGCGGCGCGGGGGTGGCGGGTGTGGGGTCCAAGGGGGAATCCGGTCGCGGGTTCAAGGGGCTCAGGCCGGCAGCAGCCGGCGGTACAGGGCCAGGGTGCGTTCGGTCATGCGCTGGGCACCGAACTCCGATTCATAGCGGGCGCGGGCGGCGGCGCCCAGGGCAGCGCGGCGGGTGTCGTCGGCCAGCAGTTCGTGCAGCGCCGCGGCGAGTGCGGCGCTGTCGCCCGCAGGCACGTTCAGCCCGGTGCGGCCGTGCTGGTTCACCCACGGCACGCCCGAGCCTTCGATGTCGGTGGCGACGATGGGCTTGCCCATCACCATGGCCTCGAGCATGGCCACGCCGTAGGCCTCGGCACGCAGGGTGGAGGACATGCAGAAGATGTCGCAGGCTTCGAAGTGGCTGGCCAAGTCATCGTCGTTGATGTGCCCGAGGAAGTGGACCCTGCCGGCCAGGCCGCGCCGGGCCACGGTCGAGCGGTAATGTTCCAGCAGCTCGCCGTCGCCGCCGACGAGCACCGCGCAGTCGTCCGACAGCGCCGCCGCGGCGTCGACGAGCACGTCGAACCCCTTGTAGTACGTCATCCGGCCCAGCGCGAAGACGATGCGCCGCCCGTGATGGAGCCGCCGTATCGCCGCCGCCTTGATGCTGCATGCCGTGCTGTGATTGTCGCTGATGCCGATGGGCACCACGCTCACCTTGTCGCGCCAGGCGCGCAGCGGCGCCGACGACGCGGCATACGGCGGGCTGGTGGCGATGATGGCGTCGGCGCGCGCCAGCAGCCACTGCTGCAGCGGTTCGTAGAGCTTCAGCGCGCGGCGCTGGCGGATGACGTCGCTGTGCCAGTGCAGCACCAGCCTGGCGCGTGGCCGCGCCGCCCACACCGCCGCCGCGGCCATCGGGTCGGGCATGTGCACGTGCACGATCTGCGCGTCGCGCGCCATGCGCGCCAGGTGCCAGGCCATCGCCGGCGCGATCGAGGTCGACAGCAGCATGCCCCAGCGGCCGGCGCGGCAGACCTCGTAGCCCGCCGCTTCGCGCCCGCGCCGGCCCCACCGGCGCTGGTCGGAACACAGCACGTCGGTGGTGACGCCGGCGCGGTTCAGGCCTTCGGCCAGTTCCCAGGCCACGGCCTCGATGCCGCCCATCACGGGGGGGTAGAACTTGCTGACCTGCAGCACCTTCATGTGCCGCCCGCGGCGATGTCAGGCGCGTCCGTAGGTGTCCTCGAAACGCACGATGTCGTCTTCGCCCAGGTAGCTGCCGGACTGGATCTCGATGAGTTCCAGCGGCAGCCGGCCGGGGTTGGCCAGGCGGTGGGTCTGGCCCAGCGGGATGTAGGTGCTCTGGTTCTCGGTCAGCAGCAGCACCTTGTCGCCGTTGGTCACTTCGGCCGTGCCGCTGACGACGATCCAGTGCTCGGCGCGGTGGTGGTGCATCTGCAGGCTGAGCGACGCGCCGGGCTTGACCATGATGCGCTTGACCTGGAAACGTTCGCCCATGTCGATGCTGTCGTACCAGCCCCAGGGCCGGTGCACCTTGCGGTGCAGCGCCTGTTCGCCACGCTGTTCCTGGCCCAGGCGGGTGACGATCTTCTTCACGTCCTGGCTGCGCGCGCGGTCGGCCACCAGCACGGCGTCGGCGGTCTCGACGACGACCACGTCCTGCAGGCCCACCACGCCGACGAGCCGGCTGCTGGCATGCACGAAGGTGTTGCGGCTGTCCTCGATGAGGGCGTCGCCGACGCTGGCGTTGCCGTCGGCGTCCTGCGGGCTGACCTGCCAGACGGCGTCCCAGGCGCCGAGGTCGTTCCAGCCGGCGTCCAGCTCCACCATGCCGATGGCCAGGCCGCTGCCCGGGCAGCGCTCGAGCACGGCGTAGTCGACCGACTCGGAAGGCACGGCGGCGAATTCGGCCTTGGCCGGCCGCACGAAGCGGTCGTCGCTGCGCCGCGCGGCCCAGGCCGTGCGCACCGCGTCGGCGATGTCGGGGCGGAAGCGCTCCAGCGCGGCCATCCACACCGAGGCCTTGAGCACGAAGATGCCGGCATTCCAGCTGTAGCCGCCTTCGGCCAGGTAACGCGCGGCGGTGGCGGCGTCGGGCTTCTCGACGAACCTGACGACCTTGCCGCCATCGGCGCGGATGTAGCCGTAGCCGGTCTCGGGGCGGTCGGGGCAGATGCCCAGGATGACGATCTCGCCCGTGGCCGCACGCCGCGTGGCCGCCTGCAGCGCGGCGGTGAAGGCAGGCTGGTCGGTGACGGTCTGGTCGGCCGGTGTCACCACCAGCACCGGGTCGCCACCCTGCTCCAGGGCCTGCAGCGCAGCCAGCGTGACGGCGGGCGCGGTGTTGCGGCCGACGGGTTCGAGCAGCACGGCGGCAGGCTCGGCACCGATCTCGCGCAGCTGGTCGAGGATCAGGAAGCGGTGTTCCTCGTTGCCGACGATGAGCGGCGCGGCCACGTCGATGTCGGGCGCGGCCACTGCCTGCAGGCGGGCCGCGGCCTGCTGCAGCAGGCTGGTGTTGCCGGCCAGGACCAGGAACTGCTTGGGATAGCCGGCACGCGACAGCGGCCACAGCCGGGTGCCGGAACCGCCGGCCATGACGACGGGCTGGAGTACGGTGTTGCTCATGGGGGCGTCCAAAACCCGGGATTCTGCCGCAGGGCCGGCAGGGCACCGGGGCCGGCAGCGCGCCGTCAGGCCGGCAGGCCCTGCGCCCGCAGGGCCGCACGCAGGCCGGCAGCCGCGTCGGCCCAGCGGAAGCCGGCGGCACGCGCCAGCCCGGCCGTGCGCAGCTGGGCGCGCAGCGCGGGCTCGTGCAGCAGGCGCTGCAGGGCCGCAGCGATGTCGCCGGGGTCCAGCGGATCGAAGTAGAGCGCGGCGTCGCCGCAGACCTCGGGCAGCGACGCCGCCCGCGCCACGGCCACCGGGCAGCCGCTGGCCATGGCTTCCAGCGGCGGCAGGCCGAAACCTTCGTAGATCGACGGGAACACGAGGCCGATGGCGTGGCGGTACAGCGCCGCCAGCGGTGCATCGCCGAGTGGGCCGGTGCGCAGCACGCCGGCCGGCAAGGCCGCGTCGGCGCCCGCAAAGACCTGCGTGTTGCTGCCGCCCACCAGCACCAGCCGCACGCCGGCAGGCTGCACGACTTGCCACGCGGCCATCAGCCGCGTCAGGTTCTTGGTCGGGTTGGCACTGCCCACGGCCAGCACGAAAGTCTGGCCGCGCAGGCCGAAGCGGTCGAGCACGGTTTCGTCGGCCTGAATGCCTTCGAGGTGGCCGGCGCCGTTGTGCAGCACGGTGAAGCGCGCCGGCGGCAGGGCCAGCGCCACCGCGAGTTGCTGGCGCGAAAACGCCGACACCGTGAACAGCGCCAGCGCTTGCCGCGCCAGCCGCCGGTGCAGCCAGCGGTACCAGGCGACGAAGGCACGCGTGTAGGCCTGCGGGTGGTCGAACACGGCGGCGTCGTGCAGCATCGCCACCTGCCGGCGTGCCAGGGCCGGCGCCGTGCCGGCCAGGTTGACCAGGCAGCCGCCGCGCGCGGCCCAGGGCAGCACGGCCTGTTCCCACAGGTGCAGCGGCAGGCCGGCCGGGCCCACCACGCGCACGGCGATGCGCTGCAGGGCCGGTGGCCGGGCCTGCGGCGGGCACAGCAGCGTCCAGCGGCCGACCGGCACCTCGGCATCCAGGGCCCGCAGCAGCTGTTCGGCCACACGCTGCACGCCGGTCGTACGCTGCGCGGCGAACTTTCCGTTCAGGAACAGCGCCGGCGTCACGCCGTCGGCCTGAACTCGGGCACCAGGCCGCGCAGCAGGCGCCGCGCCTCGGCGTCGTCGAAACCGGCGGTCTGCAGGCGCGCCGCCCAGTCCCCGCCGTCAGCGGGCCCGGCCTGCGGCTGCAGTTGCGCCAGCCGCAGCCGTTCGAAGCCGGTGGCCAGCGTGCGGTCGCCATCGGCCAGCAGTTCCTCGTACAGCTTCTCGCCCGGCCGCAGGCCGCTGAACACGATCGGGATCTCTTCCAGCGTGTGCCCCGAAAGCCGTATCAGGTCGCGCGCCAGGTCGACGATCTTCACCGGCTCGCCCATGTCCAGCACCAGCACCTGGCCGCTTTCGCCTATCGCCGCGGCCTGCAGCACCAGGCGCGCGGCCTCGGGGATGGTCATGAAGTAGCGGATGATGTCCGGGTGGGTGACGGTGACCGGACCGCCCCTGGCGATCTGCTCCTTGAACTTCGGGATCACGCTGCCGCTGCTGCCCAGCACGTTGCCGAAGCGCACCGCCATGAACTTCGTGCCCGGGTGCTGCGCCGCCAGGCTGCTGACCACCCGCTCGGCCGCACGCTTGCTGGCACCCATGACGTTGGTCGGGTTCACGGCCTTGTCGGTGCTGATGAGCACGAAACGCTCGGCGCCCGAGCCGGCCGCCGCCAGCGCGGCGTGATACGTCCCCAGCGTGTTGTTGCGCAGCGCCGCCGTGGCGTTCAGGTCTTCCATCAGCGGCACGTGTTTGTAGGCCGCGGCATGGAACACCACCTGCGGCCGCCAGGTGGCGCAGGTATGGCGCAGGTGGGCCAGGTCCTTCACGTCGCCGATCAGGCGCACGAGTTCCAGCGCAGGATAGGCCTCGCCCAGTTCCTGCTCGATGGTGTAGAGGTTGAACTCGCTCAGCTCGTAGAGCACCAGCCTGGCCGGCTGGAAACGCGCCACCTGTCGGCACAGCTCGCTGCCGATGCTGCCGCCCGCGCCGGTGACGAGCACGCACTTGCCGTGCAGCGTCTGCGCGATGCCGGCTTCGTCCAGCAGCACCGGATCGCGGCCCAGCAGGTCTTCGGGCTCGATGTCGCGCAGCCGTTCGACGCGGCTCTGGCCGGTGCGCAGTTCATCGGCGCTGGGCACCGTCAGCACCGGCAGGCCGGTGGCGGCGGCGAGCTCGAAGGCGCGACGGCGCTGTGCCGGCGTGGCCGCCGGCATGGCCACCACCACGTGCGTGGCGCCGGCGTGCACGGCCTTGTCGGCCAGCGCCTGCAGCGGCCCCCGCACCGGCACGCCGTTGATGCGCGCGCCGAGCTTGCTGCGGTCGTCGTCCAGCAGGCCCAGCACCACCCAGCCCTGCTGGTGCAGCCCGGCCAGCAGCAGCCGCGCGGCCTCGCCGGCGCCCAGCACGATGGCGCGGCGCACCACCCCGTCGCGCCCGGCGATGCGCGAACGCGCGTGTTCGTAGGTCATGCGGTAGACGATGCGCACCACCGCCAGCCCCATCAGCGTGACCACCGGGTGCAGTGCCAGCACGGCACGCGGCACCTTGGACAGGCCCAGCCCCATCACCACCGCGGCGCACGCGACCCCGGCCACGGCGCAGGCCAGCAGCAGGCGCTGGATCTCGCCGAAGCCGCTGAAGCGCCACATGCTCTGCGGCACCTTCAAGAGCCGGCTGGCCGCCGCGTAGGCCCCCACGATGCCCAGCAGCACCCAGCCGTCGTAGGACGGGCGGGCGCTGATCCAGCGCTCGAAACCCAGGCGGAAGAGGTAGGTGATGTTCCAGCACGCGGCCACGACGGCGGCGTCGACGGCCATCGTCAGCGCCTCGCGGTGCGGGCGCAGGCGCGCGAGCACGCGGTCGACGCGGTGCCAGAAGCCGATCTCGGGCGGGTTCATCGCGGGTTCAAGGTGTCACGGCCGGACGCCGCAGGGCCCGCAGCAACACGCGCAGCGTGCGCCACAGCAGCGCCAGGTCGGTGGCCAGCGACGCGTGTTCGGCGTAGTCGGCCGCGCGCTGCAGCTTGGCAGGCAGGATGACCTCGATGTACTCGCGCTCGGGGTCGGCGGCCCGGGCCAGCAGCGTGGCTTCGTCGATGAAGTCCAGCGAGGCCGGGTCGGTGATGCCCGGGCGCACGGCCAGCGCACGTTCACGCAGCGCCGGCGGGTAATGCGCCACGTAGCGCGGCACCTCGGGACGCGGGCCGACCAGGCTCATCGTGCCGCGCAGCACGTCGATGAACTGCGGCAGTTCGTCGACGCGCGTGCGCCGCAGCCAGGCGCCGGTGCGCGTGATGCGGCCGTCGCCGGCCAGCGTGATCTGTGGTGCGCCGAGCGGCTGGTCGACGACCATGGTGCGGAACTTGAAGATGCGGAAGGGCCGGCCGTGGCGCCCCACGCGCACCTGGCGGAAGAACACCGGCCCGGGCGTATCGAGCTTGATCAGCACCGCCACGGCCAGCAGCAGCGGCAACAGCGCGACGAGGGCGACCGTGGCGCCTGCGATGTCGAAGGCGCGCTTCAGCACGTCGCTTCGGTCACGGCTGCGTCAGCCCTCGGCCGGCGGCGGATCGACGCCGTCGAAAACGTCAAGCAGCGGCACGGTGGCACCGACGCTCGCGGCCTCCAGGGCCGGGCCGTCGCTCATGTCGTGCAGCACCCATTGCCCCTGGGCGTCGCGCCGGAAGCCTTCGACGCGGCGCGTGTCGGGGTCGACGAGGATGTATTCCCGCAGGCTGGTGAGGCGGCGGTAGAGCGCGAACTTCTGGCTGCGGTCGTAGGATTGGGTGCTGGGCGACAGCACCTCGACGATCAGCGTGGGCGCGCGGAAGATCAGGTCCGTGGCCAGGTCGGCGCGGTCGCAGGTGACGAAGACGTCGGGGTACAGGACGGTGTCGTCGGCGATCTGCAGCTTCATGTTCTCGCTGAAGGCACGACATGGCGAACCGGCCAGTTGATTTCCAAACTGCCGCATCAGGTTGGCTACCACGCAGCCGTGTGCCCGCCGGGCCCCCACCATGGCGAAGACTTCCCCTCGGTGGAACTCGTGCCGCTCTACTTGAGCGTTCTCCCACTCGAGGTAGGCTTCCAGCGTGATCCTGGGCTGCGACAACGCGTTCATCGGCGGTCTCCCGTTTGCAGCCTCATCGTAGCGCCGCACGCACCGCGGCCGCCACACGCTGCACGTCGCCCACCGTCATGCGCGTGTACAGCGGCAGGCTCAGCATGCGCTCGTAGGCGTGCTGGCTGTGCGGGAACATCGCCGGCGTCAGGGCATAACGGTCGCGCCAGCAGGGGTGCAGGTGCAGCGGGATGTAGTGCACGCTGCAGCCGATGCCGGCGGCGAACAGGTGTTCGATGAAACGGTCGCGTTCGATGCGTGCACCGTCGGCCAGGCGCAGCACATACAGGTGCCAGGCGTGGCGGTCGCCCGCGCCAGCGCGCGGCGGCAGGATCACGGGCAGCCCCGCCAGCGCCTCGTCGTAGGCGGCGGCCAGCAGCTCGCGTTGCGCCTGGAAGTCGTTGGCGCGCTTCAGCTGGTGGATGCCCAGCGCCGCGGCGATGTCGGTCAGGTTGTACTTGAAGCCCGGTGCCACCACCTCGTAGTACCAGCTGGGCACGGTGGCGGTGAAGCGGTCGAAGGCGTCGCGGTTCATGCCGTGCAGGCGCATCACGCGGGCACGTTTCGCCAGCGCTGGGTCGCGCGTCACCAGCATGCCGCCTTCGCCGGTGGTGATGGTCTTGTTGGCGTAGAAGCTGAACACCGTGGCGTCGCTGCCCAGCGTGCCGACCAGCTGCCCGCCACAGGTGGTGGGCAGCGCGTGCGCGGCGTCTTCCACCACCTTCAGGCCGTGCCTGCGTGCGATGTCCAGGAGGGCCGGCATGTCGGCCGCCAGGCCGGCGTAGTGCACCGGCATGATGGCCTTGGTGTGCGGCGTGACCGCGGCTTCCACCGCCGCCGGGGCTATGTTGAGCGTGGCGGGGTCGATGTCCACCAGCTTCACGTCGGCACCCAGGTAGCGCACCACTTCGGCCGTGGCGGTGAAGGTGTGGGTGGTGGTGATGACCTCGTCGCCGGGGCCGATGCCCAGCGCTTCCAGCGCCAGGTGCAGGCCGGCGGTGGCGCTGTTGACGGCGATGCAGTGCAGCGCTTCGCCGCGCGTGGTGTCGCCCAGGAAGGCGGCGAAGTCACCCTCGAAGCGGCGCGCCTTGGGGCCCGTGGTGACCCAGCCGCCCTTCAGCGTGTCGACGACCTCGTTGATCTCGTCGTCGCCGATCTCGGGCAGGGCGAAGGGCAGGAAGGGCAGGCTGTCGGCGGGCATGGCGAATTATCGGTGGCGCCCGTGGCGGGCGCAGGCGGCGTCAGGGTTTGCCGATGAAGGCCAGCACATGCGTGCGCAGCAGCGGCAGCGCGTTGAACAGCCCGTACAGCCCCGGATGCCAGCCGCACACCACGCGCGCCAGCGGCGGCGCCAGCGTCACGCGCTGCGCGCTGACGCGGCCCTGCGGGAAGAGCCGGCGCACCCGCGCCAGCGGCACGCCGCGCACGTCGGCGTTGCGCGGGTTGTCCACGGTGAAGTCGTACCAGAGCACGGCGCCGCCCGGCTTCAGCCAGGCCCACATCGTGTCGGCCAGGCGCTGCTGGAAGTGGTCGTCGAGCAGCGACGAGAACACGGTGGACTGCAGCACCACGTCCTGGCTTGCGGCGGTGACGGGCGCCTGCGTGGCGTCACCCAGCCACACGGTGGCCGCGGCGGGCAAGGCATGGCGCGCGGCCGCGTGGCGCTCGGGCAGCAGTTCCAGCCCCGTCAGGCCTTCGGGCCGCGCGCCCAGGCGCAGCAGTTCAAGCAGGTTGCCGCCGGTGCCGCAGCCCACTTCGGTCAGCCGCAGTCCGGACAGGTCGTGCCAGCCACGCGCCGCGAAGCCGCGCAGCATGGCGCGCTGGCGTTCCTGCAGGCCTTGCCAGACCTCGGGGCGCAGCGGGCTGTAGCGGTCGGGCGCCGAACGGCGCGCGTAACGCTCGACGACGGCGCGGGGCTCGTCCGGCGGCCCCGGGCGGTGACGGTCGGTCATGCCACGGCGTCCAGGAAGCGGCGCGCCAGCACCAGGTAGGTGTGGTTCGCGAGCACGAAGGCACGTCCGCGTTCGCCCATCGCGCGGCGTTCGTCGGCCGGCACGGCGGCCAGGCGACGCAGGCCGTCGGCCACCGCAGCGGCGTCCTGCGGCGGCACGGTCAGGCCGCAGCCGGCCTCGGCCACCGGGTCGTTGCCGGCATCCACCGAGTGCAGCACGACGCAGCCGGCCATCATGTAGTCCATCAGCTTGTTCGGCGCGATGCCGAAACGGTAGATGGGCACCCGCTGCCAGCCGATGTAGGCGATGTGCACCCGCGCCAGGAAGGCCGGCACCTGGGCCTTGGGGATGGGCGGCAGCAGGCTCACGTTCGTCAGGCCTTCGTCGGCCACGCGCTGCGCCAGACGTGCCTGTTCGTGCCCGCTGCCCACCAGCACGAAGCGCAGGCGCTCGTCGCGCAGCAGCGCCGCGGCGTCGAGCAGCGTGTCCAGCGCGTTGGGCGCGCCCATGCTGCCGGCGTAGCCCACCACCGTGCCCTGCGCCGCGACCGCGGCCAGCGCGGCGGCC
>Ga0154020_10005911_pt1 | contig 14370 bp, 13 predicted proteins | sample Klosneuvirus_201_FD_109709 | JGI IMG/M metagenome (GOLD analysis project Ga0154020, IMG submission 109709) | Active sludge microbial communities from wastewater, Klosterneuburg, Austria - Klosneuvirus_20160825_MG | ecosystem: Engineered > WWTP > Aerobic digester > Activated sludge | place...
AAGAGGACGTCCGAGCTGATCCCGCTCTGCCATCCGCTCCTCTTCGATGCCGTCGACGTCCGTCTCTCGCTGAAGCCGGCGGCGCACGCCGTGGAGATCCGGGCCAGCGTGCGCGGCACGGGCAAGACCGGCTACGAGATGGAGGCTCTCGTCGCGGCCACCGGAGCGGCCCTGGCGCTCTACGACATGTGCAAGGCGGCAGACAAGGGGATCGTCATCGGCCCCGTGGAGCTCGTCTCGAAGAGCGGCGGAAAGAGCGGGGACTGGAAGAAGGGATAATCGGCCCGTGAAGCGCGGAATTCTCGTCGACAGCCACGCCCGGCAGATCACCTACGTCCGGATCTCGGTGACCGATCGGTGCAACCTCCGGTGCGTCTACTGCATGCCGGAGGACCAGAAGTTCCGGCCGATGCCGCACCTCCTGTCGCGCGACGAGATCCGGCGGATCGCCCAGCTCCTGTCCGACTTCGGCGTGGAGAAGGTCCGGCTCACCGGGGGCGAGCCGACCACCCGGCCCGACCTCGTCGACATCGTCCGCGACCTTTCGACCATCGGCTTCCCGGGAGGCATCGCGCTCTCCACGAACGGCGTCCTCTTCCCGCGGATGGCTCACGACCTCCTGGCCGCCGGGCTCACGAAGGTGAACATCTCGCTCGACGCCGCCGAGGCCGAGCACTTCCGGAAGATGGCGCGGCGCGACCACTTCCAGCCCGTGCTCGACTCCGTGAACCTGTCGCTCTCGCTGCCGTTCGACTCGGTGAAGGTGAACGTCGTCGTCATCCGCGGGATGAACGACGACCAGCTCCTGCCTCTGGCCGCGATGACTTTCGACAAGCCGCTCGGCGTCCGGTTCATCGAGTTCATGCCGTTCGGTGACAACGACTGGAAGGAGAGCGACTGGATCGGCTGGAAGGAAGTCCACGACCACCTCGTCGACGCCGGCTACGTCCTGACGCCCGTCGTCCGGACGTTCACGGCGGGCCCGGCGGACGAATACACCGTCCGCTCTCCGCTGGGTGAGCACCGCGGCACGATCGGCTTCATCACGCCGATCTCCGACCGGTTCTGCGACACCTGCAACCGGATGCGCGTGACCCAGGACGGTTTCCTGAAGGGCTGCCTCTTCGGCCACGCCGACGTCGACATCCTGAAGCCGCTGCGGGCCGGCGCCACCGACGACCAGCTCGCGGCCCTCGTCCAGCGCGCGGCCGCGGTGAAGGAAGAGCGCCACCCGATGTTCGTCGGCATGACGAAGAACCTGCTGCCGCTCCACGCGCGGAACATGAGCGAGATCGGGGGTTGAGGGTCGCGGTCCTCACCATTTCCGACCGGTCGTTTCGCGGAGAGCGGGAAGACCGCGGCGGACCGGCGGTGGTCGACGCGATTCGCCGTCTGCTCGGGGCGGTCGAGGTGGTGGAGACGAGGATCGTCCAGGACGAGAGGGACGACATCGCCTGGAACCTCTCGCGGCTGGCGGACACCGGCACAGCCGACCTGGTGCTGACGACGGGAGGGACCGGCCTCGCGCCTCGGGACGTGACGCCGCAGGCCACGCTCGCCGTGGGCGACTACGAGGTGCCCGGGCTCGGCGAGGCGATGCGGGCCGCCACGCGGGCCGCGGTGCCGGCGGCGATCCTGTCGCGGCAGGCGGCGGTGGTGAGGAATCGGACGCTGATCGTGAACCTCCCCGGCTCGCCGCGCGGCGCGGTGGAGTGCCTCGAGGTGATCGCCGGCGTCCTGCCGCACGCGGTGGCGACGCTTCGCGGTGCCGCGCCGGACGACCACCCGTCGCGGATCGAGCGCGCTTGAGCGACGGGGTCTACCGGAAACGCGCTGAGGCGTTTGGAGAGCGGGAAGCCGCGTCCGCGAAGCGGTCGAACGCCCTCTCCACCGCGCGGCTCGTCGTGGCGGGGGCCTTCGTCGTGGTCCTGTCGGTCGGGCTCGGGAAAGAGATGGGCGGGCCCGCGGTCTGGGGCTCGGTCCTCGCCCTCCTCGCGATCGTCTTCGTCGCGATGGCGGTCTTCCACGAGCGTGTCGTCGCGCGGCAGGCCTGGGAGAAGACGCTCCGGGAGGTGAACGAAGGGGCCGAGGCGCGCCGGACCCACGACTGGGCGAAGGCGCCGCTGCCGGCGTTCGACTCGGACTCGAGCCTGGCGAAGGACCTGCGCCTCTTCGGCCGGGCGTCCCTCATCCAGCTCCTCGGCACGGTGTCGACGCCGTTCGGAAAGGAGAGGCTCGCCTCGTGGCTGCTCCACCCCGCCCAGCCGGGCGACATCTCGCGGCGGCAGGCGGCGGTGCGGGCACTCGCGCCGCTGGTCGATTTCCGGCAGGAGCTGGAGGCGAAAGGACGACTGGCCACGGTGGGGGAGGACGCCGCGCGCCGCTTTGCCTCGTGGGCGGCCGTCCCGGGCTGGCTCTCGTCGAGGCGCGGGCTCGTCCTCGCGATCCGGCTCCTGACCCTCCTCTCCGTCGCCGTCGCCGTCGCCTGGGCGTTCGGGCTCGTCCCCGCGCAGGCGTTCGTCGTCGTCGGAGTCGTCAACAAGCTGATGACCTCCCGCTTCGGCAAGCGCCTGCCGGACGACCTGACCGTTCTCACGACGCGATCCCGCGGGCTCGAGGGCCTGGCGGCCACGCTCCAGCGGCTGTCGGGCCTGACGGCCGACACGCCGCTCCTCCGGGAGAAGCGCGACGCGCTCGCGGCCTCGGGGGTCACGGCCTATGCCGAGATGCGGCGTCTCGCGCGGATCCAGGAGATGGCGGACGCGCGGGCGTCGATGCTCCACTGGCCCTTGCAGCTCCTGACGCTCTGGGATTTCCACGTGGTGCTCCGGCTCGAGGCCTGGCAGGCGCGGGTGGGGAAGCTCGTTCCCGGCTGGCTCGACGCGCTGGCCGAGATCGAGGCCCTGAGCGCGCTCGCCACGCTCCATCACGACCATCCGGACTGGACGTTCCCCGAGGTCTCGGCGGACGCGATCGTGGAGGGGAGAGGGCTCGGGCATCCGCTCCTGCCCGACGCGAGCCGCGTGACGAACGACGTCTCGGTGGGGCCGCCCGGCACGTTCCTCCTCCTCACCGGCTCGAACATGTCGGGAAAGAGCACGCTCCTGCGCGCCCTCGGGGCGAACGTCGTCCTGGCGGGGGCGGGCGCGCCGGTCTGCGCGTCGTCGCTCCGTCTGCCCGCGCTCGTCCTGGCCACGAGCATCCAGATCGAGGACTCGCTGGAAGACGGCGTGTCGTACTTCCTGTCGGAGCTGAAGAGGCTGAAGGAGGTCGTCGACGCGGCGGAAGCGTGTCAGCGCGAGGGGAGGCACGTGACGCTGTACCTCCTGGACGAGATCCTCCGCGGCACGAACTCGAACGACCGCCAGACGGCCGTGAGGCAGGTGCTGAAGCACCTCGTGGAGGTGGGCGCCATCGGCGTGGTCTCGACGCACGACCTCGCTCTCGTCGATATGCCGGAGCTGAAGTCGGCTCAGCGCGCCTTCCATTTCCGGGAGACGATCGAAGGGGTGGCGGGCGGGACGCGGATGACCTTCGACTATCGGCTGCGCGCCGGCGTGGCCACGACCACGAACGCTCTCCGGTTGCTGGAGCTGGTGGGGCTGGGAAAGGTGAACGGCTAGGCTAGCGATAGCCTAGCGAGCCGGGCTCTTCCCGCTCCCGCTCTCGGACCCGTGGGTCGAACCGCTGCCGTGCCGCATTCCTTTCGCACTCGATTCGTGAGCCCGATCGGAATCGGGAGCGGGAGCGGGAGCGTTGATCGGGTGGGAACCGCCGCTAGACGAGAGCGGCGGTGGGTTCGTCGTCGTCCACGGTGATCTCGTGCGGCTGGAGCCAGACGAGCTGCTCGTTCTCCCAGACGGCGATGGGGTTTCCGAGCTTCTTGTGCCGGAGGATGGCGTCGCGGGCTGCCCGCTTCAGGGCGGCGTCGATCAGGGGGCGATCGGCGAGAAGCTCTTCGATGCTGCGACCGTTGGGCTGAATCACGACGCCGGCGGAGCCGTTACTGTCCAATCGAAATCCTCTTCCAGAGATTCTCGTTCGCCACTCTCATTCGGTTTTCGGCCCCCTCCGCGATCAGCGTCGGACCGGAGCGGCTGGAATTATCGTACATCGTCCACGAGGTGGCGAGCGGCCGGTAGATCGCGAAGAAATTCTCGATGCCGCGGGGGTAACGGCGACGGATGTCCCGCTCGGGCACGTGGTGTCCGCCGAGCCGGACCCGCTCGGCCACCCGCGAGACCGAGATGTCGGCGCTGGGGAGCCAGAAGAAGAAGAGGTGGAAGGCGTAGCCTTCCTCGACCAGGCTCCTGATCCACGGTGCGAACGTCTTGCTGGCGAGGGTCGTCTCGAAGGCGAAGCTCGAGCGCCGTTTCCCGAGCCGCCGGAGCTGCTCGAGCATGACGCGGCCCGCGGTCATCCGGACGCTCTCCGGGCGGAAGCCCGAGAGCCCCTGCGCGATGGTGTCCGCGTTCACGAACTGGACGATGCCCAGCGTCCCCAGCACCAGCGTCTGCGCGGAGGTGGTCTTGCCGGCTCCGTTCGGACCGGCCAGGACGATGAGGTTCGGCCGGGACACGTTTCGATTATGGCGGATGGCACAATCCGCCCCCCATGTGGAGACGCGCGGCCGTCCTGGCCGCTTTTTCTTGGCTTCTGGCCTTCCCGCTCGTCGCGCAGCGGGAGGTGACCCGTCGCATCCTGCGGCTCGCCTCGCACCGGGTCGACGTCGTCTCGCTGGAGGAGTACGTCGCCGCCGTCCTGCCGGGCGAGATCGGGGGCGGGGCGCCGACGGCCGCCCTCGAGGCGCAGGCCGTGGCGGCCCGCTCGTATGGCGTGGCGCGCCTGGGGCGCCACGAGGACGAGGGCGCCGACCTCTGCGACGGGACGCACTGTCAGGTCTACCGGGGCCGCATGGCGTCCACCGAGACGTCCCGGCGGGCGGCGCAGGCGACCGCGGGGATGGTCCTCGTGCAGGACGGCCGGGTGATCGCGGCGCCCTTCCACGCGGTCTGCGGGGGTCGGACCACGCGGCCCGCCGACGTCTGGGACGACGAGGAGACGCCGGACCTCGTCGCGGTGGACGACGAGGCGTGCCTGGGCTCGCAGGGCTCCGTCTGGACGTATCACCTGAAGCGGACGCAGCTCGCGGCCCTCGGCGAGCGGATCGGCTTCCCGGAGGCGAAGTTCCTCGAGATCTACGGCCGCAACGCCGACGGCCGAGTGACCGCGGTCCGCCTGGCCGCTCCAGGCGGGCGCTTCCGCGTCCTGCGCGGCTTCGACTTCCGCAAGGAGGCCTCCGCGCTCTTCGGCTGGGATTCCGTCCGCTCCACGGCCTTCGAGCTTTTCGAGACGCGCAGCACGTACGTCCTCGCCGGGCGCGGGACGGGACACGGCGCGGGGCTCTGCCAGCACGGCGCCATCGCGCGGGCCCGGCGAGGCGAGACGCGCAACCAGATCCTGTCGCTTTACTACAACGGCGCTAAGCTGATGCGGCTGTCGGAGGTCCTGCCGTGACGTTTGGCGTCGACATCCTGCTGGAAAACCCCTCGCCCCTCCGTGGAATGCGGATCGGGCTCCTCGTGAACACCGCGTCGGTCACGTCGCGTTACGTCCCCACCGCGCGGGCGCTCCTCTCGGCGGGGCTCGACGTCCGGATCCTGTTCGGTCCCGAGCACGGCTTCACCGGCGCCGCGCAGGACATGGAGGCCGTGACGAGCCCCGAGCCGTCGCGTCTCCCCGTGATCTCGCTCTACGGGACCTCCTTCGAGGAGCTGTCGCCGAAGCCGGAGCATCTCGACGGGCTGGACGTCGTCGTCTCCGATCTCCCCGATGTCGGGAGCCGCTACTACACGTTCGTCTGGACGACCGCGCTGATGATGAGGGCCTGTGCGGCGCGCGGGATCCCGGTGTGGGTCCTCGACCGGCCGAACCCGATCGGCCGCGCGGTGCAGGGGAACGTGCCGGACGTCCAGCGGCTCCTCTCGTTCGTGGGCCTCTACCCGATTCCCGTGCGGCACGGGATGACGCCCGCCGAGATCGCCCGGTACGTGAACGACAGGTTCGGGCTGGGCTGCGAGCTCCACGTCGCGTCGTGCCGCCGTCCGGCGTCGCGAGCGGAGGAGGCGTGGGTCCTTCCGTCGCCGAACATGCCCACGCGGGACACCGCGCTCGTCTATCCCGGAGGCTGCCTCTACGAGGGGACGAACCTCTCCGAAGGCCGCGGGACCACCCGGCCGTTCGAGCTCGTCGGCGCGCCGTGGCTCGACGCCGACCGCGCCGCGGACGCCCTGAACGCCCTCGGCCTCGCCGGCGCCGTCTTCCGCCCCCACACCTTCAAGCCGACGTTCCAGAAGCACGCGGGGAGGCTCTGCGGCGGTGTCCAGCTGCACGTGACCGACTGCGACGCGTTCCGTCCGTACGAGGCGGGGCTGCAGGTCGTCAAGACGCTGCGCGATCTCGACCCGGCGTCGTTCCGCTGGCGGACGGAGACCTACGAATACCGTGACGACGTCCCGGCCATCGACCTCCTGACGGGGACGCACCATTACCGGGAGCTCGTCGATGCCGGCGCGCCGCTCGACGAGTGGATCGCCACGTTCGAAGACGACGTGGCGCGCTTCCTTCCGATCCGCGAGCGGTACCGCCTCTATCCGGATCGGCCGGCCGTCTTCCAGATCGTCGGCGCGCACGAGTCCGGGAAGACGACGCTCGCCGTGGCCGTCATCGCCGCGCTCGTGTCGAAGGGGCACCGCGTCGCGAGCGTCAAGCACACCGCTCACGAGTACGAGACGGATGCGCCCGGCAAGGACTCCCGTCGCCACGGCGAAGCGGGAGCGAACCCCGCGGTCCTGGTCGCGGGGGGACGGACGGCGGTCCATCGGGTGGGGACGCGGCCGGCGCTCCGCGACGTCCTTCCCGACGCCGACGTCGTGATCGTCGAGGGCTACAAGAGCGAGCGCTTCCCGAAGATCGAGGTCGTGAGGGCCGCCACCGGGCGCGCGCCCGTCTGCCTCGACGATCCGGCGCTCCTCGCCGTCGTGACCGACGTCGAGACGGCGCACGCCCCCGGCGTTCCCCGCTTCCGGTTCGACGAGATCGAGCGCGTCGTCGCGCTCGTGGAGGAGCTGATCCGATGAACGGAATCCGCGTCGACGACGGTTGCCTCGTCTATTCAGAGGTCCCCGATCCGAAGCCGCGCCGCGGCGAGGTGATCGTGAGCGTCCGCGCCACTGCCGTGAACCGCGCCGACCTGTGGCAGGCCGCCGGGAAGTACCCGCCGCCGGCCGGCGCCTCCGAGATCCTGGGCCTGGAGGGAGCGGGAGAGACGGCGGGCGGAAAACGGGTCTTCTTCCTCCTGCCGGGAGGCGGCTACGCCGAGAAGGTGGCCGTGCCGCGCGGCATGCTGATGGCGATACCCGAGAACCTCGGCTTCGAGCAGGCCGCCGCCATTCCCGAGGCCTGGTTCACGGCGTACCTGAATCTCTTCCTCGAGGGCTCGCTGAAGGCGGGCGAGACGGTGCTCCTTCCCGCCGCCGCTTCCGGTGTCGGCACCGCGGCCCTTCAGCTCGCGAAGAACGCCGGGGCCCGCGTCATCGCGACCTCGCGCTCCGACGCGAAGACCGCGCGCCTCCGGGAGCTCGGCGCGGACCTCGCGATCAACACGACGACGAGCGACCTCGAGAACGAGATCCAGCCCCGCACCGTCGACCTCATCCTCGACCCCGTAGGCGGGGCCACGTTCAGCGCGAATCTGCGGCTCCTCGCGCCGAAGGGGCGCCTCGTGATGATCGCCACGCTGGCGGGCGGGACCGACCAGCTCGACCTCCGCCAGGTCCTCGCCAAGCGGCTCCGGATCATCGGGTCGACGCTCAGGAGCCGCCCCGTCGCCGAGAAGATCGCCCTCACCCGCTCGTTCTCGCGCCACGTCCTCCCAGGCTTCGCGGACGGGACGTTCAAGCCGGTGATCGACGCCGTCCTGCCGCTTTCCCAGGCCGCCGAGGCGCACCGCCGGATGGCGGCCAACGAGAACATCGGAAAGCTGGTCCTGACCACCGGTCCGTGACGCCGCGGGCCTTCTAGGTCGGCGCGGCGACCGGGCGGTCACCTCGAATCAGATCGCGCAGGACCCAGCCGGTGGCCGCGACCGCGGCGACGGCGAGGAGAGGGATGCCGGGGCGCGCCGGGGTGCGACGCGGCTTCGGATGGAAGCCCGGCGGAATGACGGAGAGGACGTGGAACTGCAGATTCCCGTTGCGGTCCAGGTGCGGTTCGACGGGCGTACCGGGGAATCGCCTCTGCAGCCGGGGAATGGAGTCCTCGTGACCATAGACGATGACCGTGAAAGGGCGGCCGGCCGCGAGGGGCCGAGGGCTGGCGAGGAGCTCCTCGACGGACACGTTCTTCCCCCTCAACCCACGGTTGTGGAAACGGAACGAGTCCTCGGCCAGGGTCATCTCGTCGGCAACGAGGAAGACGAACGTCTCCCGCGGAAAATCTTCGAGAAAGCGAGACGACTCGATCCGGTCATCGGCGTTGTCGCTGGCGAAACGCGAGTAGACCGCCCAGTTGTGAGCGCCCGAGGCGAGGAGGGCGATCGCCAGGAGCGCCGGGACCAGGGTGCGGCCCGCCGGAAGGACGGGAGCGAGGGCGCGGACGAGCTGGTCCGCGCCGAGGGCGCCGATGAGGCAGATGGCCGGCAACGCGATGTTCAGGTGAGGCCAGTAGGGAGGGTCGCTCGTGAGGACCCCGCCCAGCACGAACGTGAGGGCGACCCAGGCGAGGACCAGGAAATGGGGTGCACGACGCAGGCGCGCCAGGCTGAGCCCGAGGCCGAGGACGAAGAGCGCCGCGGCGAGGGCGCCCACCATCGGCCGCGGCAAGGCGAAGTGGGGGCTGTTGTCGCCGAACATGTGCAGGGTCAGGAAGGTGCTCTTCGCCTGCTCGAGCAGCACCGCGGCGGTCGAGCTGACCTCGTACTTCTCCATGGAGTGCTGGAGCACGCCCGGGCTCCAGATCATCATGCTGTGGCCGCGCCCCTTGAAGCGTGAGAAATCGCCGAGGACGAAGCCCGTCATCGGGCCGAAGCCGACGAACACCCCCAGGAGGAACAGGCCCCAGCCCCGCAGCTGCGCGCGGAACCCCGTCGGGTCCCACAGGGCGCAGCCGGCGGCGAGCGACACGAGGATGACGGGTCCGACGCGAGACGAGTCGTACGTGAGGAGGGAGAGGCCCATGGTGAGACCGCCGCTTCCCCAGAAGAAGGCGCGGCCCGTCCGGAAGGCCCTGAAGAGAAGCAGAAACGAGAGGGTGAGGAGGAAGGTGGCGGTCGGTCCGAACAGGATCCGACTGAAGTGGATGTGGGTGTAGCTCGTGGTCAGGAGCGCCGTCGCGATGAGGGCGACCCGCGGCCCGAAGGCATCGCGCCCGAGGGCGTACAGCACGGGCAGGGTGAGCGTTCCCGCCACCACGGACATCATGACGAGGCCGAAGTGGTCAGGCCCGAAGAGCCACATGAAAAGGGCCTTGACCTGGTGCGTGGAGAAGAGGTGCTCGCTGGGCGCCTGGCCGAACCAGCGCCCGTCCAGCCGCTCCATCATCCGGCGGGTCTGGACTCCCATGAGCGCCACGTCGCTGTCGATGTGCTCGGGCAGCTCGGTCAGCCGATAGACGCGCAGGAAGAGCCCGAGCGCCGTCAGGCCGAGCACCGAGAGGCTCTCCCACGGGCGCCAGCGCTCGGGCTCGACGCTGTCCCGCGAGAGGAGGAGCGGCGTGACGAAGGAGACGAGCGCCCCGATCCAGAGCAGGTGGACGACTGCCGTCTCACCTTGGCGGAGAAAGAGCGCGATGCCGAAGGCCGTGAAGCCCGCCCCGAGCGAGGCGCTCCACCCGACCGCCCGCCCGCCGAGGCGGCTGGCAGCGAACGCCGGCCCCGCGCCGGCGTCGTACAGGCGCGTGACCACCGCGGTGAGGGCCACCGCGAGGATCACGAGGAGGGTCGCGATCGTGTGTCGGGTCGTCCAGACCCAGGTGTTCGAGTCCCTCATCCGGGTGAAGGCCTCGCCGGTGAAGAGGAACTGCGCGACGAACGCCGTGACCAGCGCGCCGACGGCGAGGAGGCCGATCCCGATCCGTTGTCGAGGCGTACGGCGTCGGTCGCCGAAGCCCGTCGTGTCGGTTTCCGCAGGCTCGCCGCGGCCGCCGGTGCCTGCGCTCCCATTCCTCGGGGCCGCCCAGAGATGCGCGAGCTCGAAGCGCTGAGTGTCGTGGATCACGTCTCGTTCCCCCGATGGGAATGTACCCCTTTCCAGGAAGGCACGGCCGTGAACACCGCTGCGCCGTCGAGCGCCGGTCTTCCCATGGGAGTCGGGCGCTTCGTATAATCCCCGCGCCAAAAACCGGAAAAGGGCGAAGAGGAGGCGAACGATGGCGCTCGGTGCGGACCACAAGACGAAGCTGAAGGTGATAACCGAACAGAAGGTCCTGCCCTCCCACAAGAACCTCGTCATAGGGGAAGTGGTGAAGTCACCGGAATACCTGACGATCGAGTCGCAGTGGTTCAAGGGCTGCGACGCGATCGCCCAGGCCCTCGATGTCGGCGCCAAGAAGGCCCGGGCCGACCGGGAGAAGGACATCGAGGATTTCACGAAGAAGAACAAGGGAAAGACCAAGGAGATCGAGGCGTACAAGAAGACGAGGAAGAAGGAATCGGACGACAAGGAGGAGGAGCTCTTCACGAAGTACAAGGCCGACAACGTGAAGGCGAACGTGGCGGCCGAAGGGCTCCTGAAGGTCGCGCTGAAGAAGCTCTCCGACGAGAAGGCGAAGACGGAGGTAGTCGCCAAGCCCAAGGCGGGGCCGCTCATCGGCACCCACAGGCTTCCCCAGGCCCCCAAGAAACCGTAGTGAGTTTTCGGCTCGCGCACCTTCATTGAATCCGCAGGATGGACGATCGCCCGCGCGGCACGCTCGTGCCCGCGGGCGTCGCTAGCGCCTTCGCACCCTCCCGTCAATGGTGCCGGGGTGCTCCCTGGACGCAGCGGATTCGACCTCGCTTTCGTGGCAGACTCCGCCGACCCTTGAAGGAGTTTCCATGACCGAATCCGTCGTCATCGCCGCGGGGGCACGCACCCCGATGGCGGAGTACAACGGCCTCTTCTCCGACCTCTCCGCGACCGACCTCGCGGTGCTCGCGTCGCGGGAGGCGCTCTCGCGTTCGACGTTCGAGCCGGGTGAGATCGAGCACGTCATCTTCGGAAACGTGATGCAGACCTCCGCCGACGCGATCTACCTTGCCCGCCACGTCGGGCTGAAGTCGGGGGTGCCGAAAGAGGTGCCGGCCGTCACCGTGAACCGGCTCTGCGGGTCGGGCTTCGAGGCCCTCGTGCAGGCGAAGCACCGGATCCTCCTGGGCGAAGCGAAGGCCGTGCTCGCCGGCGGCACCGAGAACATGACCCAGGCGCCGCACGTCATCCGCGGGGCGCGCGCCGGCTTCCGGCTCGGTCAGGGAAAGCTGGAAGACTCGTTGATGGCCGCCCTCACCGACTCGTACTGCGGCCTTGCCATGGCGCAGACGTCGGACAACATCGCGCGCCGCCTCGGCATCAGCCGGGAGGAGCAGGACGCCTTCGCCGTGGAGAGCCAGCGCCGCGCGGCCGACGCCTGGACGTCCGGACGCCTCGCCGAGGAAGTGGTGAAGGTGGAGGCGAAGAAGGGACGAAAGGTGGTCGTGGTGGAGAAGGACGACCACCTGACCCCCGACTCGACCCCCGAGACGCTGGCCAGGCTGGCGTCCGCGTTCGGCAAGGACGGCATGGTGACGGCGGGCAACGCGTCGGGGATCGTCGACGGGGCCTGCGCCCTCGTCGTGACGACCGAGTCCGCCGCGAGGGCGAAGGGGCTGAAGCCGCTCGGACGGCTGGTGACCGATGCCGTGGCCGGCGTCGACCCGAGCGAGATGGGGCTCGGCCCCGTCCCGGCGGCCCGGAAGGCGCTGGAGCGCGCCGGGAAGAGCCTCGCGGACATGGACCTGATCGAGATCAACGAGGCGTTCGCGGGGCAGATCCTGGGCGTCGTGAAGGAGCTGGGGATCGACCGCGAGAGGCTGAACGTGAACGGCGGCGCCATCGCTCTGGGGCACCCGCTCGGCGCGAGCGGCGCGCGGCTCACGCTGACGCTCCTCCTCGAGCTCCGGCGTCGCAACAAGAGATGGGGACTGGCGGGCGCCTGCATCGGCGGCGGCCAGGGAATCGCAATCGTCGTGGAGGCAATCGACTGATGACGGAAATCAAGAAAGTGGGCGTGCTCGGCGCGGGTCTGATGGGCTCGGGCATCGCCGAGATCGTGGCGAAGGCGGGCTACACGACGGTGGTCCGCGAGGTGAACGACGACCTCCTCGCCAAGGGCAGGAAGAAGATCGAAGGGTCGCTCGGGAAGGCGGTGGAGAAGGGGAAGCTCCTGCCCGCCGCGCGCGACGCGGCGATTGCAGGGCTCTCGTACACCACGTCGCTCGACGACCTCGGCTCCTGTGACCTCATCGTGGAGGCCATCGTCGAGAACCTCGAGGTGAAGCGCGAGACGTATCGGAAGCTCGACCAGGTCTGCGGGGCGCACACCATCTTCTGCTCGAACACGTCGTCCCTCACGATCACCGAGATGGCCGCCGCCACGAGCCGGGCCGACCGGTTCACGGGGCTCCACTTCTTCAACCCGGTGCCGGTGATGAAGCTCGTGGAGGTCGTGAAGGCGCTAGCCACGTCGGACGAGGCGTTCGACACCGTGTTCGCGTTCGCGAGGTCGCTCGGCAAGGAGCCGATCGCCGCGCGCGACAACTCGGGCTTCATCGTCAACCGGCTCCTCGTGCCCTACCTCCTCGACGCCATCCGCGCCTACGAAGAGGGCATCGGCTCGCTCGAGGACATCGACAAGGGGATGAAGCTGGGCTGCGCCTACCCGATGGGGCCGATCGAGCTCCTCGACTACGTGGGGCTCGACACCACGCTCTTCATCGCGGAGATCATGTTCGCCGAGTACCGCGAGAAGCGGTTCGCGCCGCCGCCGCTCCTGAAGCGGATGGTGCTGGCCGGCCGCTTGGGCAAGAAGAGCGGACGCGGCTTCTACGAGTACGACGAAAAAGGAAACCGGAAGGGATAGAGGTAAAGACGATGCGAATGATCGACCCGCTCCTGATGGAGTTCGACCGCGAGAACAGCACGACGAAGAAGGTCCTGGAGCGGGTGCCCGCCGAAAAGGCCGAGTGGGCGCCGCACGCGAAGTCGATGTCGCTCGGCAAGCTGGCGACCCACATCGCCACGCTCCCCGGCTGGATCGGGGGCGCGTTGCTCGGAGACGGCTTCGACATGGCGTCGGGCAAGGGGGGCGTGCCGCCCACCCCCGCGACCACCGCGGAGCTCGTCGCGCTCTTCGAGAAGAACGCCGACGTCGCGAAGCAGGCGATGAGCCAGCTGGACGACGAGAAGGCGATGGGGCTCTGGACGTTCAGCGTGGCGGGCAAGACCATCTTCGCGATGCCGCGCATCGCCCTGGTCCGCTCGATCCTCCTGAACCACGGCTATCACCATCGCGGACAGCTATCCGTCTACCTGAGGCTCCTCGACGTGCCCGTCCCGTCCATCTACGGGCCGAGCGCCGACGAGAACCCGTTCGCCTGAGCGCCATGACCGTCGTCCTCACCGAGACCGAAGGCCGGATCCTCACGGTCACCGTCAACAGACCCGAGAAGCTGAACGCGCTGAACCCCGAGGTCATCGAGGGGCTCCGCCAGGCCTTTCACGAGGCGAAGACGAACGCCGACGTCGGCGCCGTCATCCTCACGGGTGCCGGCGAGAAGGCCTTCGTGGCCGGCGCCGACATCGCCTCGTTCCAGGGCCTCACGGCGCCGCTCGCCCGGGACTACGCCCGGCGCGGGCAGGTCGTGCTCGACCTGATCGAGACGCTGGGGAAGCCCGTCATCGCGGCGGTGAACGGCTTCGCCCTCGGAGGCGGCTGCGAGCTCGCGATGGCCGCCACGATCCGGATCGCGTCGAAGAACGCCAAGCTCGGCCAGCCCGAGGTGAACCTCGGCCTGATTCCGGGCTACGCCGGGACGCAGCGCCTCCCGCGCCTCGTGGGCAAGGGTCGCGCTCTGGAGATGATCCTGACAGGCGACGCGATCTCCGCGGACGAGGCCCACCGTATCGGCCTCGTCAACAGGGTCGTCGAGCTCGCCGAGCTGATCCCCACCGCCCGCGCGATGGCCGCGAAGATCCTCACGAAGGCTCCGGTGGCTGTTCGCTACGCCCTCGAGGCCGTGAACAACGGACTGGAGATGCCCTTCGACCAGGCCGAGGCGTTCGAGGCCACGTTGTTCGG
>Ga0154020_10005912_pt1 | contig 14369 bp, 12 predicted proteins | sample Klosneuvirus_201_FD_109709 | JGI IMG/M metagenome (GOLD analysis project Ga0154020, IMG submission 109709) | Active sludge microbial communities from wastewater, Klosterneuburg, Austria - Klosneuvirus_20160825_MG | ecosystem: Engineered > WWTP > Aerobic digester > Activated sludge | place...
GCCGTGGCGATCCATCTGGATTGCTTCGTCGCTTCGCTCCTCGCAATGACAGTGTATTTTCATCGGGCGATTGGTATCAGTAGGCCGCCGATGGGAATCTTGACCAAATCCGCTCGAAATTCTCGCCCAGCTTCTGTGGGAGCGAGCTTGCTCGCGACTCATCACGCGCGCCGCCGCGAGCCAGCTCGCTCCCACAGAACCCAAGCAAACCTGGGCACGTGTCGGAGTATCACCAGGGGGTTGAATTGACGGCCTTTTTACCGCTGCGGCGTTTACAAGTTTTTTCCTTCCGGCAATTTGAAGGCAACTTGCCTCGAGCCAATACGATGAAATCGAGATATCATTTGCCGACCGGGCCTTTCCGCGGCCCCGCGTAACGGTATTCTCTCCCCGCTGCGTCTTATTGGACAGCCCAGCCCATGAAGCATTCCGCCATCTCCCCCGGTAACTTGCGGCAGTTCGTTTTCATGCTGGCCCTGATTTTCGCCGCCGGCTTCGTCGCCCGGCTGACGGGCGGGCTGCTGGGTTTGGCCTATCCCCTGGGTCTGCTGGCGGTGCTGGATGCGTTCAGTGTGAGCCTGCTTGTGGCCCCGCTCCTGTGGTGGTGCCTGCGCCGGCAGGAGCAAAGGCGCAATCAGGCGGAGGTGGAGTTGCGGCACAGCGAGCTGAAGTTCCGGCGCTTGTTCGAAGGCTCGGCCGACGCGATGCTGCTCCTGGACCCCGACTCGGGCCGGTTCATCGATTGCAACCAGGCGGCCGCCGAGATGCTGGACTACTCCAGCCGCGAGGAGGTGCTGCGCCACCGCCCCGCCGAACTCTCCCCGCCGCAGCAAGCGGACGGCGAGGCTTCCGCCACCAAGGCCACGGCCATGATCGCCCGGGCGCTGGCGGTCGGCAACCACCGCTTCGAGTGGATCCACCGCAGCGACCGCCGGCCCGAGTTTCCCGTGGAGGTGTTGCTGACGCCGATCCAACTGGAGGGCCAGCAACTGATGATGACCACCTGGCGGGATATCTCGGCCCGCAAACAGGCGGAGTCCCATCACCATCTCCTGAGCTCCGCCCTGCGCTCGGCCGCCAATGCCTTCGTCATCACCGATCGCTGGGGCACGATCGAGTGGGTCAACCCGGCGTTTACCACCCTGACCGGCTACACCTTGGCCGAGGCGTTGGGCCGCAACCCCGGCGACTTGCTTCGCTCAGGCGAGCATGATGCCGTCTTTTTCAAAAATCTCTGGGACACCATTCTTGCCGGGCAAACCTGGCAGGGGGAGACCATCAACCGGCGCAAGGACGGCACGCTCTACACCGAGTTCCAGACCATCACGCCGGTGCGCGCCGAGCAGGACGGGATCAGCCACTTCGTCGCGATCAAGGAGGATGTCACTGCCCGCAAGCAGACCGAGGCGCGTCTCCGTGAACAGGCCGAAGTCATCGACAAATCGCCTGTCGCCATCATTATCACCGACCTGGCCCACCGGGTTACCTACTGCAACGAGGGTGCCTGTCGCCTCTACAGTCTCAGCGCAGCCCAGATGCTGGGTCACACTGCCGACGAGCTGTTCACCTCCGAGACAATGCGCGCCCTCGGACCGGCGCGGGAAACGGCACTCACCGCCGGAGCTTGGCGCGGCGAGGTGCCGATCGCGGTCCGGGACGGCCGCCGACTCACCGTGGAGTTCATCATGAGCCTGATTCGGGGCGGGGAACACCAGCCGCCGCGCCGTCTGAGTATCGCCATCGACATCACCGAGAAGGCCCGGCTGGAGGAGCAACTGCACCGCGTCCAACGGCTGGACACACTCGGCATGCTGGCTGCGGGCATCGCGCATGACCTCAACAACATCCTGTCACCAGTGCTGATGGCCGGCCCCCTCCTTCGCAATCGCGCCACCCACCCTTCCGATCTGCGCGTGCTGGATCTGGTGGAAAAAAGCGCGGAGCGCGGCAGCGCCCTGGTGCGGCAGATCCTCGCCTTTACGCGCGGGGCCAACGCCGAGCGGATCCTACTGCAGGCCCGGCACGTGCTGCTCGATGTCCACCAGATGGTCGCGGACACTTTTCCCAAATCCATTCTGGTCGAGAGCGTGATCCCGGGCGACCTCTGGCCCGTGGTTTCCAACGCCACCCAGCTGCACCGAGTCGTGCTCAACCTCTGCGTCAATGCCCGCGACGCCATGCCTGGCGGCGGCACCCTGACCTTGCGCGCCGGCAATGAAACCCTGCCCGAGGCACCCAATGGCCTGCCTTCAGGCAGTTACCTCATCATCGAGGTCGCCGACACCGGCACCGGCATAAGCCCGGAGGTGATGGCGCATATTTGGGATCCTTTCTTCACAACCAAAGCTGCGGGACATGGCACCGGCCTGGGCTTGGCCACGGTGCGCGGCATTCTGGCCCAACACGGAGGCACCATAACTTTGACCACAACGCTTGGAGTTGGATCGGTTTTCCGGGTCTTTCTCCCGGCGACCACCTCTGCCCCCGCCACGACCATCGCCGCTGAGACAACCGAAACCGAAGGTGACTCCCTCCGCAACGAACTGGTGCTGATCGTCGACGATGACACGGAAGTGCGCAAACTCATGGCGCTTTCCCTCACGCAGTGGGGCTACCGCGTCCTCCAAGCCAAGGATGGCACGGAGGCCACCGCCAGCTATCTCGCTCACTCCGCAGATATCTCCCTCATCATTTTTGATCTGGATCTGCCCGGTCAGGATGGAATCACGCTGGCCCGCCAATTGCAGGCCCTGCGCCCCGATCTGCGGGTGCTCTTCGTCACCGGAGTCGACAGCATGAGGAATTTTCTCCTGCCCCCGTTGCCCGCCGGCGCGCCTCTCTTGAAGAAGCCCTTTGCCCGCCAGGCGCTGCGGGCGGAAACCGAGCGCGCCCTCTCGACGCCGCCCTTTGCCCTCTGACCTTGCCGGCTGGGCGGCCACGGCTATTGTTCGCCTGTGGATTTCCTGCTCATCGACGATCATCCGATCATCCGGGAATCACTGCGCCTGACCCTCGGCGCTCTGTTTCCCCGGGCGGGACTCAGCGAGGCTGCCTCAGCGCATGAAGCGATTCGCGTGCTCCCCAGCCGACCCTGGACGATCATCCTGCTCGATCTCGACCTGCCCGATCGGAGCGGGCTCGACCTCTTGCGGGATGTGCAATCACTCGCGCCGGCTGCGCCGGTGCTGGTGTTCTCCGGCCGCAGCGAGGCTGAGTTTGGCCGGCGCGTGCTCGCGGCCGGCGCACAGGGCTTTCTCTCCAAGCTTTCCTCCCCGGGGGAAATTGCCGCCGCCGTCCGCCGGGTTCTTTCCGGCCACAAGCACATCAGTCCTGATCTCGCGGAAAGCATGCTCGGGCACCCGGCACCAGCGAGCGGGGCATCGCCGCACGCCGCCCTCTCCGCCCGGGAGCTGGAGGTGCTCCGGCTGTATGCCACCGGCGTTGCCCCCGCCGACATCGCGCAGCGTTTGCGGATCAGCGCCAAGACCGTGAGCACCTACCGAACCCGTTTGCTGGAAAAACTGGCGTTGGCCACGACCGCCGACCTCATCCGCTACGCGCTCCAACACCGGCTCGCCGACTGATGGTTCCCGAGCTTGTAGGCTGATTCCTACATGCGCATCCGGATTCCGCCGATACCGCCGAGGTCTGTCCGCTGCCATAGTCGCCTCATGCAATCGGCAACCACGCTCAAGGCTTAACCCCCGCCTCCACGCGGTCCCCGTTCTCCTTCCCCCGGCAATCTCCCCCGTCACCACCACCCTATTCCCATGACCCGCATCCTTCTCATCGACGATGATGATGCCGTTCGCGAAGTCACCACCGAGGTGCTCCGTCAGGCCGGCCACACTGTGACGGCGGCGCCCAACGCCAAAACCGGCCTGGCCCATCAGCACACTGATCCGCACGACCTGATCATCACCGACATCAACATGCCGGACATGGACGGTCTGGAACTGATCATGGCCCTGCGCCACGCCACGCCACGGCCGCGCATCATCGCCATCTCGGGCGGCTACCTGTTGAGCGAATCTCTCTTTCTGCCTCTCGCCCAGCGGCTCGGGGTGCAGCGCGCCCTGGCCAAGCCGTTTCGCGCCGAAGCGTTGTTGCAGGCGGTGGACGCCGTGCTCGCCGCGCCGGCCCCGCCCACGGTGGCCGCAGCGACCTAGCACCTATCCGCCCGTCGGCCACCGCGGCCCTCGCCCGCCCGGCTTCCTGCCCGGCGGGCTTTTCATTGGGGGGATTCCCTGTTCTTCTTCCCGCATGATCGCTTCCCGCCGCCTGTTGCCGGTTCTCTGTCTTCTGTCCTCGCTGCTTTGCCTCCCGCTGCCCGCCCAGCCCGACCGAGTCAACGGCCGCGCCTTCGCCACCCGCTCCCCGGTCATCGCCCAACACGGCATGGCCGCCACCTCGCACCCGCTGGCCACGCAGGTCGCCCTCGATGTGTTGAAGGCCGGTGGCTCCGCGGTGGACGCCGCCATCGCGGCCAACGCCACGCTCGGCCTCATGGAGCCCACCGGCAACGGCATCGGCGGCGACCTCTTTGCCATCGTCTGGAGCGCGACGGACAAAAAACTTTACGGCCTCAACGCCTCCGGCCGCTCCCCGCTCGGACTCTCGCGCGAGCAGTTGATGGCCGACCTGGGCAAACTCGGCCGCGACACCATTCCGCCGCGCGGCTTCCTGCCCATCAGCGTGCCCGGCGCCGTCGACGGCTGGTTCGAACTGCACAGCCGGTTCGGCAAACTTCCGATGAAGGACGTGCTCGCCCCCGCCATCCGCTACGCGCGTGAGGGATTCCCGGTCACCCAATACATCGCCTATCTCTGGAGCCTCGGCGTCAACAACGCCAGGGCCGACAAGTTGCCCGGCGCCTTCCTGACCACCTACGCGCCGAACGGCCGCGCCCCCGCCGAGGGCGAGATATTCCGGAACCCCGACCTCGCCAACACCCTCACCGCGCTCGCCACCGGCGGACGCGACGCCTTCTACAAGGGCACGATTGCGGACAAGATCGACGCCTTCATGCGCGCGAACGGCGGTTACCTGCGGAAGATTGACTTCGAGAAACACACCTCGACCTGGGTCGAGCCTGTCTCCGTCAACTACCGCGGCTACGACGTCTACGAGCTGCCTCCCAACGGTCAGGGCATCGCGGCGCTCCAGATGCTCAATATCCTCGAGGGCTACGACCTCAAGGCCCTCGGCTACAACTCGCCCGAGGCGCTGCACCTGATGGTCGAGGCCAAGAAACTCGCCTTCGAAGACCGCGCCAAATTCTACGCCGATCCCGACTTCAATCAAATCCCCTTGCCGGGCCTTCTCTCCAAGTCCTACGCCGCCGAGCGCCGCAAGCTCATCAACCTCGCCAAGGCCGGCCGCAGTTACGACGCCGGCAATCCCGCCGTGCAGCAGGGCGACACCATCTACCTCACCACCGCCGACGCCGCCGGCAACATGGTCTCGCTCATCCAGAGCAACTATCGCGGCATGGGCTCCGGCATCACCGTGCCCGGCCTCGGCTTCACGTTCCAGGATCGCGGCGAGATGTTCACGCTCCGCGCCGGCCACGCCAACGACTACGCGCCCGGCAAGCGCCCGTTCCACACCATCATCCCCGCCTTCATCATGAAGGACGGCGCGCCCTGGCTCTCCTTCGGCCTGATGGGCGGCGCCATGCAGCCGCAGGGCCACGTCCAGATCGTCTGCAACCTGATCGACTGGGGCATGAACTTCCAGGAAGCCGGCGACGCCGCACGGTGGCAGCACGAGGGCTCCTCCGACTACGACAACCTGAAGATGACCGATGGCGGCTACGTCGAGGTCGAGAGCGGCGTGCCCTTTGAGAGCGTGCGCGGGCTCACGCAGCGCGGCCATGTCGTGCGCATCGGCAACGGCGGCTTCGGCGGCTACCAAGCCATCGCCCGCGACGCGCAGAACGGCACCTTGATCGGCGCCAGCGAATCCCGCAAGGACGGCCACGCCGCCGGTTATTGAGAGAGTTTCCCCGGCGAGTGTTGACCGCCCGCAAATCATTCTCGTTCTCGTTCCCGTTCCTCGTTCTCATGCCTGCGTGAGCCGTCCACGCCCGAAGTCTGTCCCCACGTCGAAATCCGCCGCGCCCCTTCCGCTCTTCAACTGGCTGAAGACCCGTGGCGCCGGCGTCCTCCTGCACCCGACTTCGCTGCCCGGTGATCAGGGTTGCGGCGTGTTCGATCATCACGCGGTGCGCTTTCTCGATTTTCTGCAGACTGCCGGCATGAAATACTGGCAGGTCTGCCCGCTCGGGCCCACCGGCTACGGCGACTCGCCCTACCAGTGCTTTTCCGCCTTCGCCGGCAACCCCTACCTCGTCGACCTCGCGGCCCTCGTCCGCTTCGACCTGCTCGCCGCCTCCGATCTCGCGCCGCTCGCCGCGCTGTCCGCCGACCGCACCGACTACGGCGCGATCTACAACCTCAAGCCCCGCCTGCTCGAGTCCGCCTACGCCCGGTTCAAGGCCCAGCGTCCGGCACTGCCCTACGGCGACTTCACCGCCTTCTGCCAAAAAAACGCGGATTGGCTCGACGCCTATGCCTACTTCCGCGCCCTGAAGGACCACTTCAACGGCCTAGCCTGGTGGGAATGGCCGCTGGAAGTCCGCGATTTTGCCCGCGCGAATAAATCCCAGCTGCGCGCCCGGCTCGCCGACGCCATCGCGGCCTGCCAGTTCGGCCAGTATCTGTTCTTCAGCCAGTGGGCCCTCATCCGCGCCGCCGCCCGCGAACGCGGCATCGAGATCATCGGCGACCTCCCGATCTTTGTCGCCGGCGACTCCGCCGACGCCTGGGCGAATCCCGGCCTCTTCGAACTCGATCCCAAGACCTTCCTGCCGCTCGCCGTGGCCGGCGTGCCGCCGGACTATTTCTCCGCCGACGGCCAGCTCTGGGGCAACCCGCTCTACCGCTGGGACGCCCACCGGGCCGACGGCTATGCGTGGTGGCTGGCCCGCATGCGCGCCACCTTCGAGGTCTGCGACATCGTCCGCATCGACCATTTCCGCGGCTTCGACGCCTACTGGCGCATCCCCTACCCGGCGAAAAACGCCCGCGTCGGCAAGTGGGTGCCGGGGCCGGGCCTCGACCTGTTCCGGGCCTTTCACGCCGCGTTTCCCGACGCGCGCATCATCGCCGAGGACCTCGGCGAACTCACCGACTCCGTCGTGCGGCTCCGCGAGGACTCCGGGCTGCCCGGCATGCTGGTGCTGCAGTTCGCCTGGGGCGGCGACGCGAAGAACGGCTACCTGCCGCACAACGCGACGCCGAACTCCGCCATCTACGCCGGCACGCACGACAACGACACCACCGCCGGCTGGTATCAGGCCGCGCCCGAGCAGGAGCGCGACCACGTCCGCCGCTACCTGCGCGTGGATGGCAAGGATGTCGCGTGGGACTTCGTCCGCGCGAGCTACGCGAGCGCGTCGCGCCTCGCCGTCATCACGCTGCCGGATGTTTTATCGCTCGGCAGTGCGGCGCGTTTCAACACGCCGTCGAAGGCCGAGGGCAACTGGCAGTGGCGCTATCGCGCCGCCGCGCTGGAAAAGTTTTTCGGCGGCACGACCGATTATCTCCGCGAACTGGCCGCGCTCTACGGCCGCTGAAAATTTTCCGTGCGTCGCGCGCTGAAAAACTTTTCGCGCGGATTTTCCGGAATTTTCCGCGCCGAAATTATTTTGCACTCACGCGCATATTTTTAGTGCAACCGCGCAAAAAGTTTCCGACACTGCGTCATGGCTAAAAAGAAAAAGGCAGCTAAGAAAAAGAAGAAGTAACGTTCGCGTTGCTGATTCTCTCTCCCCTCAACGCCGGCTCTTTGAGCCGGCGTTTTTTCCCTCCCCCCTCGCAACCTCACCGGTGCGGGGTTTTTTATTCCCTTTGGGTCCAATACTCCGGAGCTTGCCCCGGCTTGGATGGAGTCTGTGGGAGCGAGCTTGCTCGCGACTCGCAACGTGCGCCGTCGCGAGCAAGCTCGCTCCCACAAAATGACGGCAGGGATTTCGAGCTGTCTTAATCCAATGCCCCGGAGCTTGCTCCGGGGATCTTTACTGGCCGCCAAGCGCGGCTCGTGCCGAGTGGAGCCCGTGGCCGCCGCCCTTACTTCACCGCCGCCCACACGCGCTGCACGTCGTCGTGGTCCTCGATCTCCTGCAGGAATTCGCCCACCTCGGCGCGGTGTGCGTCGTCGAGCACGGGATACTGCTTGGCCACGTAGCCGATCTCGCTGGTGACCACGTGCCAGCCGTGCGCCTTCAGCCAGACGGAGACCGCGTGCACCGCGGTGCGGTCGGTGACGAAGTGCGCGCCGGTGGCGCCCTCCGGAATGTCGTCGTTCTGCGCGTGCGTCAGCGCGCTGAAATCATTGGCGCCGGCCTCGATGGCCACGCCCTCCAGGTCGGCGGCGGCATCCGCCGTGTGAGCCTCGACGATGCCGACATGGTCGAACAGGAACTTGTTGCTGCCGGCCGCGCCCAGCACGCCCTTCTTGAAAAGATTGCGGATCTCCGGCGCCGTCCGCTGGTGGTTGTCCGTGTAAATCTCCACCACCACCGGCACCTTGTGCGGCGCGTAGCCCTCGAAGACGACGTGGTCCAGCGAGCTCTTGTCGCCGCCGGCCCCCGTGCCCTTGGCGATGGCGCGCTCGATGGCGTCGCGCGTGACGTTGGCCTTGCGGGCCTTCTCCAGCACGGCGTGCAACCGCGCGTTGCCGGTGGGGTCGCCGCCGCCGAGCTTGGCGGCCACGGTGATTTCCTTGACGAGTTTGCCGACCGTCTGGCCCTTCTTCAGGTTCACGATCGCGCGTTTCGCATGCAGCCATTGGCGTCCCATAAGGCGGGCAGGTATAGGCGACGCGCCGCCCATCCGGCAAGGCCGAAGAAACCGGCTCAGCCCCGGCCGGTCAGCAGCAGCGTGATGAAACTCGCGAACAGGCCGGCGATGAACGTCGTGTAGGCCAGCCGCAGGTAGCGGTATTTTTTCTGAGCGAGGAAGGTCCCGAGGGTGTAGATCTCCCGCAACTGCGCCTGGTAGACCAGCGAGGGATCGTTCATCACGCGCGTCATCTCCGTCTCAAACTGCTCATAACTCAACCCGGTGAAGTCGCCGAAAAACAGCAGGTTGAACTGCGGGCTCTGCACCTCGGGAGCCGCCGCCTGCCGCCCGCTGAAAGGCAGCTTGGGCATGACCGCGTAGGCAGCCAGCAGGATGGTCAGCAGACTGAAGCCGATCAGCACGAGCAATGGGAGTTGCGAGCCGGCCTTCATGACCTGCGGCGCGGCCAGCGTGACCACGATCGACGCCATGGTGAGCAGCATGTTGGCCTTGAGGTCGGCCATGCTGCTCAGGTGCATGTGGTGGACGCGCGTCTGCTGCAGCAGGTAGTTGATCTCGTTGCCGGGGGTGGCGATTTTCATGGACGTGTCGGGCGCTCGCGGGAAACGGGCGCACTTTTGCGCCTTGGCCGCCGACGCGCGAGGCATTTTCGGACGGCGGCCATGGGCGGGCTTCCTTTCCGGCCGGATCTGGCTACGTTTTGCTCAATGTTTGCCAATCTCCTCCAGTGGCTTGCCCGCCGCGATCCCGTCGCGACCGGCCAGGCGTTCATCGAGGAGGTCCACGCGACCCGGCCGGTCCCGCGCGATCCGCGGGCGGAACGCTTCATTCTCATCTGCTGGGGCCTCATCGCCGTGAAACATGTCGCGGTCATCTGGGCCGTGCACCATTACGCCGTGCCCTTCCACCAGCTCTGGATCAACCTGCCGACCTTCCTGCTCGGCCTGCTCGCCACACTCGCCTACTACGGGAGCGAGTAGTTCCGTCTGGATTCCCGCGCGGGAATGCGGGACGCTGGGCCACCATGCCTCACGTCCCCGGACTCCGCAGCAACTACGATCAGACCGGCCGCCTCGTCTATTTCGGTCGGATGCTCGACAAGATCCGTCTCTTCGCCGCCGGCCGGCTCCCCGCTGATTACCATCCAAATCTCGGCAAGGGTTTCGACGGCCGGTGCTGCTCCTTTCTCGGCGTGGATTTCGCCGCGCTCACCGCCCGCACCCTGGCGGGTGGCACCGACCAAGAAATCCTCGCCTGGTGCCATGAGCGCGGCGGCGCCCGCACCGACGAGCAGTGCCTCGTGTGGAACGGCTTCATGATGAAGCGCGGCTGGCGCGACGAGGCCACTCCCATCCTGCAGCAACGCATCGCCGAGTTCGGCCTGGTCGGCCGGCCGATCGAGACGATGTTCGACCTCAACGAATTCGACGAGGGCCGCGACCCGGTCAGCCTTCGCGCCTGGGAAAAGAAATAACATGCCGCGATGGCGCCCCCGCCTGCGTTGGGTGTTGGCCGCTCTCGGCGGACTCCTCCTGCTCGGTGCCGTCGCAGCCGGGTGGGGCTGGTGGCAGTTGCGCGGTAGCCTGCCCATCCTTGAGGGCGAACTCCCGGTTGCCGGCCTGTCCGCCCCGGTGCAGATCGCACGCGACGCCCTCGGCGTGCCCACCATCGCGGGGGCGACTCGCACCGATGTCGCCCGCGCCACCGGCTTCCTCCACGCGCAGGACCGCTTTTTCCAGATGGATCTCCTGCGCCGCCGCGGAGCCGGGGAACTCTCCGAACTGTTCGGCGCGGCCGCCGTTGAATTGGATAAGAGCGCGCGCCTGCACGGTTTTCGCCGGCTCGCCGCGCAGGTGATCGCGCAGGCCGCCCCGGCCGAACTCGCCGTCCTCTCGGCCTACACCGCCGGAGTCAACGCCGGCCTCGCCGCCCTGCCGAAAACCCCGTGGGAATACCTCGTGCTCCGCGCACCCCCGCAGCCGTGGCGCGAGGCCGACTCGCTGCTGTGCATTTACGCCATGTGGTTCGACCTGCAGGACTACACGGGCGCCTTTGACCTGAATCGGGAGGCGCTTTGCTCGGCCCTTGGCCAGGCGGGCCTGGATTTCCTCGCCCCGTCCGGCAACTCCTGGGACGCCGCCCTCGACGGCAGCAAGTCTGCGCCCGCCCCGCTGCCGCCGCTGCGTTTCCGCCGGGCGGAGCCGCCCGCTCCCGGCCAAGCCGCCCTCGAACCCGTCGGCCGGCGCGTGGTCGGCTCCAATGCTTTTGCCCTCGCCGGCGCGCACACCGCCACCGGCGCCGCCCTGCTGGCAAACGACATGCACCTCGACCTCAACCTGCCTCACATCTGGTATCGCGCCGTGCTGCAATGGCCGGACGCCACCGGGCCCCGGCGTGTGGTGGGAGTCACGTTGCCGGGCCTGCCCTTCATGGTGGTCGGCAGCAACGGCCGCGTCGCCTGGGGCTTCACCAACGCTTACACGGACACAACCGACATCCTCACCGTCGCGACGGAGATCACCGCAAACAGCTTCTACCAGACCCCCGATGGCTGGAAGGAAATCGAGGAACGCCCGGAGGAGATCCGCGTGCAGGGCGAGAAACCTGTGCCCTTTACCGCCCGGTGGACCCAGTGGGGCCCCATCATCGACGGCCTGAAGAACGGCCGCGCGCGGGTCCTGCGCTGGACCGCGCACGACGCCACCGCGACCAACCTGCATTTCCTCGACATGGAAACCGCCCGCACCACGGCCGAGGGCGTGGCTCTGGCCCATCGCGCCAGCTTCCCCAATGAGAACATGTTCATCGCTGATGCCGCCGGGGACATCGCCTGGACCATCCTCGGCCGCCTGCCCCGCCGCGTCGGCTACGACGGGCGCGTGCCCGTCGCCTGGACCTACGGAGACCGGCGTTGGGATGGATTTTTGCGGGCCGAAGAGATCCCCGTGGTCGCCAATCCCGCCGGGGGCGCTCTCTGGAGCGGCAACAATCGGCCCCTCGGCGGCCCGGCGGGCACTCTGCTCGGCGACAGCGGCTTTGATGAAGGCGCGCGCGCCAGCCAGATCCGCGACGATCTCCACGCCCTCATCGCCACCGGCAAAAAAGCCACGCCCGCCGACCTGCTGGCCATCCAGCTCGACGACCGCGCGCTTTTCCTCGCACGCTGGCAGCAATTTCTCCTCGAGATACTGACGGCGGACGCCGTCGCCGACCACCCCGCCCGCGCCGACCTACGCGCCGCCGTGCAGACTTGGAACGGTCGCGCCAGCGCCGACTCCGTGGCTTACCGCGTTGTGCGGAATTTCCGGCTACACACGGCCGAGCGCGCGCTGGCCCCGTTCATCGCCCTGGCCCAGGCCGAGTATGCCGCCTTCAATTGGCGCAGCCTGCCCTACGAGGACGCCCTCTGGCAGCTCGTCCACGAGCAGCCCGAGCGCCTCCTCAACCCCGCGCACGCCACTTGGCCCGCGCTCCTGCTCGCCGCCGCAGACGATGTCACGGCGGATGTCGCGGCGTCCGGCGGATCGCTCGCCGATTTCACCTGGGGTGCCCGTAACACCCTGCGCCAAGCCCATCCCTTCAGCCGCTTCCTGCCCAAACCGCTCGCCCGCCTGCTCGATATGCCGGCCGACCCGTTGCCCGGCGACGGCGACATGCCGCGTGTGCAAGGCCCGCGCTTCGGCCAGTCCGAGCGCCTCGTCGTTTCCCCCGGCCATGAGGACGAGGCTATTTTCCAGATGCCCGGCGGCCAGAGCGGCCATCCCCTCTCCCCCTTCTACCGCGCCGGCCACGCCGCCTGGGTAAAAGGCGAGCCCACGCCCCTCCTCCCCGGCCCCGCAGCACATCGGCTCACTCTCGTGCCGCCCTGAAACAGAACCTTTGTAACCTAATAGGTTACAAGTTGCCCGGAGCCTCGGCCCGCGTTTTCGGAATCGAATATCGAGAATCCAAAATCCAAAATCTCCCCATGCCTCTCCACGTCCTCTCCCATCCGCTCGGCGCCCACGTGCTCACCCACCTGCGCGACAAGACCACCAAGCCCGCGCTCTTCCGCACCCTGAGCTACCAGATCGCGCTGCTGCTGGCGCTCGACGCCACGCGCGACCTCGCGACCGAGAAAAAATCCGCCGCCACACCGCTCGAGCCCTTCACCGGCCTCGTGCTGGCCCGGCCGCTCGTCATCGTCCCCATCCTGCGCGCCGGCCTCGGCATGCTGCAGCCGTTCCATGACATCTTCCCCGACGTCTCCGTCGGCTACGTCGGCCTGGAGCGCGACCACACGACCGCCGTGGCGCGCAGTTATTACTGCAAGCTCCCGCCGCTCGCCGACACCCGCGTTATCGTCGTCGACCCCATGCTCGCCATCGGCGGCTCGGCGGTGCAGGCGGTCGACGTCGTGAAAGCCGCCGGCGGCCGCGAGATTGTCTTCGTCTGCATCGTGGCCTCGCCCGAGGGCGTGGCCACGCTGCAGAAGGCCCATCCCGAAGTGGCCATCCACACCGGCGCGCTCGACCGCGCGCTCAACGCGAAGAAATACATCCTCCCCGGTCTCGGTGATTTCGGCGACCGCCTCTACGGGACCTGAGCCATGGAACTCGCCGCCCTCACCGCCCGCGCCGTGGAAGTGCAACGTCGCCTCAACGAGACCGCCGCCGCGCGCGGCGGCCGGCCGTGGACCCGCGAGGAACTCGCGCAGGGTTTCGTCGGCGATGTCGGCGACCTCATGAAGCTGGTCATGGCCAAGGCCGGTGCCCGGCCCATTGCGGAGGCGGACCGCAAGCTCGCCCACGAGCTCTCCGACTGTCTCTGGAGCGTGCTCGTGCTGGCGCAGGCCTACGGCGTGGACCTGGAAAAGGAATTCCCCGCCACAATGGACGGGATCGAGGCGAAGCTGGCGCCGAAAACGACGGAGTGCGGCGACACGGCGCCGCTTTGAAAGCGGCCTCGCGAGGCCGCACTCCCCCGCAGCGCCGTATTTTTTTCGTGTTCATCCGCGCCAATCGCGCCCAAGTTGCCGGCAATGACCATTGACCGCCCCGGCCTGATCGTTGCCGACAACTGGAAGGACTACCAGCTGCTCGACTGCGGCATGGGCATGAAGCACGAGCAGTGGGGCCCCTACACCCTCGTCCGCCCCGACCCGCAGATCATCTGGCCGCGCACCGGCGGCAACGGCCGCTGGGAAAACTGGGACGGCTTCTACCACCGCAGCGAGACCGGCGGCGGCAAGTGGGAATACCGCAAGCCCCTGCCCGACCACTGGTCCATCCGCTACGGCAACCTGACCTTCAAGATCCACCCGACCAGCTTCAAGCACACCGGCCTCTTCCCCGAACAGGCCGTCAACTGGGACTGGTTCACCGCCCGCATCAAGGCCGCGAAGGCCGCCGGCCGCGAGGTGAACGTGCTCAACCTCTTCGGCTACACCGGCGCCGCCTCCGTCGCCGCGGCCGCCGCCGGCGCCTGCGTCTGCCATGTCGACGCCGCCGAGGGCATGGTCAA
>Ga0154020_10005913_pt1 | contig 14367 bp, 15 predicted proteins | sample Klosneuvirus_201_FD_109709 | JGI IMG/M metagenome (GOLD analysis project Ga0154020, IMG submission 109709) | Active sludge microbial communities from wastewater, Klosterneuburg, Austria - Klosneuvirus_20160825_MG | ecosystem: Engineered > WWTP > Aerobic digester > Activated sludge | place...
AAGTGCAGAGATTAAATCATTTTTAGAAGTACCATTTGGAATTTCTTCAATTACCTTTGAGGTCAAATCAATTGTGTAGTTACTTGAGCTTAAATCTGTACTAGGTAGTTTAAGAACTGTTATTCCAAATTCTTTCGAAGTACTTGCTAGTCCTTTTGTAATACTTGCAGTTAGTATTATATTTTCATTTGTAGAGCTATATGCTGGACGATTGATTGTTGTTCCGTTATTAGAAAGAACTAAAGGTTTATCTGAAACCCATGTAATTGTAGATCCATTTGGTCCAACAATAGGTAAAGGGTTTGTTAGAACTTTAGTTACATTATTTAAATCTGGATTATCTCCTTTAATTAGATTTTCTGTTAAGTATGCCTTGTCTAATCCTACAAGAGCTATATCAGAATCTGCATTTACCGTCACATTATATGTAAGCGATGTTGTTCCATCCTCAGCGGTTGTAATAATACTGTCTCCAGTAACTACAGGCTCAGATATTTTAGAATCGTCAAATGTAATATTTGAATCTTCTTTTGTAAGGTTTGATAGAAAAGTTGCTTTAGAAGTATTAAACGGAATGTTTGTTATATCTGTACCTGAAACTGTATAAGTGGAGGATGTAATATGAGCTTTATAGCTTGGTAGATAAGTACTATTAAACTTCACATTATATGGACTCCCTGTTCCTTCAGTCCATATATACTTAAGTGTAGAGCTATTCATACTCTCAGGTGTAGATATATGTCTATTAAGAAGACCATTATTTACAAGATCTTTAGGATTTGTATCCCAAGTACTTCCATTAAATCTTTTATAGACTAAATCATTATCAGTTGCACTATTATATTTAGACCATATTATTATTGGATTTCCATCACTATCTATTGAGATTTTAGGATCTAAATCATTAGCATCTGATGATAAAGTGGCATCAGCAGATGTCCAGTTAGAACCATTGTATTTCTTATATTTTATTCCATTATCTACATACACTAGTTGTATATTATTGGAGCTATCTTTAGATGAAGCAAACTGATTTGAACTGCCAGAAATACTTGCTACAGTTGCTTCTGTAGACCAAGAGCTTCCATTATATTTTACAAATCGAATTGATCTGCTTGGAACTACACCCATATATATTGAAATTGGATTATTTCCAAGTAAATGTAGTGTAGGATACGGAGTGAATTGATCTGTAATTGCATTAGATAGATATGAGATTCCTCCGTTTGCTAATATTTGATATTTACCACTTGATATCATTGAAGCACTCCAGAAAACATTTGAACCGGAGTAGAGGCTAATACCACCCCTAAGCCTTAGACTTCCTATTAAATTATCAGAACCTGGAAGGGTCCAATTTCCAGCGGAATAAGTAAGAAGTGTGTAACGTAAAGAAATTCCATATAAAAATGTAACATAAATATTATCTGAATTATCTATACTTACACTAAAGTCAGAAACACTCGTGTCTATAGTGGGCACTATTGATATACCACCTGTACCATCGAGTTTAGTAAAGTTACTACCGTTATCTGTAGACATTTGGGAATATATTGTTCCTCCTGATATCCAAAATACAACTAGGGTTCCATTCGAACTTCTTACCATACTTGGTAATTGCGGAATAGCTGTAGCTACATTTGAGTCACTTGTACTTAAGGTAACACTATTAGCTGTAGATATGGTACCTAGTGTTAAATGACTTGGAACATCTTTATTTATAGGTTCAACATAGTTAGCTTTTAAATAGGCAATTGAAGAAAAGACTAGGGTAGTAAGTAATAACAACATGAGCAGATACTTTCGCATATGTATAGTCTATTATTAATGGTTAATATTATCAATGATTGTGAAATAACTAAAACTTCTTGTCTTCTTCAAGGAGTTTAAACAGATCTTTTATAAACGTATCAGTATCTCTTCTGTTATTAAATAATTCTTTTGCCTTTTGAAGATGTTTTAAATGGTCAGGATAAGGTAATTCACTATTTGATCCTAAAATATTTACAAATCCTGTCGATGATAAAACTGAGTTATTAAATATTTCTGATACATCCCACCAGATACCTTCATTAGGGTTTAATCCATTTGTAATATTAGTTAGTTTATTTGAAGTATATGAATAAAACATAAAATGAAGAAGCTCATGACTTGTTACTCCTAGTGAACTTTCTTCAAGGTAGAATATTTGAAACATGTTTTTATCTAAGAATCTTGGATTACATGGAAGAATAGATAAATACCCTTTATATTCATTATCAAATATTAATTCATTATTGAATAGGTTATTACATTCTTTGATAAATATATTTTCAATATTGTTCCACTTTGTTTGAAAAAGCTTAACTTTGCCTTGTAATTCTTCGAAGTTATTCTTGTAGAAACTCTCTATATATTCTTTAAGCAATACAACATCTTGCTTGTTTACGGATTTAAGATCTGGATGATGTTTATATATAGCTTGTGAGAAATCAATTCCACCTCCCGATACATTTAGGAATTCTGGAAGTACTTGTATATCTAAGTCTTTATTAAGATCAAATCTAACCATAATGTTTATTAAACTCCACTTCCCATATGTTCTTCATGCATAATTTCCATATCTATTCTTGTTAGATGCTCACATGCTTTAATTAATTGTTTGTGATCATTTCTTTGGTATATGAAATAGTCAAATGGTTTCCACATTGCTACCCATCCAGCAACTAGAGATATTTCTCCAATAATTGTTAAGAAGTCATTTTGAAGTCTTGAAAGAATAATTGCAGTTACTACTATTGTTACAAGTATTATTAATCCCTTTTGAAATGCCCTTAGAAACTTCTTGTCCTGTCTCTTACCTATCTTTGTAAGTTCTTCTGCTTTATGTAAATAGTATTCTTTAAATCTATCTAAGAAGTGTTCTTTCTCACTGTCTGTAAAGGTCTCTGTAGATATTACCGATATCTTTATTTGTGTATGATTCTTTCTTTTTAAGGCTTCTTCTAGGATTAATTCATCAGCTTCAGGATCAATTACCTTTTTACCGGTATAGTTCTCCTTTGAGAATAACTTTCCTAGATTTTGAAGTTTAAGTGTAAGCATAAAGATATATTTTACTATTACCAGATTATCACAAGTAGAAACTTGATAACAGCTTGTTTTACTAGTCAAAAAGACATGCTATGGGGTATAATATTACTTGAATTCCTTTAAATATATGGATATACAAATACTACAACAAATTGCTTTCAAATTAAACTTTGTTACGGTTCTTGTCTTGCTATTAGGAATTATAAACATTGCAAGAACAAGTATGTTAATGATTGGCATAGAAATATACAATAAAAGAAATAAAAGTAAGGTAAAACTAGAGGACTATTTAAAAAAGAATAATGGGTATAGAAACTTTCCTAAATTTTCGATCATAATTCCTGCATATAATGAAGAAAGTGGAATACTAAGAAGTTTAGATTCGCTTGGTGTAGTTGATTATCCAAGAAGTAAATTTGAAATTATTGTAGTAAATGATGGCTCAAAAGATAAAACTGCTGAAATAGTTGATAACTTTATTAAAAACTCAGATAAGGATTTAATAATTAAACTTGTAAATCAACAAAATTCTGGTAAAGCTAGAGCATTAAACAATGGAATAATGAATCATAGTAAATTTGAACTTGTAATGTGTTTAGATGCTGATTCAAGTCTAAAGAGTGATGCTTTATCACATATTGCATATGCTTTCATAACTAATCCTAAACTTGTATCTACAGCCTCTTCTGTACAAATCATAAAGACAAAAGGTTTAATGAATTTTGTTCAGAGATTTGAATATCTAGTATGTTATCAAATGAAAAAGGCCCATAAAGAACTAAATATAGAGTATATCATTGGTGGAATTGGTTCTGTATTTAAAAGAAGTAAGCTTGAAGAAGTTGGATATTACGATGTAAACACTGTTACTGAAGATATCGACTTGACCATGAAAATACTTAGTCTTGGAAACAAAGAAAACATATGTGCCCTTGTACCTGAAGCTGTAGCATATACGGAGAATGTTCCTAATTTAAAAGATTTAGTAAAACAAAGATTTAGATGGAAATGGGGAAGATGCCAGACATTTTTAAAGAACAAGGAGATGTTTTTCAATAAAAGTAAGAAACATAACAAGCTACTTACATATATATACCTTCCATATGCCATATTTGGAGATATAGCATACCTATTTGAACCAATACTCTTTGGTTTCATTCTTTATACCTCGATAGTATTTAGTGATCCTACACCACTAATAGGGGCTTTTAGTTTCTTTGGAATATATTCAGTTCTTAACATATTTGCAGATAAAAATATCACTAAAAGGGATCAATTTGTATATGTGATAACACTACCTATAATATTCGTTCTTTCGTATGCAATACTTGCTTATGCTGAATATGTGGCGTTGATCAAGACTGTGATACAATTAAACACCCTAAAAAGCAGTATAGAGAAGAACGAGTGCCATTGGTCACACGTTGAAAGAGTAAATTATATTAATTAATTATTATTTTATCTTTATGTCAGGACAAGGAACCGTAGGCACAGTATTAGGTGCAGCAACAGCAACTGGAGTGGTAGGTTCACTAGCAGTAACTGGAGGAACAATGATTTCTCCAATAATAGGTGTTGCTATATCACTTTTAGTGGTATTATTCGCACTTATAGTACTTCCTAAGATAGTAGCAAAACTAGCTAAATAATATTCTTAAATAGTCATCTAACCTGCCCAGTAATGACTAATAAATAGAAGGGTATATAATCCTGCTAAAAGAACTGAAAGAATAATCCAAAGCTGTTGTTTATACTTATCCTTTATCATTCCACCTAGAATAAATACTGGAAATAGTGTTAATACATACCTTCCAATACTCATTAAAGATCCACTCCCTGTTGCTACAAGTATACTTAGTAGCATATATATCCCATATGATAAACGTACCTTTTTAATTACATATATACTTGCAATTACACCAAATATTAAGAAAGAAACGTCGAAGATAAAGTTAACAATTGCTGGATTAGTACCAAAATAGAAATTGGAAATATTGTTAAAGAAGTCTCTTCCCCATAAAGCTTGAACTTTTAGATATAAAAAGAAGTCTCCAAATGCAATCTTATGAAACAAAAAGAAAAGAAATGTTCCTAGGGGTATTAAAAGTAGCTGTAGAGATTTAATGTTAAGAGCATTCTTTTTGTATGTAAGTATATACTCTATAACTACTGGAACAAAAAGTAATATTCCTGTAAATCGAGTAAGAGCAGCAAAAAATCCAAATATTGAGGCAAGTAGGAAATTCTTTTTTAATGTGTAATAAAATACAAGGATTGAAAAAAGTAAGAACATCGACTCTGAAAAGATACTATTAAGAAATATTGCTGTAGGAAATATTAGTAATAAGATTACTGATTGAATTGGATCAGCATCTTTATGGTAAGTTTTTACTAGTTTATATAAAAATATACATGCTAATAATGTTGTAGTTAGGGTTATTACCCAACCTACAAATAATGGATTAAGATGTAATAGAAAACTTGTAAGTCCTACTGTACTTGGGTATAGAGGGAAGAATGGAATGTTAGATAATTGCCCTTCTTTGTAACTATACCCATTCTTAATAATATCTAGAAACCAAAATGAGTCCCATCTGTTATGAAGACTAAGTACATCCCATGTTTGTACCTGAAAAGTATATTCAGGTACTATCCATGAATATGCAGTATCTGGTTTAAGATTTACTCGGTTATTGGAAAGAAGAGCGAAGATATTGATAACTAAAACCCAAGTGAAAAAGATAATTATTACTTTTTTCATTTAAATACCTTTAAAACTATATCTAATTTTATCATAATATTTGTATTTATCGCTTGTTAATGCCTTTCTGGTATCATCATAGGGAAATGAATAAGGAAACATCAAAAACAATATACTTTGGTGGCATAGAGATTAAAGTGGCAAAGAAAAGAATGAAGAATACTAGAATTGTAATATCACCAGATGGTGAAGTTCGAATATCTACTTCTTTAGGAGTATCTGATGATGAGATACAGAAACTTCTTGAATCAAAATATGAGTGGATAAGGAAACATAGGCAGAAATTACTTTTAAGAGAAAGAGAGACAATAAAAAAATATATAGATGGAGAAGTAGGGATATTTTTAGGTAATAGGTATACCTTAAAGGTTGTAGAGAATACCGGGATAGATGAGATAAGTATAAAGGATGGTAAATATATAGAGATGTTTACTAAGTATGAATCCCTGAGTGGAAAGAATAAAAAGATATATTTAGAGTGGCAAAAGAATGAGTTAATAAAGATACTAAAAGAATACGTTCCTAAATGGGAAAGTATTACAGGTCTTAAGGTAGAAGAATGGAATATTAGAAAGATGAGAACAAGATGGGGGTCATGTAATACCAGAAGTAGAAAGATAGTATTTAATCTAGATCTTACTAAAAAGAAACCCGAATTTATAGACTATGTAGTACTACATGAAATAGTACATATAAAAATACCTAATCATGGAAGTACATTTAAGTTAATGCTAGATAAATATATCCCAAAATGGAGAGAGATTAGGAAGGAATCCAACGGCAAATTAGTTACTTAGATTAGTATTCCACTAACGTATTTACAAGAAATAGAAATAAACATATATTTATTATGTGAAAATATCTAAATACATAAATATATCAATATTCGCAATTCTCTTCGTATCCGTATTTCTATTTGTCCCACAAAATGTTGAGGCTGTTGCAACAACAAGAACAGTATGTCCTGATCCCGTAGGTAGTTGTTCTCCATCTGATCCATCCTTTGTTGGAGCAAGTGGAGTAGCAGCAGCAATAACTGCGTCAGTTGATGGAGATACAGTTAGTATAAAGAATGGAACATACAGTGGTTTTACTAAATTTACAGTCTCTGACTATGATTACTTAGTTAATTTGAACAAAAATGTAAACATTGTTGGAGAGAGTAAAACAGGAACAATACTAAGTGGGGCAGGCACTGATAAAGGCACAATATTGTTAATAAGAACAACAGCAAATGTTAGTATTTCAAACTTAACCCTTTCAACTACAGATTATACCTGTCCTGGTACTCCTTGCTCATATGGAAATGGAATAGAAGTTAATTCAACCGCTGGAACTGTTTCTATAAGTAATATTAATATTACCGGAACGGAAAGACAGGCTATTTGGAATGGAGGTACTTCTGTAACCACTTTAAACAGTTGTGATCTGTCTGTTAATTATGGCGGATTATATACATCAGATACTTCGGCTCTTACGGTTTCAAATTGTAATATTTACGGGAATATTAATTATGGAGCATTTGTTTCAGAGAACTCCAATTTAGTTATTAGTAATTCAACTATATACAACAATGTAGATGGAATTTGGTATTTTGATAATTCTACTGGAACTGTTTCTAGTTCAGTCATCCGTAATAATACAAGTGATGGTGTAACAGTTGATGATGCTAGTATAATAGCTGTAAATAATAATCAGATATATTCGAATGCAAATGTTGGACTTAGATTATTCAAAACATCTCAAACAACAGGTACTGGGAATACTATCTATTCAAATCTATATACAGGTCATGCATCAGGTGTGTTTTGTTCAGAAAGTGCAGTACTTGGAACATGGACAAACAATAATGTTTGGAATAATGCTAATGGGAACTATGGATCAGATCCAGTAGGTTTATGTACCGATAAAACAGGGACTAATGGCAATATTTCAGTAGATCCTCAAAGCCTTATATCAAGCTCAACTAGTTCGTCTCCGACTTTACCTGACACTGCTTTGGGAAATGATTCTTTTCTAAAGATCTTTATTGCATTCCTAGCAATTTGTTTAGGTATTATCTTTCTTTCAAGACATTTTGCTTTAATTGTAAATATACCAGATTAACTTTAGTATTCTTATCTGTTGTTAACTAACTCTCCCTTCCTCTAATGTTGTATTTCTCTTAGTTGTAAGGTAAAAATATAGTATAATCAATGCTACAAAATATTAAATATTAAGACCTAGATATGGAGCCACAAGAACCGCATGCCTCCGATTTTCAAGTAAAAAGAGATGGTTATAGAAAAGCAAGGGGAGGAAATTCAGCGATATTGGATATACATTGTTCAAAATGTGATAGAAGACTAATGGTATACCAAAAAGATGGAATTGGTGCTTTGCTTAGATCATATTTAGATAGAATTTTATGGCCAGAAGGATTAGCTTCATTAAGCAATAATCCCAATATTAGGAGCACGAAAGATATACCAAATTTAAAATGTGATGGTTGTGGTTCTCTAATAGGTACTCCAATGGTTTACGAACTGGAGAGAAGGTTTGCATATAGATTAGTAAGAGGATCCTTTAGTAAACAAAAACTAAGATAATGAATGTATATTTAATATTTTTAGTTAAATATTATTCTGGAATTGACGATATTAATAAATCTATTGATCTAGCAATTTCTGGAATATCTCCGCTTCTACTAACCACAGAATAATGAATATCTTGGTGTGGTTTTGTTAATTCTGCAAGCATTGTAAGTTCAACAATACCACTCTCAAACCTATTTGAAGTATTCCTTCCTTCCTTATCAAGTCTTGACCTCCACTCAGTAATACTTGGGGGAAAAACATATATGTTTAATAAATCAAATTCTTTTCTATGTAGTAATTGTACTTTTTCAAGAGGAAAATCTAGTATTGGATTTTGGGTTAAACTAAAAGCATTAATGATACTTTGAAGGGGTGTACCGTATCTCACTCCATATAACTCATTTATGAGGACAAATGCACCTTTTTGGGCTAAAGAATCAAATTCGCCCTCACTTACTGAAGTTTTCTCTGTTTCTCCAGATCTTAAAGCCCTTGTTGTAAAAGGTGAAATATATGGATATCTATTTCCTGTTTGATTATTTATTTCTCTAATGATGGTTGATTTTCCAACACCTGAGGGACCTAATAATAATACAAATAACCTTTTTCTTTTTAATCCTTTAAGATTATCTCCATTTCTATATCTCTCAGCTATTTCATCGAAATTTGTTGTTTCAATTGGACTCATAATGTTTAAATATTAATTTATATAATTTCTTTTTGCTTCATTGATTGAGTTTCTTAATTTTTGAATTTCCCTTTTAGAAGCTTCTATGTAATCTTCACCTTCTACTCTGGGTGGATAAAGTATTCCTCTGGAAGAGCTAATCATTATTCCATAGTCACTATCATCTAAGCAGAATGGAATGCTTTGGGGTAAATCTCCACCTTGACTTCCTACCCCTGCCAATAATATTGGTGCTTGCCCAATAATATCTCTAATACCCTGTAGGTTTGCTGGATGAGTTGCGCTTAACACAGGAATAATATTTCCATTTTTATTCCACTCGTTCATAGAGATATCCAATATATGTTTCCAAAGAGGAACACCATTAGCTAACTCTAAACTTTGAATTGAGTTTGCAGATGGATTTGAAGTGTTAACACAAAGAATAACTAATTTATCTTTATACTTAGTAAAAGGTTCTATGGCATCAAATCCCATATATGGATTAAGTAAGACAGCATCTGCATCTAAATTCTCAAATACTTCCCTAGCAATTACCTCAGCAGTGTTTCCAATATCTGCAAATTTACCATCACAAACTCGAACTATATCAGGATAGTTATTTTTTAAATAATCAAAAGTGAATTGTAATGCTTTTCTTCCCTCTGGTCCTTGGTAGAAACTTGAGTTTATTTTATAGTCAACTACATATGGAGAGGTAGCTTCTATTATTCTTTGGTTAAATAATGAATAACCATCACCATAATTATGTTTACCTCCAACTTGATCCCAAATTTCCCTAGGTATTCTTTCCATATCAGGATCTAATCCAACTCCAGCCATAGAGTCAATAGCAATCCATCTAGTTCTAATCTTCTCAATTATAGAATTAGGCATTAATTTTACTTCTGAACTTTCTACCATAATATTAATCTTTAATGTAAATATCATTGTGAGCTAATTTGGCTTTAATATGAATATTATCAGGGTTGCCAATAGAAGAACTTCTTTCAACTCTTATTCCCATTTTAATTAAACCCTCAATCTTTTTTCTATTATTTGTGTATACAAGGACGTCCTCAATACCAAGTGCTTTAAGTAGTTTGCCAACACCTAAATATGTTCTTATATCAAATGCTTCTCCTAATAATGATTTAGCTGCCATAATTGTATCCATTGGAATCAAATTCGATGGGTTAGTAACAACACTAATACCACTCTTTAATCCTTCTGTTTCCATTTTTGTTGCCATACCATAACCTCTACCATCCTGTGTAGGCATATGTATAACAATTCCTTCATCAGCAATGGTTTTTCCAATAGCAATATGTAATTGGTCTCTGCAATCGCACCCAATATCCCTATATATTTGACCAATGTCACATCCAGAGTCTAACCTTATTGGGACTACTTTTTTTCCGAAAATTCTATTAAGTGGGTTGCGTGAAATTACTTGGTAATATCTCCATGTATCATTATCAAGAATATAGCTACTAACTATTAATTCTCCAAATTCTGATCCATATGGTTGTTCATTTACTAAAGATACTCCTTCTGATAGATTTACTGGTAATGTTAAGGAGCTATTAAAACGTAAATCGGTAATTTCTACAACAGGACCTAAAGATAGTGCTTTTAAAAGTTGTTCTGTTCTTTCAATAATTAATTCTTCTTTTGCTTCATTTGGGAGGCTTGCACTAGGATAATATAACATTCCAGTAGTTGTAGGTCTGACTATTATTCTCGGAGAAGATGTATTTAGTAAAGTAGCAACTATTCTATTTCTTGTATCTTCTTCTGATGCTAACTTTAAAGCCATTTCATCTAGCCTTAAAAGAGTAACTGGGACTCCTGAATTGTCTTTTGATGGGTGAGTATTAAGATAAATAATATGATACTGTTGTTTTCCATACTCATCTACGATTTCAGCAGGTGAAATCCAATCAGAACAATCATTTGCTAAATTTAGTGGTCCACCAAAAAACTCTCTTACCCCACCAATCTCTTTGAAAATAAGCCTGTTTAATACACCTTCATAATATGAAGATAATATGATATCTCCTTGCCCACTAGACTGTTCCATCAGAAAAGTCCTTATAATATATTAATGTCACTGAAAGACTAACTATAAGATTAATCTTTTAGTAACAAATATAATGCTTCTTACTAATACAATATTGAAATCAATGGTTATTGACTAACAATATAAGGACAACTCTTTAACAGTAATGGAATTCAACAGTAGACTTTTGGTAAAGTTTTATTTTACAAAGTTGATCTTTTGTAATTTGAATGAAAATCCAAACAATGCGACTATAATACAAGCAAAGTCCTCTATTGTCAATTGAAATATACTTTTCTTCCTTAGAGATAATATTAATAACTAGAAGGCTTTATCTATGTTTTACTTTGCTATAGGGAAGAAAGAGGGATAGAGTTAAATTGAAATTATCTTTCATTAAAGGTATTTTGATACAATTGTAAAATAGATAATTAATGTACTCTTAAATATGTGCTACGCATATACAATCCATGAACTCTCTCAATTAATAGATAGATATATGCCTAAATATGTTGATGAGAAGTTTAAGATGTATAGAGAAGTACCCGTTGTCAGACCAACATCATTTGCACCGGTAGTTAGAAAGAACGAGAAAAATGAAAGAGAACTAACCGTAATGAGGTTTGGCCTTATTCCATTTTGGACAAAAGACATAAAGAAATTATCACCTCTTTGTAATGCAAGGGTAGAAACAATATTTGAAAAACCATCTTTTAAACAATCAATTATAAGTAAAAGGTGTATTGTTCCAGTAAGTAGTTTCTATGAATATGACAGAAGTGGAAAGAAACCCATTCCACACTCTTTTAATACAAATGAAAAGATATTCTCCTTGGCTGGTATATATGACGAGTGGAGAGATAACGATAAAGTAATAGAGTCATTTTCTATCATTACAACTAAGGCTAATGATCAAATATCTAAAATACACGACAGGATGCCCTTGATACTATCTAAAAAATATGAAAAAGAATGGCTAAAGAAAAAAGATGATGGAACGGATATGATTGGATTACTTAGTGAACTATCAATCAAGACAGAAAAGATTATATTAACTGAAAGTTTAATGTAACTTCGAAGGAATACAAAAGCTAATCACTAAATCTCTTTAACAATTCAAAATAAAATAACTTAAGTTAATATATTAAGAATTGTATATTAGTTTATTCCTGCTCTTGTCTATTGTCACATCCTTATATACCTTTCCGTTTAGTTCAAATGTAACTGAATGATTACCTACTTCTTGAACTACTGCTAAATATATTATCCCAGGTAAAATGCCTAGAACTAGGTAAAGTACAAGGCTTAATACGTTAATCTCGGCTTTCATTTCTAATACATACTTTGGAGACTGTTCTTTAACAATATATCCTATTGTTGCTAAATTATTTAATAATTCTTGATTCTTTTCAGATGTAGCTATTTGCATCTCTGTCACTAGTCTTGGATATATAAAGTCTGAAAGTAGTCTGAAGTAAAATAAAGCTAAACTTACTATTAATAGAAATCCTCCTGTAATACCCATAATTAAAAATGAAAGAATGTCATTATTTATAATTGAATTTATTGCGAACAATACAGAGAATAAAGATATTACATAAACTAGCAGAGAAGCAAATATGGGGGTTGTTGCACATATCAAAATAAGATTATTCTTCATATTAAAGTGTTAATAATTTAGAAATATATTAACATTTCTAATTACTAATGTAGTTAATGAAAGTATAAAGATTAGATTAGGAACTATTTCGTAAATAATATTCAAACTTACCCACCTCTTCATATCCAAACTTTTTAGCAACATGCCAAGATGAACCTTCTTGCCCCGTTATTACATAAGCAGTTTGAAGTCCTAATTCTATAGCCTCATTTAGTCTAGAACTTACCATAGAAGAGTAAATACCTTTACCCCTATATTCACTAAGTACTCCAGATGCTGTTAAGTAGGTAGTGTTTAGTTCTTTAGAAGTAATACTTGAACTATATCCAACTGGTTTATTTTCGTAATATGCAAGAAATAGTTCTACTTGTTTCTCGTTAGATGCGTTTGATTCTTGAACTTTAAACATTCTATCTGAGAACCTTTTAGTAGCAGGCCAACCCATTTCATTCCCATGGATTTCATTTATTAAAGCTTTGTAATCATTAAAGTTCTTCTTTGTTACTGGTTCAATTTGAATCTCTTTAGAGATAGGTGTTAAAGCATCTGGAATCTTTGTAATAACCATATATGAATCTCCTCCAACTCGTTTAAAAGTTGAACCAAATAATGGCTCAAGAACAACAAGAAACTCAATAGGGAAATATAGGGCGTAATCAATACCAGTTTCTTTTAAATTATTTGCAACGGTCATTAAGAAGTCCCGATCTAACAGTTTGGGATTTGTAATGGTTATGGAATCATACCAATTATCATTAAGATAAGACTTTACTACTAGAAAACCAGGGTATTCTTCTATACTCGAAACCAGTATTCCTTCAAGAAGTTTAAGATGAGTTTTATATAGACTAATTAAATCCATAGAAGAGATTGTAGAAATGATAGATATACAAATATGATAATATATTTTTAATAATTAATTAAATCTTATTTTGTAGTTAAATGAATATATTAATGAGATCAAATCTATCGTTCAGAAATTTACTACATTACGAGGTTTATGATAATACAGGTGTAATAAAGTATCTTATTGTTCCAAGGATAATATCACTTGATTACGAGTACAGGGTCAAGAATGCTAAAGATGAAGAAGTTAATAAATTTGTTTTTCCAATGTTCTTTGGTTATCCGGGATATTTAAAGGAGAAGGATGTTATTAAGGCAAAACTTAATTTTAAACCTTGGGAACGATTTACATTTATATGTCCAGAACTTGGATTAGAAATCAAATCCTTTGTATTCTTACATGATTATATTATCAAAAAAGATGGAAAGGTTATTGCTACTATACATAAAAAATGGCTAAGTATATTTGATAGTTATGAAATCACTTATCAAGAAAATGGGAATGAAATAGATGAGTTAACTTATGCTTTCTTAATAGTTGGAACAAACTTTATCTTAAAGCAAATTACAAAAATAGTTGGGAGATAGAATAGTAATTTATGGGGTAGCTGACCGGATTTGAACCGGCAACCTCCGCTGCCACAGAGCGGCGCTCTAACCAATTGAGCTACAGCCACCATATATATGAGATATTATATCAAATAGTTAGGGTATATTTCCTTA
>Ga0154020_10005914_pt1 | contig 14365 bp, 11 predicted proteins | sample Klosneuvirus_201_FD_109709 | JGI IMG/M metagenome (GOLD analysis project Ga0154020, IMG submission 109709) | Active sludge microbial communities from wastewater, Klosterneuburg, Austria - Klosneuvirus_20160825_MG | ecosystem: Engineered > WWTP > Aerobic digester > Activated sludge | place...
CCGGCCGGTCCAGGCAGGCGCGCACGCGCTCGTGCAGCCACACGCTGTGGTGGTGCTGGGGCTCGTCGGAGGCCAGACTCCAGGCCTCAACCCACCAGGCCGCGCGCTGCCGGTCGGCGCGCGTTGTCGCGCGTATCACGCGGTCCACCGCCATGCCCATGCGTCGCATGACATGGTCTTCGCGCTGTGCCGGGGTGCGTTGCATCACGAGCCCGGCGAGGTGACGCAAGCGGCCTGCGCCATGGTTTCAAAATCCGCCAGCGGCGTTGGCCTGCCGAACAGGTAGCCCTGGTAGGCGAGGCAGCCGAGCTGTTCCAGCAGGTTGCGTTGCGCCTCGGTTTCCACGCCCTCCGCGATCACCGCCACGCCCAGGTTGTTGGCCATGCCGATGATGGTCTGCACGATCACCTCGTCGTGGCGATTGCTGGTGATGTTGCTGACAAAGCTGCGGTCGATCTTGAGCTGGGCAATCGGCAGCCGGTTGAGTTGCGACAGCGATGAGTAGCCGGTGCCGAAGTCGTCCATGGAGAACTGGATGCCTCGGGCGTTGAGGGTCTTCATCTTGGTCACCGTGTCGCTCACGTTGTGCAGCACCAGGCTCTCGGTGAGTTCGAGCTTGAGGCGATCGGTCTGAATGCCACTGTGGTCGAGCGCCTGCTCCACCATGCTCACGAAGTTGGCCTGGCTGAACTGGCGTGCGCTGACATTGACACTCAACAGAAAGTGCGCCGTGGCGGGGTCGGCCTCCCAGCGCTTGAGCTGTTGGCAGGCGGTCTGCAGCACCCACTCGCCGATCGGGACGATCAGGCCCGACTCCTCCGCGATGGGAATGAAGTCCAGCGGGCTCACCAGACCACGCGCGGGATGGCGCCAGCGCAGCAGCACTTCGGCGCCCAGCATGCGCTCCGAGTTGTCCACCTGCACCTGGTAGAAGAGCTCCAGCTGGTTCTGCGGCAGCGCCTGGCGTAGTTCCACTTCCAGCACCATGCGCGATTCGAGCGCCGCCTGAATCTTCGGATCGAAGAATCGCTGGCCGTCGCGGCCATTGCTCTTGGCCTGGTACATGGCCAGATCGGCGCGCTTGAACAGTTCGTCAATGCCGATGCCCTGGCCCTGAAACAGGCAGATGCCGGCGCTGGCGCTGTGCTCGTGCGACTGGCCGGCCAGGGTGCAGGGCTGGCGAATTGCGTGCAGCAGCTTTTCGCCGATGCCCTCGGCCTGGACGGCGGCCAGCGCCGCGTCGGTGCTCAGGTTCACCAGCATCACGACGAACTCGTCGCCACCGAGCCGGGCCACCGTGTCGGCCTGGCGCAGGCAGCCGGTGATGCGGCGCGACATCTCGACCAGCAGATCGTCGCCTACGGCGTGACCTTTGGTGTCGTTGATGGTCTTGAAATTGTCCAGGTCGAGGATCAGCACCGCGCCGTACAGGTGGCTGCGTTCGCTCACGTTCAGGGCGATCTGCAGCCGGTCGCGTAGCAGGCGCCGATTCGGCAGATTGGTCAGCGGGTCGTAGAAGGCCAGCTGGTGGATGGCGGCCTCGTCCGCGCCGAGTTTGGTCTGCATGACCTGCAGCTCGCGCATCACCTCGCTGATTTCATCGGCGCCCTCGATGTGGATCGGCGTCTCGTAGTTGCCCATCGAGATCTGCCTGAACGTTTCGATCATGCGCTGCAGCGGTCGCACGATCGAGCGGATCAGCATCAGCCCGAGCCAGCTCATGACCAGCATGGACACCACCAGGGCGATCACCGCCCAGCTTCGCGTGCGCTGATAGCGCTCGATGGCCGATTGGTAGTCCTCATTGGCCATGTCGAACTGCAGCATGCTGAGGGTGTCGAGGTGCGGCCCCAGGTCCTCGAAGAACTCGGTGGCGACCCGGTCGGCGCCCTGAGCCACCTGGTAGTTGTTGGCGCGCAGGGCCCGGATGGCCGGCAGCAGCGCCTGGCTGATGTAGTTCTGGCGGTGCTGGTCCAGTCGGCGGGCGAGCTGGACTTCCAGCGCGGTCAACGGGCGGCTGGTGTAGGCCCGCCACAGGTCGGCGATGGTGGCAAGGTTTTCCTCCATGGCATCGGCCGAGGCCCTGGCAATGTGGGCATCCATCACCAGCGTCGCGCTGTCGGACGGGCCATTTTGCAGCTGCACCGCGCTCAAGGCGGTGCGCAGCAGCAGCCGGTTGGTGAGGATGAGCTGGTGTACACGCGAAAGCTGGCGCACCGGCGTCATGCGCTGTTCGTGCATCGCGCGCAGGCTCTCGTTGGACGCTGCCAGCCCCATGATGCCCATGCCGGCCAGCAGCACCGCGACGGCCCCGGCAAGCACCATCAGGGCGGCCAGACGCCGACCCAGCGGGTGTTGCAGGTACGCGCGGCGTACCTCGGCCTGCAGCGACTGTCCGCTCATGGGCGGCACGGCCAGCGGGGGCCGGACTGCTTCGGGTGTGCCAATCTGAACATGTTCACAGGCGCCGCGTGCAGGCGGGGCAGTTCGTTGAATTCCGGACGCAGCCACGCTGCGCCGGGGCGTTCTAACGAGGCATGTTCAGGGCCTCAGGGCGAGGCAGCCGGGTTCTGGGGCTGCGCAAATTCGACTCTCTCTGTCAGGCCAGGCAATGCCGGCCCGCTATCCCAGTGCCACCCGCTTTGAGCCGGCGCGCCGGGTTTGCATCACGGTCATCCGGGCGACGGCAGGGCGGGGCCGCCAGGCTCCAATCCGGACAGGGTGGCCATCTCGTCGACCGACAGCACATTCTGAATGTTCAGGAGGATGACAAACTTGCCGTCGATCTTGCCCATGCCGCTGATGAAGTCGGCCCGGATGTTGGCGCCGAACGAGGGCGGCGGCTCGATCTCCTGGGCTGAAATCTCCAGCACCGCGTTGACCGCATCGACCATCACGCCCACGACCTGGGTCTCTTCGCCGCTGGTGATCTCCACGATGACGATGCAGGTGCGCCGGGTTACCTTGGTGGCGGCCTTGCCGAAGCGCGCGCCCAGATCGATCACCGGCACCACGGCGCCGCGCAGGTTGATGACGCCGCGGATGAAGGCCGGCACCCGCGGCACTTCGGTCAGGCTGCCGAATTCAATGATCTCCTTGATCGACAGAATGCCCATGGCATAGGTCTCACCCCCCAGCATGAACGTCAGGTACTGTTGCTGGTCCGCTTGCTCGAACGGCTTGGCCGTGGCCGGTGGTGACGCTTGCGATTGCACCATTGCGCTCATGTCGGGCTCCTAGAAACGGACGAAGCCATTTTCCCCGACCACGGCCTTGGCACTGGTGATCTTCTTCGGCGCCGCCTTGGCCGCCGGCTGGGCCTTGGTGGGGGCAGACATGACGGAGGCGTCCACCTTGAAGAAGCTCATCGCCTCCTGCAGCTGCATGGCCTGGCCGCTCATTTCTTCCGAGGTGGCCGCCAGCTCTTCCGAGGCGCTGGCGTTTTGCTGGGTGATCTGGTTGAGCTGCTCCATGGCGGTATTGATCTGGCCTACGCCACTGGACTGCTCCTCGGACGCGGCCGTGATCTCCTGCACCAGGTCGGAGGTCTTGCTGATGGATGGCACGATCTCGTCAAGCAGTTTGCCGGCACTCTCAGCCTTGTCGACGCTGCCGGCCGCCAGCTCGCCAATCTCCTGCGCGGCAATCTGGCTGCGCTCGGCGAGCTTGCGCACCTCGGCGGCCACCACGGCAAAGCCCTTGCCATGTTCGCCGGCGCGCGCCGCCTCGATCGCGGCATTGAGTGCCAGCAGGTTGGTCTGGTAGGCGATGTCGTCGATGATGCCGATCTTGCCGGCAATGCTCTTCATTGCCGCCACGGTGTCCTTCACTGCCGCGCCGCCCGCCACCGCCTGCTTCGCGGCCTGCGAGGCCATGCCGTCGGTGACCTTGGCGTTGTCGGTGTTCTGGTTGATGGAAGCCGTCATCTGCTCGATCGAGGCTGAGGTCTCCTCCACGCTGGCGGCTTGCTCCGAGGTGGTCTGCGAGATCGACTGGGCGGTGGCCGAGACCTCCTCGGAGGCGCTGGACAGCGCATCGGCTGCGCCGCGCACCTCGCCGATGATCTGCGACAGCTTGCCCACCATGTTCTGCATGGCGGCCAGGAGCTGTCCGGTTTCGTCCTTCGACGATACGTCGATGGTGCCGGTGAGATCCCCGGCGGACATCTGGTTGGCAACCTCCACCGCCTGGCTCAGCGGCTTGGTGATGCTGCGGGTCACCAGGAAAGCGACCAAGGCGCCGATCAGGAAGGCTGCAACCGCCAGCGACAGCATCATGGTGCGGGCGAAGTGGTACTGCGCCTCGGCCGCCTTGCCGGCCTCGTCCATCAAATCGCCCTGGAACTTGATCAGCGCATTGACGCGCTCGCGGTACTCGACGGCAACCTTGCGGAAGTCGGTGGCGATGTAGTGGCGCGCCTCGTCCGCCTTGTTGTCGTCCATCAGCTTGAACACCTGGTTCTGGGCGGCGATGAACTGCTCGCGCGAGTCCAGGATCTGTTGCATCATCTCCTTGCCCTTGGGCTGCGTCAGGGTCGGCTTGAGGGTGTCCCATGCCTTGCCGATGCTGGTTCTACCCTTGAGCACGCGGTCCTTGGAAGCCTGCCGGGCATCGGGAGTCGTCGCCAGCACCAGATCGCGCGCGCCGATGCCGATGTCGTTGACGCCGGCCAGTCCCACCTGCAGCAGGCCCACCTTCATCCACTTGTTGTTGATGATGTCGTCCACCGAGTCATTCATCGCCGCCAGCCGGGTGATGCCGATGTAGGCCAGCCCGGACAACAGGATCAGCACCAAGGCGAACCCCAGTCCCAGACGCACCCCGATACGTAAGTTCTTGAACATCATGTCGCTCCTAAGATTACCCAATTGAGAGAATTACGCAGGCAACCGGTTGCTGCTGCTGCCCTGGACTTCCGCACTGCTCACCACCTGGTTCATCAAGCCCGGCACGTCGAGGATCAAGGCCACCTCGCCGCTGCCCAGAATGGTGAAACCACCGACTCCCTTGATCTGGCTGAACACCTTGCCCAGCGGTTTGATCACGGTTTGAAACTCGCCCATCAGCTTGTCGACCACCAGGCCGACCTTGAGCTGTCCGTAGCGCACCACCACGATGTTCTCGCGCCGTGGCAGCGGCCCCGGCACCTCGAAGTGCTCGCGCAGGCGCCGGTAGGGCAGTACCTCGCCGCGCAGGTTGAGGTAGCGCCGCTCGCTGGCGTCGCGGTCCGCGGCGCTGAGTTCGATGCACTCGACCACCATGTCCAGCGGAATCACGTAGACCGCGTTGCCCACGCCAACCAGGAAGCCGTCGATGATGGCCAGCGTCAGGGGCAGGCGGATGCGTACCGTACTGCCCAGGCCGGGGCTGCTGTCCAGATCCACCGTGCCGCGCAAGGCCTCGATGTTGCGGCGCACGACGTCCATGCCCACGCCGCGTCCCGACAGGTTGCTGATCACCTCGGCTGTAGAGAACCCGGGCTCGAAGATCAGGTTGTAGATTTCCTGGTCGCTCAGGGTCGCACCCTCGCTGACCAGTCCGCGCTCGGTTGCCTTCTGGAGAATGCGTTCCTTGTTCAGACCACCGCCGTCATCCGACACCTCGATGACGATGCTGCCGGCGTCGTGGTAGGCATTGAGTTTCAGGGTGCCCTTGGCCGGCTTGCCGCGCGCCAGGCGCACCTCGGCGGATTCGATGCCGTGGTCCATCGAGTTGCGTACCAGGTGCGTCAGCGGATCGCCGATCCGCTCGACCACGGTCTTGTCCAACTCGGTCTCGGCACCGCTGATCACCAGGTCAATGTCCTTGCCGAGTTCCTTGCTGACGTCGCGTACCACGCGCTGAAAGCGGTTGAAGGTGGCGCCAATCTGCACCATGCGCAGGGTCAGGGCACTGTCGCGCACCTGTTCCACCAGACGTGACAGGGTAGCGGTGGCCTCCAGCAAATCCGAGACGCCGGTGCGCTGGGCGATCAACGTGGTGCCGGCGCCGGCGATGATGAGCTCGCCGACCAGGTTGATGAGCTGGTCCAGCTTGTCGGCGTCGACCCGGATCAGGTGCGCCTCGTTGCTGCGGTTCTCCTTGACCTGGCGTTGCTTTTCCAGCGCGGCGGCGATCACGGGCGAGGGCGCCAGCTGGGCATCGGCCAACACCTGGCCAATCGGACGCGGTGGCTCGGTGCCTTCGGCGTTCTGCATCGCCAGCCCGGTTTGCAGTTCCGAGGCGGTCAGAGTACCGCAACGCACCAGCATCTCGCCCAGGCGCAATTCCTCGCCGTGCATGTCCGCAATGAGGAGCAGGTATTCGGTGATCTTGCTGCGCGGCGGCAGAATGCGGATTTGGCAGTCGCCGCTGACAAAATCGAACACGCTCTCGATCGCGGCTTTGTCGGCACTGCTCTTGAAGCTGATCTCGAAACCAAGGTAGCAACTCTCGGGGTCCATCGCCGCGGCGGCGGGCATGCTGTCGAACACGGTCACGATGTGGTGGATGTCCCCCAGCGTGCCGAGGTAGCGGATGAAGGACAACGGGTCCATGCCGTTGCGCAGCACGTCGGGTCCAAAGCGCAGCGAGATGTGCCACAGGTCCGTTTCCACCTGTCCGCCACCCTCGGTGGTATGCGGCATCTGGTACTCGGCGGGCAGCTTGGCGGCGACGGCCGGCGGGGTGCCACCTTCACCCAGGTAGGCGCCGAGCCGGTCCATCAGCGACTGGCCGGTCTGGCGCACGTCGGGCGCCAACTCGCTCTCGTTGGCGACGTTGTCCACCAGCTCGGTCATGTGGTCGGCGCTGGCCAGCAGCACGGCCACCAGTTGCCCGTCCACCGCTTGCTGGCCGCTGCGTACGCGGTCCAGCACGCTTTCCGCCACGTGGGTGAAGGCCACGATGTCATCGAGTCCGAACAGCCCGGCCGAGCCCTTGATGGTGTGCGCGGCACGGAAGATGGCGTTGAGGGTGTCCGCGTCGTCGGGTGTCTGCTCGATGCGCAGCAGCGCCTGCTCCATGTTTTGCAGCAGCTCACGGGACTCGGCGATGAAGGTTTGCAGCGCGGCGTCAAGATTCATGCGGGTACTCCCGTGACTTGACCAGCACCGGGTCGCCGAAGAAGCCTTCGAGCTTGCACAGGTCCAGCACTTCGAGTACCGCCGGGCTGTGCCCCGACAGCAGCACGTTCTTGCCGCGCGCCCGGGCTTCGCTCTTGGCCAGAATCAGCAGTTGCATGCCGGCCGAGTCGATCTCGGTGACGCCGGCCAGGTCGATCTCCAGGTCGGCGCACTGGTCGAGCGGGGCCAGTAGCGCTTCCTTGAGCTGCAGCGCGGTGTAGATGGTCATCTCGCCTTCGATCAGCCAGTGGCAAGGCGCGTTGCCACGTTGTGTCATCGTGACGGTCATGGTGCTGTCCGTGCTTGCGGGCCGTCTCAGGGCAGGATCAGCTTGGACACCGCACCCAGCATCTGCGCGGGCTGGAACGGCTTGACCACCCAGGCGCGGGCGCCGGCTGCCTGGCCAGCCTGCTTCTTGGCTTCGCCGGCCTCGGTGGTCAGCATGATGATGGGCGTGAACTTGTAGGCGGCGAGCTTCTTGGCTTCGCTCACAAAAGTGATGCCATCCATGTTGGGCATGTTGACGTCGCTGATGATGAGGTGGATCTTCTGGCCATTGAGCTTGGTCAGCGCGTCCTTGCCGTCGCAGGCTTCGATGACGTCGTAGCCCGCACCCTTGAGGGTGATGGCAACAACCTGCCGCAGTGAGGAGGAGTCATCGACGATCAATACGGTCTTGGGCATGGTGATTTCCTAGAAGAAGGTGATTTCAGTGGAACTCGACGGCGCTGGCGCGCTGGCGTGGCCACCTTGCGCCGCGGCGTGCTGTTCGGGCGTGGTGTAGGTGCTAGCCAGGGCTTCCAGCCAGGCGGCAGTGTCCAGTGGCTCGGGCGTGGCGCCTTGGGCAAGCAGCTGTTGCGAGGCTTCCAGCGTCTGGTTCAGTTTGTCCAGGTCGTTGCGCACATGGTTGAGCACCTGGCTGATGCGGTCCTGGAACTGCAAGGCCACCAGCACCTCGGAGATCTCGCCCTGGATGAGCTGGCTCTCGCCGCGCAGCAGCGCGGTGGAGTCGTGCAGACCAGTGGCGGTGTTGTGGAACTGCTCCAGCACGCTCTCGATGATCTGCTGCGATTGACTGGTCATCGCCTCATCCTGCTTCGCGTATTGGCTCGAAACCTGCAAGGTCTTGACGATCGCGCTGTTGACCGTCTCGACGGTGGCGGTCATCTTCTTGCCGGTGTCCGCGGACAGTTGCGACAGCTTGCGCACTTCGCTGGCCACCACGGCGAAGCCGCGACCGACCTCACCGGCGCGCGCCGCTTCGATCGCCGCGTTGATGGCCAACAGATTGGTCTGGTGGGCAATGCTGCCGACGTTATGGGCCATCTCCCGCAGCTCTTCGGTGAAGCCCGACAGCGCACGCACTTCGTGCAGCAGGCTCTCCTTTTCCTTCAGGGCGGCGCGCAGCGAGATGATGATCGAGTTGAGTTCGGTCTCGCTGTGTTGCAGCAGACCCACCACGCCCTGGCCATGCCCGGAGTCACCCGCGTCGACGCTGGTCTGCGAGGTGGCCACGGCGCTCTCAAGTCGCTGCGAGAGGTTGCCAAAGCGCATGGCCAGGTCATTGATGGCCGCCTCGGTCTGGCCGCGGGCGATCTCGACCTGGCCTGACCACACCGGCAAGACGCCCCGGCACAGTTCCTCCAGTCCGTCGATGCAGCGGGCGCGTACCGCGTCTTCCAGCCGGGCCTGGGCAGCGTGGCATTGACGCATGGCCCACCAGCCCGCGCCGGCGCTCACCAACATCAGCATGGCCGCCATGGCGACCACTGGCAGACCACCGGCCAGGCCCAACAAGGCCAGCAGCCCGGCCAGGCTCGGCACTGCCGCTGCCGTGGCCACCCATTTGCGCACGCCGGAGCCTGCCGTCGGGCGCTGGTCTGCGGTGTGTTCAGTTGCTTGCATTGTCATGGGGTGCGGGGATGTGAATCAAGATGAACGTTTATCGGCAGAAGTCCCGGTGGGCTGCATGGTTCTCGCAATCTCCAGGTGAATGTCGCCAAGCGGCAGCACCCGGTCAACGGCGCCGAGCTTGATCGCCTCCTTGGGCATGCCGTAGACCACGCAACTGGCCTCGTCCTGCGCCAGCGTGCGAGCGCCCATGTCATGCAGTTCCTTGAGCCCGTGCGCGCCGTCATCGCCCATGCCGGTCATGATGATGCCCAGTGCGTTCTTGCCGGCGCACTTGGCGACCGAGCGAAACAGCACGTCGACCGACGGCCGGTGGCGACTCACCAGCGGTCCGTCGATCACATCGACGTGGTATTGCGCGCCGCTGCGCTTGAGCAGCATGTGGCGTCCGCCGGGAGCGATCAGGGCACGCCCGGGCATGACGCGGTCGCCGGCGGCGGCCTCGCGCACCTCAATGCGGCACAGGCTGTTGAGCCGGCTGGCAAAGGCGCCAGTGAACTTTTCCGGCATGTGCTGCACGATGACAATGCCTGGACACACGCGGGGTAGCGCCGTCAGCACCAGCTCCAGGGCCTGGGTGCCGCCGGTGGAGGTGCCGATGGCCACCACCCGGTCGGTGGTCTCGGCCATCGCCTGCGCCGATGCCGGCAGAATCGCGTCGGCCGACAGCTTGGGTGCCACCGACACCGGGTTGGCCGAGGGGAGCAGCCGGCGCACATTGGCCTGAGCGGCGGCCCTGACCGCGCCCACCAGGTCCTCGGCGCTGTCCTGCAAGAAGCGTTTGAGCCCCATCTTGGGTTTGGGGATGATGCTGGTGGCACCGGCCGCCAGCGCCTGCATGGTGGTCTCCGCGCCCTGCTCGGTCAGAGTGGAGCAGATCACCACGGGCGTTGGGCGCTCGCTCATGATCTTCTTCAGGAACGTGATGCCGTCCATGCGTGGCATCTCCACGTCCAGCACCAGCACGTCCGGCCATTGCGCGCGCATGCGTTCCATCGCGAACACCGGATCGGATGCGGCGCCGATGACCTCGATGCCGGGGTCCTGGGTCAACACGCCGGTCAACACCTGGCGGACCACGGCGGAGTCGTCGACGATCAGTACCTTTATGCGTGGAGGCATTTTTCCCTCACCTCGCAGTCGTCGCACGGCGAATACGTCGGAATCTTGTGACGCATCCAGACATGGCCGGTGCCGACGTCGAATATCAAGTTGCGATGGCCGGCCCCACCCAGGTGCTCGGCGCTGATGTCCAGGTCGTGGCGCGCCAGCAGAAGGCGCACCGCCTGGATGTTCTTCGAGCCGACATGCCCTTCGCAGGTCCTGGTGGTGCCGGGGAACATGTTGCCCCCGCCAAACAACTTGATCTGGAAATCGCGCGCCCTTGATCCGCTACGCCGGATCTCCCCGAGCATCATTTGCATGGCCTCGTCGGCGTACCTTCCGTCCAGCGGCTTGTGCAGGTGCGCGCGAATAGCCTGCGGGCGCTGGTGACGGCTGGGCAGCATGAAGTGGCAGATGCCACCGACCAGCAGCTCCGGATGCCACATCGTGATGGCCACGCAGGAGCCCAGCACGGTGCGGATGCGCGTGTCCCGGTCGCCGAAATAGACTTCGCCTTGATGGAGAAAGATTTCGAGGGCGAGCGTGGTCTGGCTCATGCGCTGGGCTTGCAGTAGATGGCAGGCGCGATGGCGCGCAGCTCCTCGGTCACGCCGTTGAGGCTTTCCGAATGGCCGATCAGGAAATAGCCGCCTGGACGCAGCAGCGGCAGCAACCGGTGGATCACCTGACGCTTGGTGTTCTGATCGAAATAGATCATTACGTTGCGCAGGAAGATCACATCGAACAGCTCCAGCCTCGGGGGGGCTTGGGTCAGGTTGTGGGAGATGAAGCGAATCCTGTCCCGCAAGGTCTTCTCGATCAACAGGGTTCCGTCGTGCTCGTCCACGCCCTTGAGGCAGTACCGGCTGAGATAGGGCTTGGGAATCTCCGCCACGCGCTCGATCGGGAACAGGCCGCTGCGCGCCTTGTCCAGTACGCGCGTGCTGATGTCGGAGGCTGTCACTTCCCACGGGTCCTTGCCCAGCAGCTCGTCGAGCACCATGGCGACGCTGTAGGGTTCCTCGCCGCTGGAGCATGCCGCGCTCCAGATGCGCAAGGTTCGACCGGCGGTCCGGTGCGGGATCACGCGCTGGCGCAGGAAGTCGAAGTGCTTGGGTTCGCGGAAGAAGTGGGTCTCGTTGGTGGTCAGTGCGTCCACCGCTTCCTGCAGCTCCTGCTTGCCGCGTGCGGAGGTGATAAAGCTGAAGTACTCACCGTAGCTGGCGAGCTCATGCAGCTTGAGCCGCCTGGCCAGGCGTCCGCTGACCAGGGGCTTCTTGGTCGGTGACATGCTGATGCCGGCGATGCGGTAGATCAGATCACTGAACTGCTTGAACTCCTGGTCGCTCAGCGAGGCCGCGCCCGCCTGGGTCTCACGCGCCTGGCGAGAGAAAGTACCTGAAGGAGGGGTGGTCTGAAGCATGGCTGCTAGGACCTTGTTGACCTGGGGCGCAAAGACCGTGCCGTGCTGAAACGCAGCGCCACGCGCAGGCTTCGGTCTTGGTGTCGCCGATGTGACCGCAGGCGACGCTGCCATGCAGTGCCAAGCCGACAGATGGCGGCTGCTGTGTAGCCCTGGACGGACACCAACCTGATGCTTGATCCTGACATGTTCCCGCGCATATGACCCTGGTTCACAGGGTTGCAGTTCGTTAGTTTCCATGGCGAGCATCAGCTCACCCGGAGGGTTTCTAACGAGGCGGGTTCAGGGCCTCAACGTGGCCGGCCCTGTTGAGCGGCCGGTCGAAGAAATCGCATTCGGACCCAAGTCGGTGCACGCGCACTAACTTGGTTCGTGGAATCATTCTGTGTCAACGGTTACTGGCTGTCAACTGGCAAATGGGCGGCGGGTAGCCGGTAGATCTCGGGTTTGGTGATGGCGTCGAGCACGGTGAGGCGCCGGTTGGGCTGTTGGGGTGCGGCCAGCCGGCTCAGCGCTTCGCTGGCATCGATGATTTCTTGCGCCATGTCGGCGAGCTTGCGTCGTTGGCTGCGTGCGGTATCACGCAAGCGGTTGAAGGCTGCTGGGCGAGCCAGGTTGCAGGAGATCATCACGATGCCGGTGGCGATATTGATGCTGCGGTCGCCGTCCAGTGCCTGCTGCAACTGCTGGCGCGCCAGCCGCAGCTCCTGCATCTCGTCGGCGCGCGCCATGGCGGTTTCGATGGCTGGCAGCAGTTGCTCGATGTCGAGTGGCTTGACTGCGTAGCCCATGGCACCGAACTCCATCGCCTGCGACACGATTTTCGGATCGCCATAGGCGCTGAACATCATGAAGGGAATGTGGTCGATCTGCTTTAGGCGCTGCGCCAGGTGCAGCCCGCCGCGCCCCGGCATGCGCACGTCCAGAATGGCCAGGTCAGGGCGTACGCCGCTGGTCAACCAGCCCTCGGCTTCCTCGGCGGTCTCCACGGTGGTGACCTGGTAGCCGGCCTGCTCCAGCCCGACTGCAAGGCTTTGCAGCACCAGGCGGTCGTCATCCACCAGCAACAGGTGCTTCTTGCCGGGTGCAATGGTCTCGGTACTCAAACTACGGTCTCCTTCTTCAAGGCAATCACGGGCGGGTCGACGCGCAGCTCGGTGACGACCTCGCCGGCAACCTGCCTTTGATCCAAGCGCACGCCGCTGCGCGGCAACAGGCTTTGCACCAACTTGAGTCCCGAATGGGACTGGCCGCCCCGTTGCGGCTTCGCATCCAGTGTACCGGTGTTGGAGATGGTGACGAACACCTGGTCAGGCTGTTCGCCCTTCTTGATGCTGACGCGCGTGTCGCCGTGAAGCTTGCCGCCGTGCTTGACCGCGTTCTGAATCAGTTCATTGAGCACCAGGGCCATGGGCACCGCCTCCTGCTCGGCCAGCGTGCACGGTTGCCAGCAGTCGGGAATCTCCAGTTTCACCGGCGTCTGCCACAGCGAACTGAGCTGCGTCGCAATCGCGCCGGTGAGTTCGCACAATTGCACCGACGCCGGATCGGCCAGGCCGCGCAGGCCGTGGGTGACGGAGATGCTCTGTACCTGGCCGATGACGGCGCGGATCGAGTCGGCGGTCTCGGGATGCTGCTGCGCAAACTGGCGCAGCACGCCCAGGATGCCCTGCAGGCTGTTCTTGATGCGGTGGTGCACCTCGCGGATCAGCACTTCACGGTGCGCCTCTTCGTCGGCCAGGCGTTTTGCCTCCTGTTGCTTCTCGCTGCTGATGTCGACATGGGTCACGACGTAGTGTGTGATGACGCCACGTGCATCCTTGACCGCCGTGGTGGTGAACCACTGCGGATGGACTTCACCGTTCTTGTGCCGTGTCCAGACTTCAGATTGCCACAAGCCGTCGCGCCGCAGCGTCTCCCAGGCAGACTCGAAGAACGCGGGCGGGTGTCGGCCGGAGCGCAGAAAGTCGAGCGTTGCGCCCACCACCTCCTCATTGGTATAGCCCGTGATCCGGGTGAAGCTGTGATTGGTGCGCAGAATCACGCGCTGCGCGTCGGTGACGATCATGCCCTCCTGGCACTCGAACGCAATCGCAGCGATGCGCAGTGCTTCCTCAGCCAGCTTCAGCTCGGTGATGTTGGCGTGGGTGATGACCACGCCCTGGTGGGGTTCCGGCCCGAGTGGTGTGACGTTCATGGTGAACCAGCGCTTCTGCCGGGGTGAATCGCAGGGGTACTCCAGGCTGAAGGTCGCAGCCTCGCCATGCAGCACCGAACGAATGCCGCGACCCGCTTCCATCGCCAGTTCCGACCCGGGGCCCGACGCTGCCTCACAGACACCCAGGTAGTCGGTGCCGACGCCGGTGCCAGGGGCGGCGAAACCGGCCTCCATGGCGTTGTCCGCAGCAAAGCGAAGCCACGGTTCGTTGACCGCCTGGATCACGCCCTTGCCGTCGAGCACCGCGATTTCGGCGGCGACCGAGTTGAGCACGATGTTTTTGAAGGTTTCGCTCTGGCGCAGGGCGTCCTTGCGTTGGTTCAAGTGCTCCAGCAGGCGGTTGAAGCCGTCGACCAGTTGGCCAACTTCGTCGCGACGGGCAATCGGCAGGGGCGCAGTGGGCGCGTCGCTCTCCGACATCCTGGCCAGTGCCGCACAGGCGGCCACCATCGGATCAAGCTGGCGCTTGATCAGCCACCAGGTCAGGAATCCCGCCAGCACGGTAAGCAGCAGCGTGGCCTCGATGACATGGCGCTGCAGGTCACGAATCGGGGCAAACGCCTCCTCGGTGGGCAGCGCCACCGCCAGGTACCAGCCGGCCGCCGG
>Ga0154020_10005915_pt1 | contig 14363 bp, 15 predicted proteins | sample Klosneuvirus_201_FD_109709 | JGI IMG/M metagenome (GOLD analysis project Ga0154020, IMG submission 109709) | Active sludge microbial communities from wastewater, Klosterneuburg, Austria - Klosneuvirus_20160825_MG | ecosystem: Engineered > WWTP > Aerobic digester > Activated sludge | place...
CGCTGCTCTTGACCTCCGCCTGCAAGAAGAAGAAGCACGTCGGCCACCCGGTCGGGGCTGCACCGGCGGCGCCCACCGGAGCCGCGCCCGGGGCGCCGAGCGCTGCTGCGCCGATCGACGAGCCGCAGCCGACGCCGCTCGCCGAGGGCACCATGGCGCCCGACTTCCTGGTGCCCGCGCACGATGGCACCAAGGTCTCGCTGTCGGGCCTGCGTGGCGGCCCGGTGGTGCTGTACTTCTATCCCAAGGACGACACCCCGGGCTGCACCATCGAGGCCCAGGCCTTCCGCGATCAGCTGCCCGCCTACGACCAGTCCGGCGCCGCCATCCTGGGCGTCTCGCTCGACGACGCCGAGTCGCACCGCGCCTTCGTGGCCAAGTACAACCTACCGTTCAAGCTGCTGGTCGATCCCGAGGCCACGCTGGCCAAGGCCTACGGCGTGCCGCTCAAGAACGGCCACACCAGCCGCGTCACCTTCGTGATCGATCGCGAGGGCCGCATCGCCAGGACGTTCCCCAAGGTCGACCCGCGCGGCCACGACGCCGAGGTCCTGGCGGTGGTCACCGCGCTGCCGAAATAGCGGCGGCGGAGCCGAGCCGGAGCGGAGCCGGACATTCGTGTGTCTTGCTGTCTACGACAGCAAAGACACACGAATGCTCGACGGCTCCGACAGCCTGTCGAGCAGCTGCGCCAGGCGCTTGCGCCCGCCGTCGTCGATGGCGGTCTGGATGCCGTCCTGCCCGAACGCCAGCCCCATCAGCATACCGGGCGGATCCAGCCGCCACGCCACCTGCGCGCGCACCTGCAGCCCCTCGATCTCGACCGCCAGCTCGGTGCCGACCGGGAACAGGATCCCGGCCCGCAGCAGCGCGCCGCTCTCGCTGACGTTCATCAGGCGTCCCAGCAGCGTCGCGGAACCCTCGGCGCCCACGCCGCTGACGATCTCGGTCGGCGCATAGCGCACCGACAGATCGCACGGGTGACGCACGCTGCGGCGCGCCGCGGTGTGCTCGGCCTCGGCCCACGCCGCCGACAGCAGCAGATCGTGTGGCTGCCCGGGATCGAACGAGATGTATGCGACGTCGACCCAGTCATGCGATGGCGGCCGCTTGACCACCACGCCATGGAAGCGCCACTCGCGGCGCTGCGACTCCAGCACCACCTGCAGCTCGACGGCGTCGCCCACCACCAGATCGGCCGAGCTCGGCAGCACCAGGCCGCCATTCGCCAGGAAGCCCCAGTAGGCATCCAGGATCTGCTTGCCCGACGCGAACGTTACCTGCACGTTCTTCATCGCGCCCCCCTCGCCCGTCCCCGACGTCTGGACCACCGGCTCACCTGGCTACGATACCACAGCCGCGAGGCGCCAGCATGCCCTCGTGTGCTCCGAAAAAAGTCGAGATGTCGCGGCGGCTTTGACCTACGATGACTCGCGATGGCGAGCGGCGACGAGCAGTCAAAGCCAGCGAAGGGCGGCCCAGCGGCCGCCCCCGGCAAAGGCAAGCGGGTCCTGGTCCTGTTCAACTTCGTTGGTGAGGACCAGTACGAGCGCATGCGCAAGGAGGGCGCGAAGGAGGTCGACTTCGAGCTCAACTACAACCTCAACGTGGCCACGCTGCGCGAGGAGATCCAGGCGCTGGTCGACGCCCTGACCGAGGCCGGCTACCAGGTCTCGGCGCTCAACGTCGAGGACAAGTTCGGCCGCCTGCTGTGGTGCCTGCGCAGCGAGAAGCCCGACATCGTCTTCAACCTGGTCGAGTTCTTCAACGACCGCACCGACCAGGAGTCATTCGTCGCCGGCCTCTACGAGCTGCTCAAGATCCCGTACACCGGGTCGCCGCCGCTGACGCTGGCGCTGTGCCAGCGCAAGGGCCTCGCCAAGGCCATCCTGGCGCGCGACAACATCCCGACCCCGCGCTACAAGATCATCGATCCGCCGGTCGGTGACGCCGAGCCCGACACCCTGCGCCACAACCTGCGCTACCCGCTGATCGTGAAGCCGGTGCGCGAGGACGCCAGCCTCGGCGTCGAGAACGAGTCGGTGGTGTCCGACAAGGACGCCCTCGACGCCCGCGTCAAGCTGATCCACGAGCGCTTCAAGCAGCCGGCGCTGGTCGAGGAGTTCATCGAGGGCCGCGAGCTCGGCGTCGCCGTGCTGGGCAACTCGCCGCCCATCGCGCTGCCCATCTCCGAGATGGACTTCTCGGGCATGCCCGACCACCTGCACAAGATCATCTCGTATCAGGCCAAGTGGGACCCCTATCACCAGGCCTTCCACACCACCAAGTCGGTGTGCCCGGCCAAGCTGGAGCCGGAGATCGAGGCCAAGGTGAAGGAGATCGCGGTGGCCGCCTTCCAGCTGCTGGGCTGCCGCGACTATGCGCGCGTCGACATGCGCCTGGACTCCGAGGGCCGGCCCTTCGTGCTCGAGGTCAATCCCAACCCCGACCTGACCCAGGGCGTCGCCTTCATGGAGTCGTCGCAGGCCGCCGGCATGAGCTTCGCCGAGACCCTGGGGCGGATCGTCGAGATGGCGCTGGCCCGACCGCCGGTGCTGACACCCGCCGGGATTCCGTAGCCCCCTCGAAGCGCAGCTTCGAGGAGTGCTATTCCGGTCCGTCCAGGTCCGCCTTCAGCTCACCAGCCACTCGGGTGCCTCCGAGTACCAGCTCGCGGTGACTGCCCAGCCGGTGCCCGAGCGCACCACGGTGTGCAGCGCGCGCTGCGCCCCGGTGTCACCGTCGGGCGAGGTGAACTCGATGTCCTCGCGCACCAGCGCCGCGGTCGGGGACAGCACCTCGATGGTCAGGTCGGTGCGGGCGCGACGGGCGCGCTTGCCGCCGGGGCGCTCGCCGACCTCCTCGGCGAAGCGGCTCTGATCGTAGACGTGCACCGAGGTCTTGCCGCGGAAGTCGACCGCGTGCTGGTAGGGGAACAGCACCGCGCCCGCGGCCAGCGCGGGATCGGCGTCGTCGAAGGCCTGGCCCAGGCGCAGCACGGCCTCCTTGGCGGTGGTGGCGGCGGGCCTGCGTGGGATGCGACGGCTCATGGGTGCCTCAGTGGGCGCTCCAGCGGCGACCGAGAAGGTAGAGCAGGGCGCCCAGCGCCAGCGCGCCCAGGCCGATCGGGAGCGGCGCCGGGATGGCGTGGGTGGCGGCCAGATCGTCGCTGCCCGCGCGCGCCAGGCCGACCACATGGTCGGCGGTGGCCACGCCGCCGAGCAACGCCAGCAGGGCGCCCGCGGTGCGCAGGCGCCCGGCCCAGCGTTTCTGGCGCCTGGTCGGCAACATGGCCCGAGCTTACCCCAGAGAACAGGCCCCTCGAAGCGCAGCTTCGAGGAGTCCTGTCCGGGTGGCCCGGCGCCGCCGGAAGGCTCATACTGAGTGGGTCCTGGAATGACCACGGCAGCCAGAGCAGCGGCGGGACAGCAAGGCGGCGGGCGGACACGCTGGCGCCTGCTGGGCTGGGCCGTGTTGCTCAGCCTGGCGCTGCACGTGGTGGTGCTGGCGGTGATCTCGGTCGGGCAGGGCGAGGCCAGGCGGCAGCCGGCGCTGACGGCCGTGGCCGACGCTGTGGTGTTGCAGCCGGCCGCGCTGCCGGTCGAGATCGCGCTGGTCGACCTGGTGGCGCCCGGGACGGTGACGCTGGGCGATGTGCCGGTGGTCAGCCTGCCGTTGCGCACCGGGCCGGTCGACAGCGACGCCGAGCACGAGCAGCACCCGTTCCCGCGCGCTGATGTCGAGGCCCCCGACGTGCGCGCCGCCGGCGCCGGCGGTGGTGACCAGGGCGGCCGGCCCGCCTTCACCGGACGCAGCGATCCTGGCGATGACGCCATGTCGGTGGTGGTCACCACTGGCGCCGACGTGCTGCGGGCGGAGCACACCCGCACCGGCGCCACGCGACGCTCACCCGAGACCATCCGCCAGGAGCCGCGGCCCGGTCTGGCCGACACCCGTGGCGCGGGGCGCGGTCAGCGCGGTCCGCTGCTGCCGCGCAGCGGGTCCGACGCCGAGACCCGGGCGCGCGCGGTGACGGGGCAGGGCGCGGATGACGATCCAATGATCGCCCGCGGCACGAGCACGAGCACGAGCACGAGCACGAGCACGAGCACGAGCACGAGCAATGGCGGCTCTGGGCCTGGCAATGTCGCCGCCGCGCGCACCCGGTCCGCCGGCGGCGCGGCACCCGTCGAGCTCGGGCCGCGCGCCACCGAGACCGATCGCCGCGGCGCCACCAGCGACGACCTCGCGGCCGCCGAGGCCTCCGACAACAAGCGCCCCGGCGTCATCGAGCGCACCCCGCCGTCGGCCGGCGGTGACGCCGACAAGGGCGTCGCCGGCACCAGCTCGGGCACCGGCACCTCGGCGAAGAGCACCCGCGAGACCACCGGCCAGGGCGGCACCCGCGCCGATGTCCCGGTCGGCGAGGACCCTGCGCTGCGTGCGCGTCGGGTCGCGCAGACCGCCTACCTGCGCAAGCTGCGACAGCGCGTCGATCGTACCTGGCGCTACCCGGACGCGCTGCGCATCGCGCTGGAGCAGGGCTCGGCCATCGTGCACATCACGCTGCGCGCACGCGACGGCGCGCTGCTCGGGGTCCGCTTCGTCAAGCGCTCGCGCTTTCCGGCCTTCGACGCCGAGGTCCAGCGCGCGGTCAAGGCGGCGGCGCCGTTCGGTGCGGTGCCTCCGGCGCTGACCCGGGGCAGCGAGTTCGTGCTGGCTGCCCCCTTCGAGTACGAAAATCCGCTCATCCGGTGATGCAGAATGCGGCACGGATCCGGAACCGCCTGTGCGGCGCGCGCTGGGGCTGAACCGAAGTTTTCTGTCGTGTGCGTCTTTGACCACATGGCGGGATCCTGTGGCGATTGCTATGATCGGCACCAGGCGCAGGAAGTCCCTGGGCTCGTGAGGCACCTCGAATGAGCGCCCGCTCTCGCCGGCAAAGCAACTCGATGTGGACCGTGGTCGCCTTCGGGGTGGCCTCGGTGGCGGTCCACGCGCTGCTCGCCGGTGGTGGTGCGCTGGACGGGCTGTTCGCGGGCACGCCCGGCCACCTGGGCGGCCTGGCCATGATCGATCCCGAGGCCGGGTCGACCTCGATCAGCGTGCTGTCGGCCGCCGAGGCCGACGCCCTCGCCGCCGAGGCCGACGAGGAGACCCAGAAGAAGCTCGACGAGGCGCGCAAGTCCGAGGACGATCCCGACGTGGCCGGGCAGGTGGTCGACATCCCGCGCCCCGCGGTCGAGGTCCGCCCCGACAAGGCCGACTACCTGTCCGAGTACGACTCGGTCGCGACCAAGCAGACCGTCAAGCGCAGCGCTGGCGGCTCACCCGGGCCGGCGGGGGCCGCCGACGGGCGTGATCCCCAGGCCGCCCCGCGCAAGGGCGGCGGCGCCGGTGGCGAGATGCAGCCGGTGCCCGGCACCGGCCCGCGCGCGAGCAACCCCGGCGGCGAGCAGGGTGGCATGCGCCCCGACGGCTTCGAGGGCGACGAGACCCCGGGTGGCACGCTCCCGAAGAAGGGCCCCATGGCCAGCGGCGAGCCGTCCGGCGCCGGCGGTGACGGCCGCCCGCTGCCCAAGATCGGCGACCTGCGCCCGACCGACGACGCGCTGTCGAGGGCCGCTGGCGGCGGCGGCGTCAACGACTACCTCAAGGACGTCGAGGAGGGTGACGAGACGGTGCTGACCAGCAAGCGCTGGCGCTTCTCGTCCTTCTTCAACCGCATGAAGAACCAGGTCGCGCAGCAGTGGCACCCCGATGTCGCCTACCGCCTGCGCGATCCCAGCGGCAAGATCTACGGCACCAAGAACCGCCTCACCGTGCTGCGGGTGTCGCTCGATCCCAAGGGCGGCCTCAAGGACATCTTCCTCGAGAAGCCGAGCGGCGTGGACTTCCTCGACGACGAGGCCGAGAGCGCCTTCCGCGCCGCCGAGCCGTTCCCGAATCCGCCCGCGCAGCTGGTCAACGGCGACACCGGCGTGATCAGCTTCCGCTTCGGCTTCCTGTTCGAGATCACCAGCGCGCCGCGCTTCCGGGTATTTCGCTACAACGACTGACCCACGAAGTGGGTCGGTCGTTGTGGCAGACCTTGCGCGCGCCGCCCGGGCGCTGCAATTTGTGCGCGGCCAGCGGCCTCAGCGGGTCGCCTTGCCGTAGTCGAGCACCTGGCGCACCAGTCGCTTGCACCCCGCGTCACACTCGGGGAAGGCGGCCAGGAACCGGGCCTGCGACTCGCAGTAGTTGCTGAGCCCTTGCGGCGGCACACAGACGGTCTCGACGTTGCGCAGGGTTCGCTCATAGACCGCGGCCCGCTCCGCCGCGGGCAGCTTGCGCACCGCCCGTCGCTCGGCTTCCTTGGCCCACACCCAGAAGATGGTGAGCAGGATGAAGCCCAGCACGACGCCGGTCCAGATCAGCGCTCGCCGGGACGGCCAGCGCAACCTGTGCGGGTGAAGGCTGGATGAGGTGCGCATACCCGATGCGGTTGCATCGGGGGTGCCAGCGCAGGTCTTGCGCAAAGCGCCCGCGCCGGCGGCGCGCTACGGCCGCTTCTTGAACGTGAACATGATGGTCGCCTGCTTGACGTCGAGGAAGGTGTCGGCGCCGACCGTGCGCACGCTGTACTCGTTGTCGAAGCTGCTGGTGCTCATGCAACTCCCGGTGCGCAGCAGGCGCGCGGCGCTGGTGGTGTACGAGAAGCTGCGCGGCACCGGCGTCGGCGGGGTGCCAGTCAGCGTCAGCTGCTCGAAGACGTCGACCTGGGCACCGGCGAAGAACCAGGTACTGCGGTAGGTCCCGGTGGTCGACCCCGTGGTCTGGGCATCGACGGCGTCATAGGCACCCGGCGGGATGGGCCCCCCGGTCGCGCCGGGCAGCGTGGTCACCATGCGCAGGGTGACCGGTGGGGCGCCGAAGCTCTCGCCATGGCAGCTGCCGGCGCCGCCATCGGGGCGGGCGGCGTCGGCGCTGGGCAGGGCGGTGTCCGCGGCGGCGGCATCGGCGATCACGACGGCGCCGTCCGCGGCGGCCGCGTCCGCGCCGCTGACCGCCGCGTCGCTGGCATCGTCGTCGTCGTCGGATGACGACGCCCCGCAACCGACCAGCCCCGCGAGCATGAACACCGTGACCAGCAGCCGACTCCGCATGCGCCCGCGTAGCACGGCGCGCCGCCGAGCGTCCAGTGACCACGACTTGTGCTCCCAGGCCGCAGACGGAGGACTACTTGATCTCCAGGTACCCCTCGGCGAGCTTCTCTTTGATCCGCTCGTCTGCGTGATAGCGCGCGCTGAGGTTGCTGATGTGCTTCTTGGTCCTGCTCTGGCCCTTGGTGCCGATGCGACCGAAGTGCACCACGACAAGGTTGTCCTGGACCTCGACCTCCCAGAACTTGGAGGCCTTGCCCTCGACCATCTCGAATCGTCGCATGGCTACTCCGTCTTCTTGCTCCAGCGCAGCCGCGGGTGACGAGCGGCCAGGGTCTCGTCGAGGCGACGCAGGCCGGTGGTGTGTGGCGCGGAGTGGACCTTGTCGGGATCGCTGACGGCCTCGGCGGCGATCTCACGCAGCGCGGTGCACAGCTCGTCGAGCGACTCCGGGGTCTCGGTCTCGGTGGGCTCGATCATCAGCGCGCCCGGGACCACCAGCGGGAAGTAGATCGTCGGCGGGTGGAAGCCGTGGTCCATCAGGCGCTTGGCGACGTCCAGCGTGGTGATGCCGGTCTCCTTCTTGAGCTTCTTGTCGGAGAACACGACCTCGTGCATGCACGGGCGATCGAACGCCACCGGGTAGACATCCTCGAGCTTCTTGCGGATGTAATTCGCGTTGAGCACCGCCATCTCGGTGGCCTGGGTCAGCCCGGGGCCGCCCATCTCGCGGATGTAGGCGTAGGCGCGCACCAGCATGCCGAAGTTGCTGGAGCCGGCGCGCACGCGGCCGATCGACCGCGGCCGCGCGAAGTCCCAGCGCAAGCGCTCGCCGTCGCGCGCCACCATCGGGGTCGGCAGGTAGGGCTCCAGCGCGGCGCCGACCGCGACCGGACCGGCACCAGGACCACCACCTCCGTGCGGCGTGGTGAAGGTCTTGTGCAGGTTGATGTGCATGACGTCGAGGCCGGCGTCACCAGGGCGGAACTTGCCCATCAGCGCGTTCAGGTTGGCGCCGTCCATGTAGCAGAGGCCGCCGGCCGCGTGCACGACCTCGGTGATCTCGGCGATCCGGGTCTCGAACAGCCCCAGGGTCGACGGGTTGGTGATCATGATGCCCGCGATGGCGCCCGGGTGCGCCGCACACGCTGCGCGCACAGCGCCGACCTCGATGACGCCGCCAGCGCCAGTCTTGATGCCGACGGCCTCGAAGCCGTTCAGCGTGCACGACGCCGGGTTGGTGCCGTGCGCGCTGTCGGGGATGATGATCTTCTTGCGCGCCTTTCCGCCATGATCCTGGTGATAGGCGCGGATCATCATCAGGCCGGTCAGCTCGCCGTGGGCACCCGCGGCCGGTTGCAGCGTGGCGCGCTGGAAACCGGTGATCTCGCACAGGGCGCGCTCGAGCCCCCACATCAGGGCCAGCGCACCCTCCAGGGTCTCCTCGGGCTGCGCCGGATGCAGGCCGGCGAAGGCGGGCAGGCGCGCGGCGCGCTCGTTGACCTTGGGGTTGTACTTCATGGTGCACGATCCCAGCGGATACATGCCGATATCGATGGCGTAGTTCCAGCGCGACAGCCGCGTGAAGTGGCGCGTGACCTCGACCTCCGAGACCTCGGGGAGGTGCGGCGCTTCACCGCGCCGGAGCGCCGCGGGCCAATCGGTGGCGGGATCGCGCGCCGGCACGTCCAGCGCTGGCAGCGACGCGCCCGAGCGACCCGGCGAGCCCTGTTCGAAGATGGGCCGCGACTCGTGCAGCAGCGCCCGTGGGTGCTTGCCCGGCATCAGCCGACCTCCTTCAGGGTGTCCGCGAGCCGGTCGATGTCGGCCTTGCCGTGCGTCTCGTTGACCGCCACCAGCAGGCAGTCGCCCAGCGCAGGGTCGAGGCGTCCCGCCGACACGCCGGCGTAGACGCCACGCTCGGCCGCGCGCGCGATGGCCCGGGTGGCGTCACCGCCCGGCACGCGCACACACAGCTCGTTGAAGCTGGGCGCCGAGAAGCGCGCCGGCAAGCCCGCGGCCGCCAGCCGATCACTGGCATAGCGCGCCTTGGCATACACCAGCTTGGCCAGCTCCTCGAAGCCGCGGCGTCCGAGCAGACAGAGATGGATCGTGAACGCCAGCGCGATGAGGCCCTGGTTGGTGCAGATGTTGGAGGTCGCCTTCTCGCGCCGGATGTGTTGCTCGCGCGTGGCCAGCGTCAGCACATAGCCACGCCGGCCATCGCTGTCCACGGTCTCGCCGACCAGGCGACCCGGGATCTGGCGCACATGCTCGCTGCGCGTCGCCAGCAGGCCCACCGCGGGCGCGCCCAGCGACGGCGGGATGGCCAGGCCGACACCCTCGCCGACGGCGATGTCCGCCCCGGCCGCGCCCGGCGCACGCATCACGCCCAGCGCCAGCGGCTCCGGCGTGACGGTGATGACCATGGCGCCGCGGGCGTGCGCGCGCGTCGCGATGGCCTCGATGTCGACCACGGTGCCCAGGTACGACGGCGTCTGCACCACCACGCACGAGGTGCGCTCCGACAGCGCGGCGTCCAGCGCCGCCAGATCCGGCGTGCCATCCGCGCCCAGCCCGACGTGGCCCAGCTCGACGTCGAGCGCCGCCATGTAGGTGCGCGCGACCTCGGCATACTCCGGGTGCAGGCCACCGGCGAGCAGGATCCCGGGGCGCCCGGTCAGGCGGCGCGCCATCAGGATGGCCTCGGCGCACGCGGTCGACCCGTCATACATCGACGCGTTGGCCACCGGCAGCCCGAGCAGCTCCGAGGTGATGGTCTGGAACTCGAACACCGCCTGCAGCGTGCCCTGCGAGATCTCGGGCTGGTATGGCGTGTACGAGGTGTAGAACTCGGACCGCGACAGCAGCGCGTCGACCGCGGACGGGATCGCGTGGGGATAGACGCCGGCACCCAGGAACGACAGCGGGCCGTCGGCCACCGCGGGCCGCGCGGGCTTGTTGCGCGCGCCCAGCTCGCCGAGGTGCGCCAGCAGCGAGGCCTCGTCCATGCCCGCGGGCAGGTCGAGCTTGCCCTTGAGGCGCACGTTGTCCGGGATGATCTGCGCGAACAGCTCCTCCACCGACCCGACCCCGACCACCCCCAGCATGCGCGCAATGTCAGCTTCGGTATGCGGGATGTAGCGCAATCAGGCCGACTCCTCGAGGAATTCCTTGTACTGCTTGGCCGACATCAGGCCCGCCTTCTCGGTCTCGACGGTGAGCTCGATCTCGACCATCCAGCCCTCGTCATAGCAGTCGTCGTTGACGTACTCGGGGCTGTCCTTGAGCGGGTCGTTGACCTTGAGCACCTTGCCGCTCAGCGGCGCGAACAGATCCGACACCGCCTTGACCGACTCCACGGTGCCGAAAACCTCGTCCTTCTTGACGCTGTCGCCCTCCTTGGGGAGGTCGACCTGCGTGATGTCGCCGAGCTGCTCGACGGCGAAGCGCGTGATGCCGATGACGGCTCGGGTGCCGTCCACACGGGCCCACTCGTGCTCGCGGGTGTAGAGCAGGTCGTCGGGATACTCGGCGCTCATGTACGTGGCTCCTTGGATGTGGGACGTCGGTAGAACGGACCGGCGACGATCTCGGCCGGCGTCAGCTTGCCGCGGCAATCGATGACCAGGGGGGCGCCGGGCTCGGCCGACGCGGTGGGCACATAGCCCATGCCGATGGCGACCCCCAGGCTGGGGCCGGTGGTGCCCGAGGTGACGCTGCCCAGCAGCGGGCCGGCGCCGCCGTCGGGACCCGCGCCGTGGATGGCATAGCCATGGCGCGCGATCCCGCGCCCCTTCATGACGAAGCCGCAGAGCTTGCGGCGCACGCCCTCGGCCTGCTGCTTGACCAGGGCGTCGCGGCCGACGAAGTCGCCCTTGCCCAGCTTGACGGTCCAGTCGAGGCCGGCCTCGTAGGGCGTGGTGTCATCATCGATGTCGTTGCCGTACAGGCACAGCCGGGCCTCCAGGCGCAGGGTGTCGCGCGCGCCCAGGCCGATGGGCAAGATGCCATCGGGCTCGCCATGGCCGCCCGCCTTCAGGATGGCGTCCCACAGCGCACCGGCGTCGGCGGCGGCGCAGAAGACCTCGACGCCGTCCTCGCCGGTGTAGCCGGTGGCGGCGACGCGCACCGCGATCCCGGCCAGGGTGCCGGTGACGTGGCGGTTCTTCTTGAGCGCCGTGATCTCGGCGCCGTCGAGCTTGGCGATGGGCGCCAGGATGCGCGTCGCGGTCGGGCCCTGCACCGCCAGCAGCGCGGTGGCGTCACACTCGTCGACCAGGCTGCACTCGGGGGCGTCGCCGCACACGCTCCGGATATGCGCCACGTCCTTGGCGATGTTGCCGGCGTTGAAGACGATGAGCAGCTCGTCGCCGCGGATGCGGTAGACGATGCAGTCGTCGACGATGCCGCCGCGCGGGTTGCACATCGGCGAGTACATGGCGACGCCGTCGGCGACCTTGGCGAGGTCGTTCGAGACCAGGCGCTGCACCGCGGCGACCGCGCCGGGGCCGCGCACGCGCAGCTCGCCCATGTGGCTGACGTCGAACAGGCCCGAGGTCCAGCGCACCCGGCGGTGCTCCTCCAGGATGCCGGCCGGGTAGTTGACTGGCATGTGCCAGCCGCCGAAATCGACCATCTTGGCGCCGAGGCCAACGTGCCGGTCGTGCAGCGGGGTGCGAGCGAGCGAGGCCGTGGGGGCTGACATGCGAGGTGGCGCGATCCTAGTGAAAACCCGTCACTTTTCAAGGAAGATCACGCACCCCGCGGCGGCTTCAAGCAGGCAGGTCGGAAAGCTCGTTGCGGTCGCCATGGTCGGGCGGCAGCGCCTCGGCCAGCACCGGGCCCAGGCCGCGCAGCGCCTGGGCGAAGGCCTCGGCGTCGTCGCGCACCAGCGCCAGCTTGAGCTCCAGCTGCGCGGTGCCCCACGCCGGCCCCAGCGCTTTGGGCTGCACGCCGGTGTCGACCACGGCCGCGATCTCGCCCTCGAGCACCGAGGCATAGAACAGGATCCCGGTGCGCTTGACGGTGCGCGACACGCCCAGCTCGACGAAGGCCGAGCGTGCACAGGTCAGCACCTGGCGATGGCGCCGCGCCGCCGCGGTCAGGGCGTGGTGCAGCCCGCGCAGCTGCGCCGCCAGGAAGCCGACCGCGAAGCCGGCCAGCGCCAGCAGCAGCGGTCCCCAGCTGCCGAGCTGGGCCGGCATGCGCTCCGGCCAGCGCGCGAAGCCGACCAGCGTGGCGGCCGCGAACAGGACGCCCAGGCCGAGGCCGACGTCGCGATAGCTGCCCGAGCGCGCGCGCACGGTGACCGCGACCTCGGCCGAGGACAGCCCCTCGATCTCGCGGATCGCGGCGGCCAGCTTGTCCTTGCCGGCCGGGCTGCCCAAGGGCGTCACGGATAGGCCTCGTGGCGCGCCTTGACCGCGGGGTCGGGCGCACGCTGGCCATACTCCCAGTGGCCGCCGCCACGCGACACCAGGCGCGCCGCCTCGCGCCAGCGCCCCACGAAGGGCGAGCGTCGCCACACCGTGACGGTGCAGTCGGCGATGCACGAGTTCATGCAGTACGACGGCTCGCCGTCGGGGTCGACATACGGCGTCGCGATCATGTGCTCGGGGCGCGAGGTGAACTCGGCCGTGAGCTTGACGCTGCGTCCGCTGGCGCGGGCCTGGTAGTGGCCGTCCTGCCAGCTGCCGCGCGACAGCAGGGTGTCGGCCAGGCCCGTGAAGTGGTGCTTCTCGCCGTCGAGATCCAGGCTGACCACGGTCAGCGTGGGCAGCACGAGCCCGCCCCGCTTGAGGCGCGCCGAGATCCCCTCCCAGGCCGCGCTGCGGTTGCCGGCGAAGGCGTTGCAGTGTGACCACACCCAGGCATGCGCGTGCTTGCGCCCCCAGACGTGGGTCTGATCGGCGGGGTCGCCCTCGAAGCTCCACTCGCGCTGGACGCCGCCGGTGGCCGGGCCGCGCGCGCGGATGGTGCCGCGCAGCGGGACGTTCAGGTTGGGCGAGCACACCTTGGTGTCGATGCGGCTGACCTTGTACAGCGCGGGCGGATAGTGCAGGTGCACCTCGGGCGCGGGCAGCCAGCTGAGGTCCCAGCTGACCTCGTGGCCGCCGACGCTGAGCTTGGCGGTGAAGCTCCTGTCGGTGACCTCGGCGTGGTCGCCGATGCGCACCCGGTGCGGGCTGCGGGTGGCGTCGAGCAGGCCGATGGGGAAGCGCTGGTGAAAGCCCCACGCCGGGGTGGTCGCCTTCGGATCGAAGCAGGCGAACCAGACCTCGCAGTAGGGCTCGCCGTCATACGGCGCCTCCAGGGTCAGGCGGACCCAGAAGCCGGCGCCGCTCGCGAGGTGCGAGGCGGTCAGGTACCAGACCTCGTAATGGCCGCGCTGGGCGCGGTCCCAGACCATGGCATTGCCGGGGGCGGTCACGTGGGGGCTCCTTTGCTGGTGCTGGTGCTGGTGCTGGGCGCGGGCCGGCGGCGCCGGCGTCGGGCGGACAGGGCACGGTACCCCAGCACGGCGCCGGTGACGAGCAGCAGCGCGGCCAGCGGGGCGGCCCAGGGCAAGATGATCCAGAAGCGCTGGTGGCGGCGCACCGCGCGCAGGCCGGCGCGGGCCTCGCGATCGCCGGGTGCGGCCTCCAGGGCCAGGCGGTAGGTCGCGATGGCCAGCTCGTCATCGCCGGTGTCGGCGTAGGCGCGCGCCAGCCCGCGCAGGGTCAGGGCGTCGCCGGGGTGGGCGGCCAGGGCGAGCTTGTAGTGGGTGATGGCGCCGCGGGCGTCGCCGGCGTCCTGCAGCAGGGCGGCCAGGTTCTGGCGCGCCTCCTCGCAGCTGGCATCATTGCCGAGATCGGCGCTGAATTCGGCGCGTGCGCGGGCGTCGTCCCCGGCCTCCAGATAGATGAAGCCGAGCGCGTGGTGGCCGTCGCCGCCGGGGCGCAGGCGCAGGTGACGCTCGAACCACGGGATGGCGTCGGCGGGGCGGCCCTGGCGGCGCAAGAGCTCGCCCTTCAGCCAGATGGTGTCGGCGGCCTCGTCGGGGCCGGCGCCGGGGACATCGGGGGGCAGCAGGGCGAGCGCGGCCTCGAGCTGCAGCTCGGCCTCGGGCAGGCCGCCGGCGTCGAGCAGCGCCTCGGCATAGTGGCGGTGGGCGGCCAGCGAGGTGGGGTCGAGGGCCAGGGCGGCCTGGAACGAGGCGGCGGCGGCGCCCAGGCC
>Ga0154020_10005916_pt1 | contig 14363 bp, 11 predicted proteins | sample Klosneuvirus_201_FD_109709 | JGI IMG/M metagenome (GOLD analysis project Ga0154020, IMG submission 109709) | Active sludge microbial communities from wastewater, Klosterneuburg, Austria - Klosneuvirus_20160825_MG | ecosystem: Engineered > WWTP > Aerobic digester > Activated sludge | place...
CCTCTTCTTCCTTCTGCTCCTGTTTGAGTTCTTCCTCTTCCGCCCGCAAGACGTTCTCATTCAATGAGATCGTCTTGTCATCCTTGCGTTCCAGGTACTTGGCGATCAGGTGATCGACTTTCAGGAAATCCTTGTCCGTCGCCAGGCGAGTTTTGCTGTCGTCCTGAAGTTTGGAAACCATCGCATCTGTCACCTGAGCCGAAAATGGAGAGTAGCTGGCGCGTGTGATTCGATCGAAGGCGAGCGCGTTGTCCAGTGAATCCTCGCCGATGTCGCGGACATTGAGCAGCGACGGCAGAACGATGTCTGACGTAACCCCTTTCGTCTGTGTGCTGTCGCCATTGACGCGATAGAACTTGCTGATCGTCAGCTTCAAAGCACCCCGGTCTTTGGTGGAGAACAACGAGCGATTTGCAACATCCACAACATTTTGAACGGTGCCTTTGCCATGCGTCGTTCGGTCACCTACGACAATCCCGCGACGGTAGTCCTTGATCGCTCCCGCAAAAATCTCGGATGCGGAGGCTGAAAAGCGGTTGCAGACGACAACCATCGGACGTTTCCAGTACATGTCCGGATCTTCATCGTCAAACTCCTGGACCCCAACGTCCGGTTCCTTGACCTGGACGATCGAGCCCCGGGGAATGAAAAGTCCGGAGACTTCGATCGCTTCCTGGAGTGCTCCGCCACCATTCCATCGTAAATCCACAATTAAAACCTGGACGTCCTGCCGGTTAAATTCTTCCAGCACAACTTTCACGTCACGTGCGGTGCTCTTGAAATTCCCACCCAGTGAGGCACCCCGGAAGTCGCGGTAGAATGACGGAATTCGCAGAATTCCCACCTTGCATTTCCGGCCATCGATCCAGTCTGACGTTTCCAAAATCTTGCCTTTGACTTCGTCTTCCGTAATCTTCACTTCCGTACGAGTCAGTTCGTAAATTACGGTCCGGCGGGCGATACCAGCCGACTCTTCCTCTTCAGCCTCTTTTGGCTTCAAGACTTTCAACTTCACCTTTGTGCCTTTTTTGCCGCGAATCATCTCCACGACTTTCGTCAGCTTCATTTCCACAACGTCCACAAAATTGTCCGATGCGTCGTAGGAAACGCCGATGATTTTGTCACCCTTTGCCAGACGACCATCTTCCGCTGCCGCGCCACCGGCAATGACTTCTTCCACGATCGTGTAGCCGTCGTCGTACTTCAGCCGAGCGCCGATGCCATCCAGCTTCAGTTCCATGTCGATCCGAAAATCTTCCAGTGTCTGTGGCGACATATACGTGGAGTGCGGGTCCAGGCAGTGTGTCATCGACGACAGATACAGTTCAAGAACTTCATGCGATTCCGTCTGATCCAGAAAGACCTGATTCGTGTGATAACGCTTGTGAATTCGCTCACGAGCTTCCGCCAGATCCGTGTCGTCCATTTTCAGCATCAACAGATCAAACTTGATTCGCTTGCGCCAGCGTTCGTTCAATTCCACTTCGTCTTTTGCCCACGGAATTTCCTTCGCGTCGCGGATCATCTCTTCTTCCACGGCGAAATCGTGATCCATGTCGATGATTGGATCGATTTGAGCGGCACGGGCATCCAGACGAGAACGGAAGCGTTCGTACACGGTGGCCGCAAACTGAACGTCGCCTCTCAGAATCTGATCGTCCAGTGAATCCTTCTGCTTCGAAAACTCGTCAATGTCCGACTGCAGAAAATACAATTTCTGGGGGTCCCAGATTTCGATGTAACGCTTGAGCAGCTTTTCGGACAACGCATCGTTGATCTCGGGATGGTTAATGTGCTTATTGGACACCATCGCAGCCACGATCTGGGCGGTCTTGCCGTCCTCGGCCGTCAGGACGACTTTTTCCGCCGCAGTGGCGGAATTCAAGACGAGTGTCATCAACGCCATCAGCAAGGTGCAACGGCTGATGGATCTGAGCGTTGTCATACGAGCTTTCCTTCGACAATCACACATTGAGGAACGACAAAGTTCCGAGGTGCGGAATCACACGCAAAAAGGTACAGAAAATGGCTCCCGGATAGAATTGTTCACTATCCGGAAGGAACACGCAATCCAATCGTAGACCAGTCATCCGTTTTGGGGCAAGAGCGTCTGCCATATTGCCGCCGCTTTTTGAAAAGTCGTTCATCGCGGCAAAGCGACTTTCGGTCGCGCAGGCCGGAGCGTTAGCGTTCCCAGCATCTGTTCCGGCGATCCTGCGACGAGATTCTGATCCTCTTCTGCGAACGAGAAAATCAACGATATTTGCTCACCTGTTTTCGCCGTACACAAAAAATAGTCCCAAATCAGGGCTTTGGAGTTTGCCTTGCCCACCGCGCGGACGTGGTGAACTCGCCAGCCATTGATGTCGGGATGGATCTTTGACGACTTGACCAGTCCTTTTCTTTCCTCAAGTGCCTCCTGAATTTCCGCCAGATATTCCTGTTCAGAAGTCGCGTCCCCGGCCCTCACCGTCGCGGCAGGCGCGAGATTGCACTGAGCCACAAGGGCTCCCTCATGCAGCATTCGCAGCATCACCATTTCAGGCGTCTCATGGAAGACGTGCCATTTGCGATTGTGTAACATCAGAACTCGCCACGGCGTGGCCAGCGTCAGCAGCAACTGACCTTCGTCAGGAAGTTGTTCCCGCATTGATTCCGCGACCGCTGAATCTGCTGCCGGGTCTTTTTCATCAACCAGCCTTTGAGTCCACTCAATTTTCGCTGTGACGTCGAGTCCAGGGCTAAACGGGCCCGCTTCTCGTTTTTCTGACTGCACTGCTTTGAGCATCCGAATGAAGCGTCGCGTTCTATCGAATGCCAACTCGCCGGTCAGCGTCACTTTTGTGGAAGATCCGGTCACAGCGCCCTCTGCCTGACCCTCAAATGCCACGACCGCTTCGGTGTCAGACAGCGACTGCAGGCGACACGTGGCAGACTGCGATATCGTCGCATCAATTCCGACCAGCATGGGAACGACCCAGGTGTCTGCATTCCATTTTTCGTTCTGGTCCTTCAGGTTCCGTGCGGGCAGCAATTCCGCCGCGACGATCGGGTCACAGGGAATCTGCAGCAGGTCCAGTTGAGGCCGGGTCAGCCGAACATCGGGACTCAGTTGCAGCAATTGCTCGACTGCTCCGTAGAGCACAATATTGTGCGCAGTTCGGGGAAGTGCAACCGTTGTCGAACGCTGGTCACCGACGGTCGTCTCTGTTTGCGCCGTCCGAAAACTTCGTGCTGCGCGGATTGCAAGCGGACCTGCGGCGTCGAACGGAAAACGACGCTGATCGAATGAGAACGTTCCGGAACTTGCGAGTTTCCAGCTGGACGTGCCGCCTGGACCTGGTGTGATCAACGTCCCATCGATTTGCAGCGAATAGTCAACGTGCAGAACGCGCGTCGGATCAATTGAATCGACAAGCGAGATTTCGTTCGTTGAGGCGGCATTCAGCTCTTCATCCGCCTGTGCAATGGAGAGCAATCCACCGCAAATGACGATTGCCACCGTCAGTATGCCGGTTATCGGTCGCGACTTTAAGCTGCTGAATTCCTTCATGATTTTGCCACTCCATTCGGCCCCATCTGCTCTCGCAGATCATTTCACGTTAGCTTTTTGTCAGCGATTCATTCGTCTGACCGCATTCGGTTGACATCACTTTTGCGTGCCCAAATGCAGATTGCATGGTGTACCGCACGAAATGTGTCTGTGCAAAGATTTGTCAACCGAATGGGGACAACCGAATAGATTTTTACAAACCGCGAAGACTCCCGTATCGACGCATCTTTTCGAGTCTGCTCATTTGCCGCAAGGGCGATTTACCAGACTTCGCTCAGCCGAACGGCCACGCCATCGATTGCCGTCAGATTCAATACGGCGCCTTCGGGAAGTTGCTGATAGAGGTTCGGTGCCGGAGTTACGTAATGCTCTCCGTCAATAATTTCCGGATTCTATGTGTTGCCCGTGTTCAGAACGAGAACCGCGAATAAACGCGAATGGATGCGAATGCAATACTCAAAATTCGCGTTCATTCGCGTCTATTCGCGGTTCAAAAACACAGCACATAGAATCCGGTAGAGTCAGATAATTTCATGTTGACACAAGTCCTCCGGGATCTGCACGTATACTTCACGCGGTGCGGATTGATGTTCTTGTTCCGAGGGTCCTGCCTCGCGAGATTGTCGCTGGAGGCAGGAGCCTCCAGTGCAGTGCGTTCCAGGGCTGGAGCCCTGGAACGAGAATTGACGGCCTCATTCGCAGGCCGCGTGGAGTATATCAATCCTAAAGCTCGCGGACGATTTCGTGGACCGCCGCCAACTGCTGCCCGAATTCCTTCGCTGTTCGAACAAGGCCATTCGCATCCAGTCCAAGTTCCTCCAGCAATTCTTCGCGGTCGCCGTGTTCGACGAACTGATCGGGGATCGCCAGCACGCGGAAGCGTTCGGTGTTCAGTCCCTGCCGACTGGCGGATTCCAGCACCGCGCTGCCGAAGCCGCCCATCAAAGCATTTTCTTCAATCGTGATGACAAATCCTGTGGCTGCGGCTTTGGCAACCATGGCGTCGTCAATCGGCTTCACAAACCGTGCATTCACAACACCGACGCTCAGACCCTCATTCCGCAGGCGTTCTGCAGCAGCCACCGACTGCGACAGCATCGTGCCACAGGAGAGGATGTTTCCATCCTGGCCCCATGACAAAACTTCGGACTTGCCGAGTTGAATCGGAGCGACATCGCGGGCTACCTGTTCCACTTTTGTCTTCGGATAGCGGATGGAGACTGGCGAGGAGCATTCCAGGGCAAACGCCAGCATGTCGCGCATCTCCAGTTCATCACCCGGAGCAGTCACAATCATATTAGGGAAGATCCGCATGTAACTGTTGTCGAAGACACCATGATGCGTCGGTCCGTCCGGGCCACACAGGCCCGCGCGATCCAGACAGAACACGACTGGCAGATTTTGAAGTGCGACTTCCTGGAAGATCTGATCAAAACTTCGCTGCAGAAACGTGCTGTAGATATCGACGATCGGCTTCATTCCGGACTTTGCCATGCCGCCCGCAAACGCCACCGCGTGACTTTCGCAAATCCCAGTGTCAAAGAATCGATCGGGAAACTCATCCCGAATCCGCTCCAGCTTGTTTCCAGCGCACATGGCTGCGGTCAGGACACACACGCGTTCATCCTCACCCATTGCCTCGTGAATAGCGTCGGAAATGACTTCTGTGTACGAAATCTCACTGGATTTCTTCACCGGAACGATTTCATTTTCCGCGTCACGTTTGAACGGTGACGGTGTGTGGAATTTTACCGGATCCTTGCAGGCTGGTTCAAAACCGTGACCTTTTTCCGTGAAGACATGCAGCAGCACGGGACCCTTGACATCGCGGACCATTTCCAGATATTGCCGCAGCGACTTGATGTCGTGGCCGTCCACTGGCCCGATATAGCGGAATCCCATTTCCTCAAACAACATGCCGCCGTGCAGAAACGATTTCAATGCGTCTTTGAATCCACCGAGCACCTTTTCCGTCGATTCGCCAACGAGTGGAACTTTATTGAGCAACCAGGAGACGTCTCGCTTCAGTCCGTTGTAGTACGGAGCAACGCGTGCCTTGTCCAGATAGCTGGCCAGCCCGCCGACGCGCGGACAGATTCCCATTTCGTTGTCGTTCAGGATCACCAGCAGATCTTTCTTGAGACCGGCGGCGTTATTCATTGCTTCAAAGACAATCCCGGATGGCAGCGCACCGTCGCCGATGACGGCAACGGACTTCCGGCCGTCCCTGAAGAGAAGATCATCTGCCGCCTTCATCCCAAGGACCGTAGAAACGCTGCTGCCAGCGTGCCCAGTGACAAACAGGTCGTAATCGCTTTCGGCCGGGTTGGGATAACCCATCAATCCACCACGACGACGAATGCTGGAAAACTGATCGAACCGCCCCGTGATGAGTTTATGCGGATAGATCTGATGACCGGTGTCCCAGATCAATCGGTCCTTTGAAAAGTCAAACGTCAGGTGCAACGCGATACAGAGTTCGATCACACCCAGATTGCTGGCGAAATGAGCAGCCCGATCAGACACGATCGTGAGCAGAGCTTCACGAATCTCACCCGACAACTGGATCAGATCCGCATCTGTCAGCCCGCTCAGATCTTTCGGAGTCCGAATTCCACTCAGTATCTCAAATGACATGCGTGTTGTACCTTAGTGATCGCGTTCCACGATAAATCGGGCCAGTTCCTTCAGCCAAACGCTGCGTTCGCCGAAGGTCTCCAGAGCCTGACATGCTTCATGCACCAGTTGTGCCGCCTTTGCGCGGCTGACTTCAATTCCCAGCAAACCGGGATACGTTAGTTTTCCCAGGTCTGCGTCTCGACCCGGTTTCTTTCCAAGTTTCGACTGATCACCCGTCACGTCGAGCAAGTCGTCAGCAATCTGAAACGCCAGACCAATAAAGTGACCGTAATTCCGAAGCCTGATCCTGCTTTCATCATCTGCCAGAGCCGTCACGGCCCCCAATTCTAAAGCTCCCGCAATCAGAGCGCCCGTCTTCATTTTATGGATTTGGCTGAGTTCTGCTACGCGAGTCTCTGGCGATTGGTTGGACTCGTTCTGCTCTGATTTCGAGATTCGTGATCGTGATGCTGCCAGATCTCCAGTAAAAGCCGCCAAATTTCCACGCTTCCCAACCGCAATCGCCGACGATTCACAACCCGTTATGGGAGAAGTATCGGCTTTCCGCTCTCCGCTTTCCGCTCTGACAACCCCCCCGCGTTCCGCTTCCAGATCGAGCACCTGCCCGCCCACCATGCCTGCTCCACCAGCAGCCGACGCCAGAATTCTGGCCAATTCAGCAATCTGCCGACCCGCAACCGGGCTTGATGCGATCGTTTCAAACGCGAGCGTCAGCAGACAGTCGCCCGCCAGAACTGCGAGCGCTTCCCCGAAAACTTTGTGACTGGTTGGGCGTCCGCGACGGAAGTCATCATCATCCATTGACGGTAAGTCGTCATGAATGAGCGAATACGTGTGAATCATTTCGATCGCACACGCTGCCAGGATAGCGTCCTCTCGTTTGCCGCCACAGGCCTCATTTGCCAGCAGCACCAGCACCGGACGCAGGCGTTTCCCACCCGCCATCAGACTGTATTCGACAGCGTTCTTCAGGCTGGTCGGCCATGTCGCCCGTCGCAATTCATCGCTCAGCGCAGCCTCGACCAAGCTTCGCAGTTCGCTCAGATGGGCGTTGAACGCCGAGCTAGTCATGACGGATTATGCCTCAGGATTCCATTCTCCGCAGGACAACCCTGCCGCATCGCAATGACGAAGCATAACGGTTCACAGCGTGTCCGGGAAAGCGATGAAATCAAGCGAGAAAACCTGTTTTCAGATGTTTCAGTACTCTTCGACGATCTGCGCCGACTGCCACAGTTCCCGGAATTTTTCCTGAACGTATGGATTTAGCTGATTGGCATAATCGGTGGGCAGTTGATTCACTCTGATTAGTTGAATGACATCGTCAAGATCGCGTGGCCGGTGTTGCGCGGTCATACCACTGGCCATTTTCAATTCCAGGAGTGTCTTGAGTGAAATGTAGGGAATAGCTTCTTCGAGGAATTCGGTGACCAATTCCGGTTCAGGAAACATCACGGGCTTCGGCAAACCATCACCGGGGTATTGGCCCACCATCAGTGCGTCGATATTGACGTCGCACACTGCATCACGAAAGTTCTTCGAGCCTTCAAACTTATCCACCCAACCGCGACCGATATAACGCTCTTTGAATCGCTGCAGATCTTCCCTGCGAATCAGGATGCCAACGTCAGCCGTTGTCCGCTTATGGCCATGCGCATTCGCCGCCATTGCTCCCGCGATCGCGAACGGAATCTGCATCTCAGTCAACGCCTTCGTGAGACGACGCATTGCTTCGTGAATGGGTGACCGCTGCATGAAGAATGCATCCGCTCGCTTGGCAACTTCTAAAATGGATTCAGGCATAATGAGGCATCCTAACCCGAACACGCGCTGTCCGGAAGTGTTTATAGTCGTCGTTCGCTCCGCGAACGAAACGCAAACACTTGCTCGGTCCGTTTTGTTCGCAGAGCGAACGACGACGAATTGCCGCTGCAAGCCTTCTAGCTGCGACACTGAGTGACCTACTTTCCCGTCGCCAGCGTCAGTCCCACTTTGCAGGCAGCGAGGAATTCCGGAATGAACAACCGCTCCTTCACCGTATGAATCTCATGCTGGCCGCAGCCCATTGTGACGGCCGGAAATCCGTGAAGTGCCATCCAGTTGGCATCGAGTCCCCCGTCGCAAATCTGTGCCACAGGCTTTAGCCCGACAGCCTCGGACGCCGCTTTCGCCACCAGCACACATTCGCTCTGGTCGTCGATCCGAAAGGCTTCATAGCGCACGTCCTCAGTAAATGTGAGCACGCCGGATTGTCCGTCGGCGTTCGTCAGGGACTTCGTCGCCTTCTCAAACGCATCACGCCATGCCGCGACGGTTTGCTGACGGAACGTACTGTCATGGCTGCGCGCCTCGGCCTGAATCGACACCAGCGGCATGACCACGTTTGTTGCATCTCCGCCTTTGATGACTCCCAGATTGCTCGATCCCCTGTTCTTCCCTTTGCGGACGAGTCCATGCCAGCCGTTCTTTTGCAAATCCGCCATCGCCATCGACGCCACAACGGCTGCGTTGACGCCGTCTTCCGGATGCGCCCCCGCATGACTGGCGATTCCTTCAATCCGAATCGAAAGGTTGTTCGCTCCCACGGCACCTGTGATCAGACTGTTCGGATCCCGACCGTCCCAGTTGAAACACAGTTCGGGCTTGCCAAGTTTGCTCGGGTTCAGAAACCTCGCACCACGAAGACCGGTTTCTTCCTGAACAGTAAACAGCAACGTCAGCGGTGGATAATCCAGTTTCTGACTGATCGCTTCCAGAATCGCACTAAGGACTACCGCACAGCCAGCGCGATTGTCTCCGCCCAGCGCTGTCTCTTTGGACTTCGGACGAATCCAGTCTCCTTCGCGAACCGGCTTGCAACCCGCGCACAACGGCACCGTATCCATGTGCGCCATCAGCAATCGCCGAGGTCCCTTGATCGTTCCCTTGAGTTTCACGATCAGATTCCCCGTCGTGCCTCCCGCCGGACTTTTCTTATGGGCGTTATCGATCGATATGTCAGACGCAGAAACTCCGGCACCTGTGAGCGCCTTCTGAATCCACGCCGAAACATCTTGCTCCTGACAACTGCCCCCAGAGATTGCAATCAGATCCATCACGCGGCGGATGGCTTTGTCTTCGTTTAATTGAATCACGATTAAGAACCTTCAGAACAATGCAGAGTCTCAATTGAACCACGGAGTACACAGAATATACGGAAGAAAAGGCAAATCCAACTGCAGGGGTTCGGGGCGGGGATTGACAGGATTGAGACGCTGTGATTTCCGTGAGTTCAGTGTCTTCCGTGGTTCATCAATGCGACTCCGAAATGCCTGTGGTCAACTGTCGATGGTGAGACAAAGAATCCCGCCACCACAGCCAGGAAAACAGCAGCACCAACACCATTGCTGTCCACTGATACGCCGTCAGCCCGAACACATCACGCGCTTCCGGGCGGACGTATTCACTCAGAAATCGATACAGGCAGTAGCTGATAAAATACAGTTTAATCAGCTGATTCCGGAAGAGTCCTCGCCGCTGTAGCGACGCGAGGACCAGAGCGGCAGTCAAATGAAATGCAGATTCGTACAACTGCGTCGGATGTCGCGGCAGATGATCCACGGCGGGAAAGATAAGTCCCCAAGGCAAGCTCGTCGGCGTTCCGTAGCAGCACCCGCCCGCAAGGCACGCGAGGCGACCGACGGCGATCGAGCCAGCGACCGGCACGGCAAATGAATCGCCGGTCTTGACCTTGATTCCCAGTCGCCACTTGACCAGTTCCACCCCAAAGTAACCGCCGACAAGGCCAAACAGAATCGTCTTGCCGGAAATGAAAAATGCGGACCCATCGCTCATGCCACTGGGATCCAGCAGGATAAACGGCAGTTTGGCCATCACCATGGCTCCGATGAAGGCACCAAGTCCAATCCACAATTGTTCGTAGGGCGTCAGTCGTGGATCCGGCTTTTGTCGTCCCTTCAGCCAGATTCCCGTTGCCAGTGCTGACAGCATGAGCAACGGATAGAACAGGATGGCCCATGGTGGAATGGTCATGACAGCGTGTACTCTACTCGTCTGCTTTCTACTCGTCTGCTTTCTACTCGTTCCAGGGCTCCAGCCCTGGAACGCACTGCCTTCGAGGCTCCTGCCTCGAATACGATTGTGGAGGCAGGAGCCTCGGAACGAGATCAAAGTCGTCGTTCGCTCCGCGAACGAAACGAACCGCGACGCATGTTCATGCGTTTCGTTCGCGGAGCGAACGACGACTATCCTCATCACCGTCTTTCCAGAAACTGCATTTGAGGCAGCGGCACGTGGCCATCTCGATACAGCACATTGTAGGCAGAAAACGGTATCAGATGTCCGGTCGGCAGCACGAAATGCACGCACTCCTTCATCAGTTGACGCACATCGAAGTTGTACGCATCCATGAACGAGGTTGTCGTGATGCGAAACATGTCGCGCGGATTGAGGTCTTCGGTCATCGCCCGTGTGAAGAACTGCACCGAGTCGGACATAACTTCCGGCGACAGGTCGGCTGGCAGCGCTGAGCCCCCGCCATTGACGACATTCAGCAACGATGACGATGAACCGGGACGCTGACTGCGGGATCCTGCTGAACTGGACAACGTCACATCGCCGCAGCCGCAGTCACCGCCGCCACAGGCCTGACGCGACAGATACTGACCAATCAACTCCTTCGCTCGTTCCCGATTGAAAGTAATTCGCCCCGAGAGCAAATCCAGATGTTTGTCGAGATCCATAAAGCGCGCCAGTGGTGTCACTCGATTGCCCGACCGATACGCATACGAAAGCGTGTGTCCGTTCGGATGCGCACACGGCAGCGGGGCGAAGTCGGATTCCCGCCACTGAGTGGACTGTTTCGCGATGGCCTGAATGACGTCTGGAAACGTGATGCGATTTTCAAGAGTCTCCGGCAGGACATAACGCCCGGAATACGTCGCAGGCTGAAAACTGACACCCGTGATCCATGGTCGTTCAATCCCGAACTCCACCAGCCGTCCGATCTCATGATCATTGACGCCCGGCTGCACCGTACACACCAGAATCGTATTCAGTCCCACATTGCCGAGTTGTTCGATCGCCTGCAGTTTTGTTTCCAGCAGCGAAGCCCCACGCAGAGTCTTGTAGCCCGCGTCTTCGAACGTATCGAATTGCAAATAGATCTCTGTCCGATGTTTTCGCTCGGCGATGCTCTCCAAAAACCGGCGGTCGCGTGCCAGGCGGATTCCGTTCGTATTAATCATCACAATGTCGATCGGCTGATCGCAGGCGTAACGGTGGATCTCCTCGAACTGTGGATGAATTGTCGGTTCTCCGCCGGACAGTTGCAGAATCTCCGGCTGACCTTCGACTTCCACCAGGCGGTCAATCGCCGCGATGCAATCTTCCAGCGAAAGATGACTGCCGCCTGGACCACTCACGGCGAAACACATCGGGCATTCCAGATTGCAGGCTGAATTGATCTCCAGCAATCCGATGCACGTGTGCTGTTCGTGTTCGGTGCAGAGTCCACAGTCATACGGACAGCCTCGATCCGGTTCAATCCCGAACGACACCGGCACCTTGCCCGGCAAACTGTAATCCGTCCGATCAAACCACTTCGCATCGCTGCACACAAAATCTTCGCGCACTCCGTGTGTCGGGCAGGTCTTGCGGAAGTAGATTCGCTCGAACCGGGAAATGATCTTTGCGGGAACAAGCGCCAGGCAGTCCGGACAAAGACTCTGCGTCATGCCGAGAAATGTGTAGTCACGATAGGCTGTCATTGATGGTGTGTTTCATGTCTCAGAGTGAGATTGGCAACGAGCGACATTCACTGTCAAGCCCCGAAAGTATGTCCCTTCTCCCCCGCACAGGGGGAGAAGGTGGCCGACAGGCCGGATGAGGGGACTTTGTGGCCCCAAACTTCACTCACACTCGGAATCCATTTTGGTGTCTCGATCGTTGCGGTTCGTGGTTCACGGTGCAATTTCCAAAACAACATTGTTTCAATCTACTGCTTCATCGCTCGCACAATCTTCAGAACTCCCCACAACGTAAATACAAACGCCGCGATAGCCGTCAGCCCTGCGATCCCAAATACCGCCAATACCCCGAATTCGTTGTTCATACTGGTAGTCGAAGTCAAGCCAAGGCACGTGACGAAAAACGTGGCTCCAAATGTCAGGCACGCGACGACCAGACCTGTGACCACAGAGAAAAAGATGGCCACGAGCCCCGGCTGCCTGCTTCGACGCGGATCGATGACCCGGTCGGTCACTTCCGACACCACGTAAGGATTCAAGTCAGGCGGTTCAGGGGGTGTTGGCATGATGGATTCCCGTTTGCATCAGGTCGCAGGACTGTTTCAAGGTCGATCCTGTTTTCTGAGTAATTCAAAATGTCTGGAGACTATCCGAATGGCAACCGCTCCCGCAACGATTGCTGGATTCTGGCACAACTCAGGTCCCAGGCAACAGTTCATTCATAGATAGGACAAAACGTATTAAACGCCAATTCGCAGAATACACCGGGATCATTAAACCTTCGGTGTCGGTCCAGTTCCGAAATGGACCGCATTTCTTCGTCGGAAAGTTCGAAGTCGAAGATCGCCAGATTCTCCTGCATGCGGTCCGGACTCGTCGTCTTTGGAATCACCGAAGTGCCACGCTGAACACCCCAGCGCAACAGGATCTGAGCGGCGGATTTGTGTTTCTCCATCGCGATGCACTGCATGATCGCGTTATCAAGCAGTGATTCGGACAGGTGAGCCATCCCAAGGCTGTGGTAACTGGCCGCACCGAGCGGTGAAAACGCGGTGAAGGCGATGCCTTCCTGCTGGCAATATCGCAGCAGCTTCTGCTGGACCAGATACGGATGTGATTCCACTTGCAGCACAGCCGGTCGAATGCGGGCGTACGACAATAAATCACGCAGCAAACTCGTTCCAAAATTGCACACGCCAATGTGCTTCACCAGTCCGTCGTCAACAAGTTGCTCCATCGCGCCCCATGTCTCACTGATTGGCACGCGAGTTTCCTCCAGCCGCGGCTTTTCCGCAGCCGGATCAAAGAACCAGCCGGGCGGGTAACGAACATCGATCGGGACAAATTTCTGAGCGATCGGAAAATGGATCAGGTACAGGTCCAGTTGTTTTAGGCCGAGATCACTCAGAGACTTTTCGCACGCCATACGAACATGTCCGGCGGCGTGATAAGTGTTCCAGAGTTTCGACGTCACCCACAGATCGTCTCGCTGACAAAGGCCAGCGTCGATCGCCTGCGCAATCCCCTGCCCCACTTCGATTTCGTTCCCATAATCGCACGCGCAGTCAAGGTGGCGATAACCGGCGGCGATGGCCTGCTGAGCCACACCTGCGGCATCGGCGCGTTCGACTTTCCAGAATCCGAATCCGACCGCGGGAAGCGTTCCGCTGGAAAAAACAGGCGGGGTGAACATGAGAACCTCAAGTATTTTTTGAATTCAGAAGTGACCTGTGACGAATGCTGGTACAATACCGGCTGATTCGTCCCTTGTCTTCCGGTCGTCGCGGAAGTCATGACAAACGCGAGATCAGGAGTGATTTGATGAAAGCGGAAGATATGCTCAGTCTCCTCAAATCCCTGCAGGAGGAACTTTCCAGCGCCGATTCACTGGATCCCGAACATCGAAAATCTCTGCAGGCGTTGACGAGCGAGATTCAAGAGACGCTGGCAAAAGGCGCGGTACCGAATCCCGCTGCTACCGCGACGCTGTCCCAGCGAATGAAGGACTCCGTTATCGAGTTCGAAGTGCGTCATCCAATCATCGGCGGGCTCGTGGAACGTCTCACGGACGGGCTGTCCGGCATGGGCATCTGAGAACGCCCAACGGGCGTTTCCCCGGCGAGCGGCAGGGCGTCAGCCCTCTGAGGACTTGTGCCGCAGATCGCAACTCGGGCTGCGCACCGCAAACTCGCGGCAGAGTCAGAAATACCTCAGGACGGGTAGTTTGTCCCGTCATCCACGGCGACGCATCTGAGCCCCCGTCCTGCAGCCGCGATCTCAATTGCTGCGGCTCACCCCTTAAGCACCCATGCACAAGTTCAATGGCATAATCGCAGGATTCACAATCAAAGGAGTGACGTCCACGGTGGCCGCAAACCCGGCGAGCGGAGCGGCGTAAGCCCTCCGAGTCAAATGCGGGCAAC
>Ga0154020_10005917_pt1 | contig 14363 bp, 23 predicted proteins | sample Klosneuvirus_201_FD_109709 | JGI IMG/M metagenome (GOLD analysis project Ga0154020, IMG submission 109709) | Active sludge microbial communities from wastewater, Klosterneuburg, Austria - Klosneuvirus_20160825_MG | ecosystem: Engineered > WWTP > Aerobic digester > Activated sludge | place...
GCGTTTTAATACCCTCATCGGATAATCTAAACTATACCCATTGTAGAGTAGACAAGACTCGAACTTGCAATATCACTTGGTCCCAAACCAAGGGGGTTCCCAATTACCCTACTACTCTATTTAAAAATAGACGCCTTAACTAGTATATTCAGACATTTTATTTTACCAGCTCCGGACTAAGATGTCAAGCGGAGGACGCCTATTTGCGGTCTATGACGGTTTTGATCCGTCTACTTTTCCGTGACAGGGAAATATGATAGCCACTTCACTAATAGACCATATAAATTTAAAAACCCCCTTAGTTTTTTATTACTAAGGGGGTCCCATTTACTTATCAATAGTTTTATTGTTAAGTCAGTATTTCCTCCTTAGTGTGCGTTCTATCCTGCGTCCCAACCGGCATAATATTATTATACCACTCATTGCCGCAGAGCAAGCTCGCCGATTTACTAAAATTTTCTATATGTCGCACTAAACTTAACATTTTATTTTTTTGTTGTTATTCTTATAAATATACCACTTTTTCCAAAAATCACACATTCTTTAAATTTATACTACAAAGATAAGTATTCTTTTTGTAATATCAAAGCTTTTTTAAAAATATTTTTTATCTTATTAATAATCAAAATCTTCTGTTGTTGGAAATACATCAATATTTCCAAATTTTGTATTATTAAAATACCATCCACCCTAATCAGTATTATCAATGAGTTATAATTATTTTAAATTTAAATAAGAATTACTATGTCTAATTGGGTGTGATGAGTCTAAAAATTCATCGATACACCAAATTAGAGTTGATATGTGCGATTTTTCATTTTGGTTCATATTATTATATAATTCCAACAATTGTTTTTCACCCTCATATATATCCATTTCTTGATTATAAATTTTCTTAATTATATCTATCATTTCTATATCATTTTTCATTATAAATAAATTTAATCATTCCACCAATGAGTTATACCAACAGCTTTTGCGTCATAATACCAAATGTTGTGATCAGTAACGGCAGTCTCAAATTCTTTACCATCCTTATATTTAACTTTATATATTGAAAATCCTTGTTCAACATCTTTACACATCCATTGCGGTAAATGATCTTCAATATCTACCCAACCTTTAGGGATAATATCATCAGGAAAATATTTTTTATCTATTGGCTCATAATAAATTTTACAATGATCACACTGATTTTTACATTTTTCCCTAAACTCTTCATTAGATTGACAGGTAAATGATCTATCAATATTTAATAATTTAAACCACCATTCACGAATGGATGCTCGTATTGTCAATAAAATAAATACCATATTATCTATCATAAATATTATTATTTAAAATCTATTTTTAACCCCATTTTTTGCATTTCTAATAACGCCTCAGCATTTCCCATAGCGTCATCCACAGGATTGTGAGTATGTTTTGTCTTTCTAAGGTGTTTCCATTGAGCCCTTGAGTCTTTAACTAATCCACAATAGATATCACCAATTCTTCTGGATGACCAACCAAATGGATTGTTTCCAGAATTATAAACCAACATATAATAATTTATCCATGAAGAATCGTATCCATTATTATCAGATATTAAAATTGGTCTACCGTTTGAATTATTTTTAATCCACTTAGCAAATTCTGGTAAAACATCAAATGGGTCATCAAATCCTTCATGATCTTTTCTAGAAAATCCGGAGATAGATAATGCCTCCGGATTAAACTGTTTAGATATTGGTTTAACTTTACCATAAAAGGTTTTTGATAGTTTTGGCTCAACAATTACTGCCCCAAAACATACCATTGAATTAACTCCAATGATTGGACCATCACTTTCTACGTCCACTACTATATAACTCATAATTTTTAATTTAACTAACTAATGATTATTATTTAAAATATATCTCGTTATTTTTTTATTTAATCTTTTTCATCACGACTTTCACAAAAGATATTTAATACACCATCTATATCTAGAAATATTATTTTCATATTTTATAAAACGATTTTATTTTTTTACAATATACTTCTAATGTTTGTAAATTTCCCTCATGATCAGGTACCATAAACGGAACTTTATCCAAAAATTCTCTAAGATTTCGGAACTTTAATAAACCCATTTTTACATGTCCTGGATGTGCATCGACAAAAGCCCCGTCAATCATATTCCAATATATTTTTGATTTCCAAGTATTTCGCATTTCAAGACCATTAAACAATTCAACTTCGTCACCTACATAAAGTATCTTGTTAAAACTATCTTTACCGAGTTTATACTTTTTCTTATATTGTTTTATAGACATTCATAATAGTTTATTCATTACCAACATGACTTGGTGTTAATCCCCCCAATTTGAAATGTCTTTCCACCCAAACAAGTATTTCAGTCCAGGTTAATTATGGTGTTAATCCCCCCAATTTGAAATGTCTTTCCACCTTTGTTCAACCTCCTGAGAACGGAGGTAAGGTGTTAATCCCCCCAATTTGAAATGTCTTTCCACCCCAGTTTTGATAAAAGATTGAATCTCATCATATTCCATACCAAACTCTGTTTTAAAAATTAGCCATACCAGATCATAATTGCACCATAAATACCCATTTTTATGATCCTGTTCAAAAATAACCTTATCATTTTTCATTAGAAATATTTTTTCGGGATATTTCTCGAAATCAAACTTGATGGTACAGCCATTCCAGATGTCCAAAAATATTTGTTCCTTGGATGGTTTTTCAGTTTGTTCCTTAATTTCTTTAAGTTGTTGCTCCGTTAGGGTGATTTTAACACCATTTATGTCAATTTGCATGATTTTTATTGTTTTATCTATAATACAAAGATAAGTATTCTTTTTGTAATATCAAAGCTTTTTTATTGGAAATATGTCAATATCCCATAAACGATTTAATATAATTACCATTCCACATTTTTTATAATATTAGTAACTAAATGCGTTAATGATGTCTCCCCAATTTCTTTATAATAATAATATTTATTCCACATATCATCATCAAAATATGCTGGGTGTGCTAATCCATTCTTAGTGTAAGATATTTTTATAATTACCATTCCACATTTTTTATAATATTAGTAACTAAATGCGTTAATGATGTCTCCCCAATTTCTTTATAATAATAATATTTATACCACATATCACCATTAATAAAACATGATGGATGTGGAAGTATACAGGGCATTTGTGTTTATAATCATCATATTTTTATATTAAACTAATCCTATATTAAATTTACCATCATCATAAATCAAGTATTCTGGTTTAGTATCAAGTACGTCGATATGGATACACTGACCATTAATATTTATAGATGGTTGATAAGTGTGCCCCACAACTTGTTTATAATTATCAATACCGTCAGTTGCTAAACTGAATGGTCTAACCCATAACGGACCTTGTGTAACATCATCACCAGTATAACTTCGATTTGCACCTATTTGGAAATTAAATGATCCTGGCTTATAGGCCCATAAATCATTTATAGATTGCTCAATATTTAAAACATCTACATTATTATTATCACACCAAGTTTTAGTTAATCCTGCATGTGTAAAAACAATATTATCATGAACATAACACATTTGTAAATGTTCCATATTAGATTTCAACACTTCCATAATCTGCCAAGATCTAGCATCCTGATATCCACTATATCTACCATCACAAGGATCCATATAATGATAATCATGATTACCAATCATAACAATTACTTTATCTATATTAGATTTTTTAAATTCTATTATATCTAAAAAATTCTCAATTTGCTTATCACCAGGAATATCAAATGAATCGAAATAATCTCCAATGAATATAAATTTATCAAAATCTTTTTCTTTGTTAACAATATCTTTCCATGTGGTTCTCCCATGAATATCACCTACTATAATTAATTTCATAATGATTATTTTTTATCTGTCCATTCAATACGTGGACATAATTTGTTATATTTTGCTTTAATAAATGATTTAATCAAACCAGGTTCTGATTTTGTTTCACTATATCTTTTCCTATAACTATTAATTTTAATATATAGAACTACACATACCATTCCAGAGTATATGAGTATTCCTAGGTTGGCAGCATCTGAATTATATGAATATGCCCCAAACATCGCTTTTATTAAATGATATGTAATATACATTAGAAGAAATAGTAAATCACATATAACCCATCCCATAAATCCAAGTGATGTTTGATCTCTTTTTACAGGTTCATAACTAGACACACCAATTTTTTCCATCCCATAGTATGGTAATCTAAATATAAGTCGTGGGACAAATAAAATGGCCCCCAAAATCACTTTCCAAAAATATGGACATAGATTATCCGGTAATTTAGAATCGTAAGAAAATAAATATAATTTGGCATGCCACGAATTTTTTGTAGATTTCATTTTACTTATAATTTAATAATTTTTATTAGCACCCTCTTGTCTTAGTTTCTTATCCCTTTAATTCCTGCTTATCTTACCTTTCGGTTAATACGAGTTTTTCAAGGATACAGGATTAAGAGTAGGGTCACAGTAATTAACAGATCTTCAATCTTTCACCTCTAACATTATATTAGAAGGTCTTTATTCAGGACTTCTACCTGATGTTAACTACTTTGCCGAGAACTCATTTGTGTTGATAAAGAGACTAATCTTTATTGCAACTATTATACATTCACCTCTCACCGTGAACAACACATCTGTCATTACTGACAGTATCTTTATGTAAATCAGGAGTACTTCCTTTCTCCTCTCTGGATGGCCTATTTCTAGTGACAGAGCCAGTAAAGTTTGTTTTAAGACTTACAAACGTATTCAATGTTTAACGCTTACTCTTATAAAACTTTCCATTAATTTGATTTGTAATTTTGTATATTCCTGTTTTCGTATCACAAATATAAGTAAAATATTTGAATTATACAAATTTATATTATAACTAACTGAGTATTAGTCTATTAAATTTAAATGGTTTTATTTAAAAATAACGTATTTGTACAATTCACCCCATTGTCCTGGTGGATAAGTCCCCCCCTGAACAAATCTTAGTCTAAATGATTTTTCACCACCTCTATAATCTTCTGTTGTATTAGCAGTACTAGTTCCAGATTTATACCCCGGCAGATAATAAAATGCTTGATTAAATGGTGGATAAATTTTTAAATTCTCTAATGAATAATTACTATTCTCCAATGTTTCAGTGCTACCAAATACCCACACATCATCTACCCACATAAACATTTCCGATATATCATCACCAACTGTTGACACACCATTTTTAGAACATAATCTAAATGCAATTCTATGTTGTGATTTTGATGCGCCAAATCTACCAATATCTATTACAATATGTTGCCAACCTTCTTCAAGTGTAACATCATCAGACCATACAACTTCATTGTCAACCAACACCTGTTTTATATATCTATCACTTTTATCATACGGATAACTATCTTTTATCCAACATGATAAAACATACGTACCTTCTGCGGGATTTACTTTAATTGTTTTTTGCGATATCTCACTTGGTATTCCATAACTGTTTTTAACAAATAATGTTATAGTGTACATTCCAGGATCTTTAAATGTGTAACTACCTTTATTAGATCTTATTTCATTTCCTCTATAATCACCATCAGCAAATCTCCAAATGTATTCCACTATTTCATTACTATCAGTATCATAACTTTCTTTACCGTCAAAATTTATTGTTAATGGGGCAATACCTTCTACTTTATCGACATTAATTATTGCTTGTGGTAATTTAGCGCCAGCTAATCCAAACTTATTATTTTTAAATTGAACATTATTACCATAAAATATAGTATCTTTTAAATTATAAACATTACCACACCCACCAGAATTGTTACTAGGATTCTTAAAATAATTATCAGATATTAAAACTTTACCGCCGACAGTAGTATCTGGGAATGCGAATCCAACATTTCTATCTTGCTTAGATAATATTAGATTATTACTCAATGTAGTATTTTTACCACCTATGTTAGAACTACCTGACATGTGTCTATCAAAATTAACATATAGCTGTTGGTTTAATACCACATTATATTTACCCTCCCAACTATTTCTATGTCCACTTGATGCTATACAATGTCTAGCGGCTTCAAAAATATTGGCATATATTTTGACATTACCATTAGTTTCTGATCCTGATCCACCAACCCAAACAGGATATCCATACCCAGCTCTTTGTGTGTGGTGTATATAGTTGTGATGGACATAAGCACCATCACATATATTTAACCATAAAAACCATTTATCCCAAGCCCAAGCCTCTACGTTATCAACTTCTATTTTTTTATGTAAAGTCCTAATCGCATTGGCGTATAGTCTAGAATAATCGTGATCCCAAATTTCAGGATTTGGGCCTTGTAATCTAAGTCCGGTTATTCTAACATTTTCCCCACCTGTCACAAACATTGCGGTATATTGTGCTTCTGGCCAGAAACTATTATATTTTATTAACCCACCATTACTATCATCTTTACCTCTGTTACTAGCAATTGTTACACCACCAGGAATTACGATATTTTTTAATCCCGTTAAATCTATTGTTACGTTTTCTGGTATATAAATTATATCACCAGATTTTGCCAATGATAAATGTTTTAATAAACTATCTTTAGTTGTTGACACATATTTAGCTTGTGATTGTGATATAACATTACTATAACATTTACCACCACCAATTGGATTTCCGGTTGGGTTTATGGTAGATGAAAAATTAATAGGTGTTGTAGATAGTTTAGGGCACTCTTCTGGTTGTGTTAAAGTAATCTCACATGAAGATACACACGCATTATAGTCTGCCACAGAAAATATTTTTTTTCCGGCAGATAAATTTATTTGTGATCCTGTACCAATATATGGTTGAATTCCACCAGTTGCTTGAACCATAACCGCACCATCATTTGCATTATATTTTGTAATGTTTTTGGATACCGAACAATTTATTGATAATTCATTTGGTTCAAATAATTCAATCGCACAATCTTTTGAGTTTCCCTCACCATCAAATACTTCAAATGTATGGTTTCCAACTCCTAAGTTCTCAATTAAACCAATGTTTTTATATGGTGGTTTCCCTCCAAAAGCTGAAATTAATACTGCACCATCGTTACCACCATGGCACCTAATATATCTAGCAACAGTGCAAGTAATTGTTAATGGAGCTTCTTGAGGATCAGGATTTTCAAATAATGCTAATTTAGCGTGCCCAAAATTGCCGTAAGCATCAAAAGGTTGTATATAAAACTCATAGTTATCCAACCAAAATCTTTTTTCATAATCCCCATCATTTAACTCAAACTTATAATTAAATGTTTCCGGACTAACTTTATCTATAACAGTAAATTTACCTTCTTTATCAAATCCCCATATCAAATATCCTTCAAGTTTTTCACTTTTAGATTCACTCCATTCTAAAACATAAATATTTTCTCCCAAATTAAGCATATGCGCTTTCTCAATATCACTCGGCATTTCTTTATATCTACCTTCACATCCACCAGTTTTAAAAAATTCTTTTGTGCTTGAAATAAATTCCTCACCATCCTTTGTTGTTGCTATAATATAGTAATTATAAAAACCACAAGGTTTTAAATTGGTGATTGTAACTATATGAGAAGTCCCAAAATCTGATTCTTCTTTAATAGCCTGTTCTTTCCCATTTTCTTCTAAAGTATAATATATTACACCAAGTGTTGACTCTTTTGTTTTCCAAACAATAGTTGCCGAATTTTGAACAACATCAATTGCGTAAAAAGGGTATCCGTTTATTTCAGGTACTTGGGAAAATAAGTTTAAACTTATTAATAAAAATGTTAATGTGTAAATTATTTTTTTCATATATTTTTTTATATTATTATTTTTTAATTTCGTTTAAAATTTTAAAGTCACATCATTTACATTAAATTCCACATAAATTTTGATTTTATTATCACTACCCACTTCCGTATCGTAATTTACCCACCCAAAATTAATTGATCTAATCTTACCGGAAATATCCCATTGCTCTATAAGTTCACCAGTAGGATCGAGTAATTCAAGTTTAACTACAATCTCTTTAGATTCTAACTTTTCCAACTCGTCATAACCACGCATTAGTGCGTGTGATGTAGACGGCCCAATAGGGTCAACAAATACAAAGGTTATTGGTTCCCAAATTTTCTTATCATTATCATCCACAAAAAATGATGGTCTGTTTCCTGAAATACATGCCCAAGGATCTATTTCAAATGGTCTCGGAAATGTTACCACATATCTATTATTATGTTTATACTCAAGATTTAATAATTTATCATTTATTGATTTTTCCATCACATTAATTTGTTTACGGCAGATGTTATTTGTAGTTTATGAACAGCACCTTTTAAAGTTTCTTGTATTTCACCACTTTTGAATAGTAGTAAAGTTGGTACCGCTCTAATATTATATTTTATTGCTAAGTCAGGATTTGTATCCACATCAATTTTTATAACATTTAATTTTCCATCATATTCAGTTTTTAAACTATCCATAATGGGCGATATAAATTTACATGGTCCACACCAGTCAGCATAGAAATCAACCAAAGATGGGATTTCCGAATTTATCGTTTCTTCAAAGTTCATAGTATATTTTTTTATATAGATAAGTATACAAAATTAAAATTTATAAATAAACAAAGTCACTTAATTCTTTATAAATTTTATGTGATAATTCGTAGTATTATTATCTATTTGTATGAAATACATTCCATTAGGAAAATCGCTGACATTTATGATAATCTCCCCCTTAAATTTATTGGAATATTTTTTAACACCATTTATATTGAATATCGATATGTTATCCCCAAAATCACATTTTACTGTGATTTTACTATCACTGGGATTTGGGAATACTGATATTACATCTTTTATCACACTATATTGTGATATATCGGTTGTTAATTCAGTAACGATAACCGGATCAGATGTTGTAAAACAATTTGACCCACTATATCCTCTAACAGTATATGTTCCAGATCCCACTTCAACAGATTGTGTGGTTTCGCCATTAGACCATAGATATCCAAGATTAATAGTGGATGTAAGGGTTGTAGTTTGTCCTGGTGACACTAATAATGACCCTGTGACGTTTGGTATCGATGGTGGTATACATGGGTTTGGTGGGATTGTATGAGGTAAATATTTATAAGTAAACCACTGGTACCCAATAAGATTAATATGTTGTTTAAATGATTCTGTTTCACTTATTAACCCACTTTCCATTGTTTGATATGGTTGAGCTTGTGAGTGACTATTTAGCCATGGGCCCATAAAATCGGGCTCGGCTGACATTAAAGTTAATATTTTTGTTACACCACCTATTATTCCAATATCTCGCATTCGTTGTTCAGAATATACATAAATATCACTATCGGTTGGTCTATATGCCGATAAAAGAATTCTATCTGCCCTACTTGCTAATTGTTGTATTTGAGACGCACTTGGCCATCCAATGTAGATTTCTGACACCATCCCATTATTTGCACAAATGTCATCTATTGCTTTAAATTCTCTCCACGCAAAATTCCACATTCCTGCTTGAGTACATGGAAATCCTGCCGATGATAAAAATTTGTTACAATAATAACTTATACTTGATGGAATCCAAAATTCAAATTCTAAATTTATAACGTCAAATTTATCTAAAGAACTACTACGTGAATTATTATAGGGGATTAATTTATCAGATGCATATCCAGCATATTCAACAACACCACCAATTTGAACTATTCCATACTGTGTTCGTGCCTTGTTAATAAAATTGGCTAATTGATTTTTTTCGGTTGAGCTATTCCAATTTATATCACCAAGATCGTAAAATAAAATATAATTAAACCCATTTCCCTGGGCATATGTTAATATATTATTTTCTTCTGTTGTATTACCTAACCAATCGCCAACGTCTTGTAAATAGAAACCTCTAATATCATTTGTTTGTCCTAAAACAATGGTATTTAAAGAAAACAATATTATTACTAATAATAATCTTTTAATCATTAGTTATGGTTTAAGTCACAATTATAATGATTATAAATATATAAAGAAAGTTTGAGTGAAGAATATGTGAATTTTCTTCATTTTAAAGACAAAGTTAAAAAAGTGTTGAATAGTTATAAATCAAGTAACTATTCAACACTTTTATTTTATAAGGTGCGGATAATAATTGTTAGCCACAAGTTTAAGACAGCTCCACGAAAGTGCCGTTTTCAATTCCCTTACGAATCCATCTCATTAAGGTAATTGCCTTAAATTCTGACTCTAAGTATGTAGTTTTAAACTCATCTTCCATGCTGTTTACTTCCAATTGATATTTATGATTTTCAGTATCAATTTGGTAATAAACTTTTCCATAGCAAACATGTGTTAATTTTGCTGTTGTTCCTTTTACGATTGTCGTTAAATTTTCCATTCTATTTAAAATTAATTTGTTACTAATAAAAACCAGTGGCTAACACGGTATATATGCCATGCGCCAATGAGTGTCGTGCTGTTATTTAAGTTTGTCGTGGGCGCACGTCACATATACCCAACCGTTAGCGGTAATTCTTTGGTGGTTTACTATTAAGGCATTTATCATTATCACAATATCTTTTTCCAAACAACATTAAAAAACCACTTCTTGGCATTGTGCTGCCACAATTTGTGCAAAAATGCCCTATACCCTCTCACATAACTCTACATAATGGCGGTTCAGGACTCCACATACCTTGGCCGTTATACACAATACTACAATTGTACTTCGATGAAAGGCTCAGGGAAAATTATTTCTATTTGATTATATAATTCCAATAATTTCTCAACAGGAAAATAGTCAAAATCTTTATCAAACCCATAATTTAAATTGCCAATTCTAAATTTGATTGTATTTTGGTAATATTTTCTGTGTTAACAATTTCAAAATCATTTATAGTAAACTCATAAAATTTTTTATTTTCTTTTAATAAAATTTTGGGATATGTTTCAATTGGTTTTTTTTCTAAAATTTCATCTAAAGCGGCTATGTGTCTATTATATACATGTAAATTTTGTACAAAGTGACAAAACTTTCCTGGTTTATAATTCAAATGAGAACAAATCATTAATTGAAGTGCTACATATTGAATTTTATTGATATATCCAGCCATTATATAATCATTCGAACGTTGTATTAATGTTATATCTAAATAAAAATCATCATTATGTTTTCTAACAGACCATATTGTTTCATATGCACATGGATTAAGTCCTGTTGTTTCTATTAAGTCAACTTCTTGATATAAATTCATTATGTGCCTTCTAGAAAAAGGGTCATTTTTAAGTGATTCCAATAAGTTATTTAATAAATTATATTTTAACACTGTTGCTCCATATCTTTGACCAATTGTATTATCTCCAATATCCCATTCGTCCCACCAATTAATTCCTAATTCATGAGCAGTTTTTAAAGAAGAATCTTGTTTTTGATAAATCCATAAAATTTCTTTAATTCCAGTTCTAATTGCTGTGTTCCTTAGTGTTGTAATTGGAAATTCTCCTAAATTAATATCATATTCTTCAAACACTTGCGTGATATATTTACTTGTTGCTGGAGTTCCATCTTTATATTTTGGTCTTGGATTTATATCTAAACAACCATTATTTTTGATTTCTGTTAAATTTTTTATATAATAAAAATCTGCTTTATTCATTTGCTTTTATAATATTAATATTATTAGAATGTGGATTATTTTTAATAAAATAATTTTTAACAATATCCACATCATCAATAAATCCACTGTTAAAAACAGTTGACATGTTGATAGTATTCTCAACATATGATATCCTCCAAAGGTTAATGTTTTTTTTAATGCTTATCATCATTTTTATATTTTGCATTACACAATTTTTCTTGTTGTTCATCAGTTAAATTGGCATTCTCAGATAACCATTTTTTAGCTTGATTAAATTCTTGAATTTTCAAATCTTCTAAACCTTGTTTGTCAACATTAAGCTGTTCCATCATAGCATTATCAATTTCTTCTAGAAGAATTTTGCTAAGTTCTGCTTCGGCATCAATAGAGTGATAAGCGTGTATGTCAGTATTGTAATCAATGACATAAGTTACTGGACTATCTAAATATTCTTTAAATGTTTTAAATTTTTTTCTATGTGTTATAACCCAATACCACATAGTCTTTATTTTACCGATAAAGCCTATATAAAAAGTATTACGAACAGTTAATTGTTTTTTAACCCCACCTTTAACTTCTTTTGTTTCTATTTTTAAATTTATTTCTGGCATATCACTCATTTTTTTTAATTGTTTTCATTAGAATACATTGCTTTGAGTAATTTATCTTCTAAATCTATTAATTCTTTTTGGGATTGTATAGCTTCTTCAAATCTATTTGGTGTCAATTCTTCAAGCGAAGTTATATTGAACCATTGTGTTGGAATGGTAAATACTCTATATCCGTTTGATGGACTTCCATTAATTAAAATGCCGTCTTGTATGTATTTTAATATATCTTTATTCATAACCTAAAAATTTTTCTAGTTCATCATCAGACATTTTATCCGTTTTATCAATTAACCTCTCAATTAGAAAAACAATATAATCTCTTTTGTTTTTATTCATTCTTCCGGGAAATAAAACTGCCTCGTGCGCCACTAATAATTTTTCTTGAAATGATAGTTTAAACCAATTTTCATTATTTTGTTTTTCAATAACTTCTGGAAATATTAGTTTTGCGTATCTTAGTGGATTATAGGAAACATTATCAAATTCAGAAGCAACAAATTTAAAATCAATTTCATCCCCTTCGTTTAATGGACGTTCCAATACTTTATCATTTTCAACATATGATATTGATTTACTATCTGGGTGCAAATCAGTATAACTCCAATGCGTACCATGAGCAAAAGAATGTAAGTCTGACCACTTGACCACTAAAACACCACCATTATCAATTAATATTCCTTTCATTTCTTACCTTCCCATTTCTCAATGTGATATTCTAATTGATGTAACATATTTTTTATTTCCATTCCAAGAGCGTATGGATCACAATTTTTTATATTCTCTAATGTAAGTTTATGTTCACTCTTGAACCATTGTGGTGGTAAGGCAGTTTCAGTATCGAATATTAGTCCCGGTTTTTCATAGGCTCGATTTCCCATATCGAACATTCTTACTAAACAATCAAATCTAATTTCCATCATTCTCCTACCAGATGATTCATCAGGCAATACCATTTCTATTTTACTATTCAGTTCATTATACATGTTGTTTATATTTTTCAATCCACTCTTTATAAGTTAGTGTATTAGATTTTAAATATCTATTTGCCGTTTCACTATTATGAATTTTAACTTTTTCATAATATTCATCACTTCTGCTTATTAAAAGAATATCATAATTAAGATCAAGTTCATAATCTAATCCACCACTCCAATTAACTTTATAAGGAATTCTACCATTAGGAAAAGAAAGTGATTCTATGGGCTGTATTTCAACAAAACCATCAGTTACTTTTTTCATATAACTTTCATACTCTTTTTGAAATTCTTCTTTCATTTTCTTGTGAGTACATAAAGTAATAATGATGGTAATCCAAGTGTTATTGATATTAAAGCTAATATGATAAATAACTCTTTAATAACTTTTTTCATTTTTTTAATATTCTAGGTAAACTAGTACTATTAACTAAAGAATCATGTTTTGATACTTCATATTGATCAAATTGTCTTTCAGTTAAAGATATAAGTCTTAAAAGAGATACTTCTTCCTCTAATAACCCAAATAATAATTTATCCCCAATTCTTATTTCATCACCGTTATAATATTTCTTATTTTTAAGTTTTTCTAAACTATCAATAGTTACAATATTAGGCTCGTCAATTAATTGTGTTTTAAATGCATCGTTTAATGTTTTCATATTATCTAATTTATTTGGCATTAACAATGGGTCTAGCCCCAAGCTTAGTCTTACTCTTTACCCTTTTTCTACCATACCACTTTTCTCTTTGTAAAGTAATGGTATTAAAATTTTCTAAACATCCATTAATATATTCTGCAAGGATAAAATCTGGAGTATCACTACCATTTTCAATGGAATGTTTATTAATCAATTCTACTAATTCTTTTTTAAATTTATTTGATTTTGCCATCTTATGTAATTTATTCTATTATTATAATTTTAAACATTTTTTAATATAATGTCAATTAATGATTGGGTTAATGAACATTTTTATTTCAGGAGAAACAATACTATTATAATAATCAGTATAGTCATAATTTCTAACTCCATCAAGATTTCTATCTTTAATAGATATTAGCTTACCCTTACGATTTATGAATATCCC
>Ga0154020_10005918_pt1 | contig 14356 bp, 20 predicted proteins | sample Klosneuvirus_201_FD_109709 | JGI IMG/M metagenome (GOLD analysis project Ga0154020, IMG submission 109709) | Active sludge microbial communities from wastewater, Klosterneuburg, Austria - Klosneuvirus_20160825_MG | ecosystem: Engineered > WWTP > Aerobic digester > Activated sludge | place...
AGAGATATTGCAGGAGGAAAACGGCTTTATTCTGCAAGGAGCACAGGTGGGACAGTGCGGCTTGTTTATTGCTTGGCGTGGAGGAAGTTCTTGAAGACGCCGACGGCAAGCTCCTCGGCCTGGCTGGCCGAGATGACGGCAGGGGAGAACTTGGGGTCAAGGGTGGTGTTGAGGATCGACTGATCGTAACGATCAGTCTTGTTGGGGATCTTGCCGGTGACCAAAGTCTCCCAGTGCTCGTGGGTCTCCTGGACCTTCTTGAGAGCCAAGTCGCGGCCCTAGGGAATCAACCGAATCAAATGCAAGGGGATCATTTCGTCTTAGCAAAAGGATCAACGAACCATGAGCTTGTCATCATAGGCAAACTTATTGGCGGGGTTGCCATCGGGGATCTAGATGATCGAGCATAAGAACACTCATCTCGGGGGCAAAGGGGTAAGACAAACCTTGTAGTCACGGAGGAAGGTGAAGACGCGGTCAGTGATATCCTTGGGGATGTCACCAGAATTGTTGAACTTGGCGGCATCGGGGTCGTTGACGTCAATGGCGAGGATCTTCCAGTCAGTCTGGCCCTCGTCGATCATGGCGTAGGTGCCGAGGATCTTCACCTGGACGACGTCGCCAGTCTTGAACGTCTTGCCCGAAATCTCGCAGACGTCAATGGGGTCGTTGTCGCCCTCGTAGCCGGTGTCATGGTCCTTCGCGTCGATGCGCTCCCAGGTCTGGGAGAACGCACCGTAGTTGAAGGGATAGGGAAGCGCCACAACGCGAAGCTTGCCCTTCTTCTCGTCCTGCTTGATGGGGTTGAGAGGCTCGTTGCTAGAGTAGAGACGATCAGCAAAACGAATCAAGGGGGAGGGGAAGCGCGATTTACCGAGAGATCTCGAGTTTGGGCTGGGAGCCCTTGGGGATCTCGACGATCATATTGGCAATCTGCTTCTCCTTGTTCGCCCAGAGGGGGATATCGTGGAAAGGAGAAACGAGGTGGCCGTCCTTAGCTAATTAAAATGACGTGAGCGTAACAAATCGAAGAAAACGCAAATAAGACAGAACGAGAATAACAAAACACTCGGGACAAACAACGAGGTTTTCGATGACGTGGCTTCAGAACGATCCCGCTGCGAGGGAGATTGTTTCAAAGCAGAAAAAAATAAACAATCACTTCCAATTATATGGAAAGAAAACACTGGCCCCGCAATGCGAGAGACGCACCAAAGAACACGCGGAACTCCCTCGAGCCAGCAACGCCGACAGGCTTGGCAACGTACGCCATTTCACTCAATCAAGAATAATGGACTGACTAATGGCGCGCGTTGACTGTCGACGTCATTTGCGAAAAAGGACAAGAAGTGTACAAGACCGTGACGGGATTGATTGGTGATTCGGAAACTGAACAGACGGACGATTCATGCGGTCAAAGAAGGCGATTTTTAATGCAAACAAAGACGCGAGATTGTTGAGAAGAGGGGAGGTGCCGTTGAGACATGCAGGCTCGGTAAGACTCGCCTCGCCGAAAGCCAGGCGAACGCAGAAAGCCATTCTTCTTTCCTCGAGCCACAACATGTTCGCCCGCTCTGTCCGCACGGCCTTTTGTCGCACTGTTGGCGTTTCTCGCCCTTCCATGCGCTTTGCCGTGCGCTGGTACGCTGAGGCTGCCCCGGCCGCCACGACGGCCGCTTCGAAGGTGTCGCTGACGATCGCCACGCCCGTGACCACTGTCACCACTGCTGAGGTTGATTCCGTCGTCCTCCCTGGCTCTGAGGGCCAGTTTGAGGTGCGATATATTTTCCCTTCCGTTGGAGATATTTCGTTTATGCTTTTTTTTTCCAATGTGGTCCTTTTTTGCGTTGGAGCGAGGGTCAACCTCGAGCCCTCGAGAACGCGCTGATACAACTCGACGCGCTCGCTTTTTCTTCTTTCCGTCGTGAGCTGCTTTATTGTCATGAAGATTTGATCAATAATTAATGCCCGACGTTTCCTTATTGTTCTTTGCTGACACGGTTCTCCCACAGGTGACTGTGTCTCACATTGCCACCATCGCCGAGCTCCAACCTGGCGTTGTCTCCGTCAAGGCTGGCGGTGAGACAAAGAAGTTCTTCGTTTCTAGTACTTCCGCTCTCCTTAATTAGATAATATCATATTGTTTGTGATGTCTTGCTTTCAAACCTCATGGACTCCACTGAGGACCTTCTCTAGGCGGCTTTGCCTTTGTTCACGGTGACGCCTCGTGCAATTTGAATGTGGTCGAGTGCTTGCCGCTCGACTCGTTCGATCCCGACCTCGCCAAGGCCACTCTGACTGAGGCCCAGCAGAAGCTCGCTTCTGCCGTCTCTGAGCAGGACAAGGCTGTCGCCAAGATTTCGGTCGATACTGCTGAGGCTATCGTCAAGGCGATTTCTACCAAGTAATTACGGAGAATATTCAACCATGTAAAGAACTTCATTAGAAATAGGCATTGGAAAATTGGAATGGGAATCTCGTTGAGAAGAGCTCTTTCTGGTGCAGTGGTTTCCTCGGGCGAAGTTGCCGCCGCACTGCCAACAGGAAAGAGATCTTTCTTTCATAGTTTCGCACAAGGTTTTGAGTGAGTGATTGATGGAGATCGAGGTGCGAGCGGCCGGGACCAGCTGCCGCCTTGACCGTTTCGCGTCGAGTTTCACCTTGTCGGCGTACTGCGGAAAAGTGACAAGATCGGACGCCGGCGCCATGGCCTCCGCTATTTTAATAGGCCTTAGCGCTCTTCATCATTCTTTTATTTTCTCATACAAACGTGCCCTGTCATGTCCGGCATCGCCCGCGGCCGTCTCACCGAAGAGCGTAAGACTTGGCGCAAGGATCATCCCCACGTACGCACTTTGCACTTCCTTCCCAGCCGGTCGTTTTGTTAGCGACAAAACATTTTTTTTCTATTATTGGTGTTCAGAGGCTCAGTAAAGATCTGGGACCGAGAATTCGTGCGTGATGTAGCCTGCCTCCTCTTCCTCGCCCCTTGCCCTCCGTTGAATTTCGTATTATTTTATACGAAGATAATTCTTTCTTAGTCATTGTGTCATATTTGGGCCGCGTGCTTTCTTCTTGACCATTGATTTGTCGGTCGAGTTCCCGCCTCTGATACCAGGAAAGGGGCACCCGCTCAAATCTTGCGAGAAGGGAATCGGTGAATAATTGCGAAATTATAAAATTCACGTAGACCTGTATTATTATATGTGGAAACTTCACTCTTCGATGCCGCTTTCTCGACGATCCTTTTCTTTTTCTCGAGCTCGCCCTCACTTTTTCTTGATGCAGGGATTCTTTGCTCGCCCTGCTCGCAATCCCGATGGAACGATGAACCTGATGAATTGGACGTGTGGTATCCCCGGCCGGCCTAACGTACGATCCGTCTCTTTCCTATTGTGTCGCGATGAACTGCCCCTCTGATTTCCCTTTTCTTTGTCGTCAGACTCCTTGGGATGGTGGCCTTTACCCTTTAACGATGGAGTTCTCCGAGGACTATCCTACGAAGCCTCCGCTCTGCCGGTAGGCCCTTTCTGTTGGACCTTTCTGTGTGGTCGTTTTATTGCTCACTTCTCATCTTTTTCTCAGCTTTCCGAAGGGCTTCTTCCACCCGAATATCTATCCTTCTGGAACCGTCTGCCTCTCCATCCTCAATGAAAATGATGGATGGAAGCCTGCCATCACGATTAAACAGGTATGCCGCTCTTCGTATCTCTTCATGGATGATTTGTGAGCTAACGTCTCTTCCGCAGCTGCTGTTGGGAATCCAAGAGCTCTTGGACTCTCCTAACGAGAACTCCCCGGCTCAGAAGGAGGCCTACACGTTGTATGTCACTGCGAGGGACCAATATCTTCGAGAAGTGCGCAAGCAGGCGACCAAGTATCCTCCTCAAGTTGGCGGCGGCGACGACTAGGCTGACCTTTCTTCTTTTCCTCTTCTGTTTTTCGATTCTTGAGTACCTAATATAAACCCGATTCTGATGGGCCCAGCACATTTATTCCGTTCTTGCACATTGTGCCAATGCGAGATCACTGACTTTCACTTTGCTCCGTGAGATGGCTCGAAGGTCTGGGCTAGTTTCGAGCATGAGTTTGATCAACTCCGTTCGAGTTTCGTCGTCTTCTTGAAGATATTGCTCTCCATGAACTTTTCGTCCAATTCTTGGTCAGGGAGCAGCTTTTTCACAACTTCGATGACGCCTCCGTGTTGCTCAAAGTACGCAGCGACTCCAAGCTCTCGCAACTGAGCGACGGAAACGCGATACCAGTCCTCGGGCTCTTGGATTTTCAATTCCTTCCCCACAAATCGGATCACCTTCTCCATGTTGGTCTCGTCCTCCCAGGCCTTCTTCGGATGCTGGGCAAACTTCCACGGCAGCCACTCGTGCTCCGGGAAGACGGCAGCTAAAAGCGCGGACATGGATTGATTATATATCTTGAGCAACCCGAGGCCTCCTTGGTTCACCACCGTCTTCTTGGGTACGTGGTACCAACGCTCGAAGTCGCCCGCCTCGAATCCAATCTTAGCAGCGAGCTCCACCATAAATTGTCTTTGGTTCTCTATCGAAGTCCAATGGTGACGCTTCTTTCTCGTAATAACAGTATCATTGGCGCTAAGTGGGAGAGAGGATCGCTCTCTCGACCACGCAAGCGATTCTAATAATCGGTGAGGAGAACCACCATACTTGTTGAGGAGGCCCCCGCCATGATGGTCAAGGAAGTGCTGTGCTTTCAGTTCGCTTGTTCCCTTGGCTCCAACGATGCTCACTAACCATTCAACATAGCGCTTTTGATTCTCTATCGTGTCGAAGAAACCAGCGGGGACTTGAGAAAACAGCCACGGTAGATAATTGAAATCGGAATAGACCGAGCTCAGCAAGGCATGAGGTGAGCTGTGGAAGTGTTTGATGAGCAGCGTAGCACCGTGATTTGCGATAAAGTCCTTTTGTTGGATCTGATACCAATCTTCTCGTGATTTGAATCCAAGTTGACCGCCGAGCCAGTCCAAGTAGCTTAAGCACGTTTAATGTCAAGATGACATAGATAGAGGGCAACGGAAAACGGAAGGGGAAGGACAGCTTATGACTCGATTGCTCATTCCAATAACCACGAGGAACCGCTCCTTGAAGCCACGGGAAGCTTGAATCCTAAGTATCTTGTGATTAACAGCGCGAGGGAGCAGAAGAGAGGACGAGAGGATACCGTCGAGAAATGGCGCCTTGCTTGGAAGCGTTCTTGCAACTGGAAGGCTAGTTGACTCCCAAAAATAAATTTTCCACAAATACTATATTCAATTTCATTGGTGTGTTGAGACGCCAATGGGGACATTGAAGTGGCGCAGGAGGTCGAGGATGCGGGCGAGATGGTCGAGCTTCGCCGATTGCCGTAGGCCCGCAGTGGTCCGCGCAAGCCGCTCATCCAAGATGCCTTTGCTACCGATAATAAAAAGGGTTGATGGGTAATATAGAATCCGTGATGAGCTCGAAGGGTGTACATTATTGGAGCCAATGAAATGCAGGCGTTTTCAAATGAGTCGATGGCCTGATGATCAGCAATGAGAACCTCAGTCGAGACGTGGTCGTGAAATATTGATCACAAGATAAAAAATTGTCCAACATGGCAGGCTGAACTGCTCGTCATTTTGAATCGAACAAAATCGACGAATCGGTTGGCGTGGCCGCTCGATCTCATCGGGGACCTAGCCGCTTCGCTAAGTTCGCTTCGCCATTGGTCCATGATCTCCAATGGCGGACGATGAATTAATTCAGGAATCCTTGCGCCGCAGGGTGCAGGAGGAGCAATTCGATGCGTATGAGCGTGAGACTCGTGCGGCGAATGAGAAGACGCTCAACGCGGACATTCGCTCCACTGTCGCCGCTCTCAGAGGCGAGGTCAGCTTTCGCTGCGCCTCTGCCGAGGTTCGTCCTCTCTTTTCTTTACCATTTTGAAAAAGAATATCTATCTTGTTTTTTGTTCCCTTTTGTGATTTTGTTTTCTTGGTCGCCCTACGTCGAGGTCTACGGCGAAGTGGCAGGGCGAGTTAAGTTCACAGTCGTTGAGACGCCACGCTCGAGCTGTCTGTCTCCAGATTGGGTTTGCTTTCTGATATCTTTCATTCAAAATTATTTTCGTTGTAATGATTATTAATATTTCTTGGTGGTTGCTGCTCCCTCCACCGTTGAAACGACGAAAAGACCGTGTTAGGTGATGTTTTCTCTTGCCATCGATTCCAACTCTTGATTGTCAAATCGTGGATATATTATCATTTTTACATGCTTAAGTATTCTTCAATGTAGTTTGTGAGAGAAAGAAAGTGCCGCAGGTCGAACAACGAGAGGCTCGAGGTCCCATTCTACTTTTGCCTGTACGCCAACCTTCCCCTTTCCACCTTCTCCTCGGCTCTCCGTGGACCTCCTTTCGTTTGTTTTCGATGATAGGCATTGTTGGGAGGATATAACCGACGAGTCATTGCGCTCTTCGGCTTTCAAGGGAGGCGTTGCCCTTGCCCTTTGCAAAGAATGCGCCGACCATCGCAGCGTTCACCACTATTGGTCCTTTTTCTTCTGCCTTCTTTTTCAATACCAATGATTCAGGGTTCATGTTGGTAGGGATCATTCGTTTCTCTACGTACACCACTGTAATAATATTGGGAATCCTGCGCGTCCGCTGCAGTGCCTCCGCTTTAAAGATGTCATCGGAATTGTGAAAAATCATCGTACCCCCACCCCATATTGTGAAGGTTGTTGGTCATGTTGATGAGCTCCGTTCTTGCCTAGGAGCTGAGATTCATGCAGCTGAGCGATTTCACAATAGTACATGCAAGAAATGCCGTCGCAAAATTCTGGGCTCTCGGTACTCGCGCCCTTACCACTTTGTCGAATCTCGCAGGGAGGCCAATCCGAGGTTTGACATATGCTATCGATGTTTTGATAAGATGACCGACGAGGACTTTGAGCGGGACCCCTATTGGCTTGTTGTTCCGTCTTTGTTTGCGGATGACGACCTTGACGTACGAGAGCTTCAAATCTTTCTCTCTCAGCCGGAATTGATATTGTAACAACAGGACGGCCCAATTGACGAAGGAGCGCCCGAAGAGGACAAATCGTCGGAGCTCTCTGGATCGGAGGATGACGAAAAAGAAGAGATGAGGAAAATTGAAAAGGTCACACCGTATTCCTTACAGTCTGACGAAGTGGTCCTTGCCAGTGAAGTCGACGAGAATGTCTACAAGACCGATGGAACGTTTGACTCGCAAGCTGTTTACTCCTCACTTCGTGCGTCGTTATTACTCACTTCACGCATTGCATTCCATCGAACCTCAAGTTTTGATAAATACTCATCTTCTCATCTAGCAATCGATGGAAGTGTACCTCCGACGTATATGGCCCTCGACGAGCTCGAAGTTGAAAATCCGCGGGAATCCACCCCAGTATCGAATTCCTACGTCTCGTCGATCCCTCAGGCTGTTCTACCGTTAAATTACGCCACCCTCGAGTCCTTGGAGGGTGGACCGAGCTCTGCCTACTCGACGCCTTTGCCTTTCGCCCCGAAGTCCTCACGTCCTGATACATCGCTTGCCTACGAATCTCCATCATTGTCGCCACCTCACTCTTCCAATTCCTACTCATCATATTCGTTGGCCTTTTCGTCCCCCCAAGCGCCATCCGAGCTCAAGCTGAGCACTAGCTACACTACCTCGGTCAGTTCTGCACCTGCCGAAATTACGTATCAATCATACACGTCATCCGAAACAAAACCAAAGGAGGGGGACGATTCCCTCGGTGTTCATGATTATCAAACGGAAGCACCCGCAGCAAGAGAAAGGCCCGATTCCAGTGCCTATCAGACTGAGGCCCCTGCACCTCGACGCGGCGCTTACGAGACTGAGGCGCCCAAGAGCCGCTTTTCCCTCAGCCCCAATATATCTGTGCCTGCATCCCAGGCGGCTCCAATGACAACAAATCAAGGTAGCGAATATTTGGCACTTTTACTTCGCCTACTATTTTATTGAACCGAACTAAACTTAGCTGTGAATTGGAACGAGCGCTTCCAGCAACTCTTTGATGCGCGACCGCCTTCCGATGCCCCCGCAGAGCACCAGCTCGCGTACGACCTCAAATTGAGCGCGTTGACACGTCATTTCATTAGCACTGCGCAGTCTGTCGGCAAAGTGATTATCGATGAGGTACTAGGACATGAGATGATCTTTGCTTACAAAGACACTTTGGTCATCTCTTCTCTTATAGATGAAATTGCCGGCGAATCTCAAATCAATCAAGCCCGCCAACGTGGTCAGTAGTAGTTCTGTGCTCCTTTTCTCGAGTATTGTCCTCACGCTGTATGCTAGGGTGGCGTTGCTGGTGGAGAGAAGTACGTCGTGGATGGGATCTTTTTCAAGTTCGCGATTGACGCATTCGGAGTGTATGGAGGAGGTGCGTCCTTCTGACTTCGCTCTTTTGGCTTTCCATTTGTTGTGTTTCTTATATGCCTCTTCCTAGATGACTTTGCCATGAAGGCAGCTGGTCATGAGCTAAATGGTCTCAAAGCATACCATGCCATCAATGGGCTGCTCAATGCACCCGATGGGAAAAAGCTCCACTTCCCCTACATGGCGCTCATCTCCTACCGCGGCTATCGATTGATTGCGACCCCAAAGCTCCCCCTCTCTTCCATCTCACTCATCTATGGATCGAATGACGCGGGAAAGACGGTGCACTCTTCGGATGTGAGGTTGAATGACCTCATGAAGCAAGCTGCGGGTCACATCAAAATCAAGGTTTCATTTCTTTTATCATTTTGTCGCTGATCCTCGGAGGAGCAATTGTGTTTTTCTAGGAGCACGTTTGCTCTCTCGCTGAGGACACAAGCAAGCAAGTCATCTTACACGCTCCGACGGACATTGAGGGTCACATTGGCGCTGACGGGAGGTTCTATCTATTGGATACGGTGCGCATCTATCATTAGATTAAATACTGCTTCATATCTGATCATGACTTCATAGGCACGAATTTGCCCACCAGAACCTCCGCGTAGGGCATTCATGGGAATCAAGATCGACGCGGATAAGTTCTCGAACTCCATGACTCACAATAGTTCGTCGTTAATTGCTTTTTCTCATCACTTTTTTGTTGCAATCTTACATTGCTCCTTGTTAAGCGAGCTCAAGTCCGGGATGGACCCCAACTGCCAGCACGAAAGGAATAGGCACCATCTCCTCGTTTCCTGTCGATGAGGATTCGCTAATGTTTCTTAGAACTTATGACCACCATGTGGAAGAAACAAGTGATCGCGATGCTTGAGGCTGACTCGCGGCTCCATGGAGCTGGAGTCAAGGTGCTCAGGTACAACCACTGTATAAGAGGTGTTCAAATCTGTCCTGAGACGGTTAAGTAGTGCTGAATGTGCCGAGGGAACTCTTTTCTTTCTCGATCAGCTCGACTTTGTCGTCGATCTCAATCCTCCAAACTCGCGCGCTTCCAATCTGATCCAGAAGAAGATTCACGGTGACGCCATTCTCGTCCTCTCTGGGCGCAAGGGCTCCTTCTTGTACAACTTGTTCCGCTACGAAGCGCTCCAAGCCTATCATAAGGATACTGGTAAGGTCCTCTCAAGCGACGCCTTTACCCAGTACGGTTCCTTTCTTTCTTGGATGATCCTATTGTAATTGCCCTGTAGTTTTGGTCGGCATCAAGCGCCCCTTCATAATCAAGAAGTCTTTGATGCTTTCTATTGGCTGCTTGAGAAGCGCATCCCTCAGTTCGTTGAACAAGAGGTCCCTTATTCTCTTCTTTGATAAGGACTCGTCATCTTTTTTATCATCATGTCGCTAGGTCTTCCAGAATGATCACCAGCTGCATCCTGCAGAGCTCGTCGCATCGATGCATGCTTATGGCATCAACCTCCGACTGATGGGTTTTTTCCGCTCTCTCCTAAGAGGTATTTCATGCAACATTGTCGGGGAGATCGCCAGTGTGTTGATTCACTTTGCCAGTGCCTCCAAATGCTGCGATTCACGTGGTGACCAAGATTGCCGCGGCGCAGACCTCCGCGCTCGTCGTGATGATCACTCGCGCCACCAAGTCTTACTTGAGGTATTTGTTTTAGAAGGGTATAATCAATGGAGGTCCTTTATTTCTCTCCTTAGGAATCGCGTTCGATCGACTGGCCACCATGATGCAGTGAATCAAGTCGTTCGCTACTTGAATGTTATCTTTGGTCGCTCCCGCGCTTCCACTTACTTCTGGCTCACGTGGGTTTTAATATTCTTTTACGAGATCGTGTTCTCATTTTTGATTTTATCGTTTGTTAGTCTCATCAAGATCCAGCTGAGCACCAAGTACGACGTCTATGGGCCCTCCTTCTTGTTGACCCACGAAAGCTCGCCCACCTATGACTTGCGATCATCGCTATCCCTCTTCGCTCTGTTTGGCGCTGTTCTGGATGACATGGGCATTGAGTACGAATGATTGTATGTTCTCTTGATTCGTATCCCTCATGATGACCTCGTTCATATAGACTCTCTGAGGAAGCACTGGAGAGGATCCAGAAGGACCCTGAGCGGCTCGGTAAGAAACCGTTCGAGTTCACTCCGCGAGACTTCAAAGGATTCACCATGACCACGCGCCACCTTATGGACAACCCTCTCATCTTGGAGCAACGCGGAGCATGGCTGCAGGTTCTCTTCTCTCACCACTAGTTCTTAAGGTCCAGGGCTAAGAGCTTTTTTTTTTTTGCAGAAGGCGTTGTACTCTCCGGAGTCAAAAGAGGCCCTCGCCAAAGCACTCGGAGTGTCGGAGGAGTCCATCATCAATGATCTCTTCGGTGAGGACCTGACAGAGGTATGGGTTCGTTCTTTTCGCAACGCGTGACTTATCCGAGTAACTGCGCTTGTTGTTTAGAAAGCCCATTTTTATGTGAATCGTGCCTATGAGGCGGCCCAGCTGCGCCATGGGAAAGAGAGGGACTGGGGGACAATCTTGCGCGACGTCAACCAAGCTCAGACCGTCTTCGCCCTCAACCTCGCCGCATGTCCCGCCGAGATTACTCTCAAAGCCGCTTTCGTCCAAAGTGCGTTCTCATGTTAATTTGAATAGAATTAGAAGGACCTTCGAGTATAATTCTGGTTTTAGCACTGTATTATGAAAGCCAAGGTGAGAGGTCGAAGGCAGAAATCTATTACTTCACCATCTACGCCACGGTTGTGAAGCTTTTCAAGTCGACGCCTGCTATGGAGGGCCGCTATAGTCAAATGGTGACCATGAGGGGCATCTATTCGCCCTTCATGTTGCTTTTCTTTGAGAGTTGGCTCCGATTCACCCTGGGCTCCTCCAAACGCGCACTTGCCCACCCCATCTCCGTCGCATTCATGACGACGCTGACCAACTTTCCTTGCCCTGGTCATTTTCTCTCTCCTTGGTGTTGTTGACTGGGTCTTCTCTTACCTTCCTCGATATAGGTAATCTGATCGATCTTCAAAAGTGCTTTGGATTGGAAGGTAACATGATGCCGATCGCTTTCTCTCTTGGCCATCGCGCCCAATCAAAAATTCGGGCCTTTCACGATCCCAAGAACGTCTTCATGCTCTTGCAGCCGTGGGCCAAAGAATCTGATCCGATTCAGATCGCGCGACTCTTCTCAGATGACGAGAGGAAAGCCCTCGAGCCGCGGATTCAGAACTGGATTGACTCATCGCATTGGCGCCACACGCGAACGTACTCTGGCATCATGCTCTCTCCGCTGCTCTTCGACCTCTTCTTACATGAGGAGTCCGTCTCCAAGTTCCGCCGCTCTCCAAATAACTGTGCGAGCTTCGTATCTTGTTTCCTTTGACTCCTCTGATGGTCTCTTCGTTCTAGTCATGTCGGCTGTGTACGAGCCCGATGAGGGACCGCACCTGGAGCGACAGACATTTGCTATCAAGGGTAAAGCGGACACTGTCAACGTCCGCATCTCCTACCGGCGGAACTTTGCTGATTATGTTGGCGTCAACAACTACAACAAATTCGTACTCTCATTCCGCATATTTTTGTACCTGGGACATTGATACTCCTCCTTACTATTCGCAGTTCGTCTTTGCTATGAATGGCGACTACAAGAAACTGTGGGAGCTGTCCAGCGACACCTCCACCTACCAGCACCTCTTCGAGTATGCATCCGAAGCCATTTCGAATGTCGTCACTGATGTGTATGCTTCGCCTTATTTCGAAATCTATTATCATTTTCTGATACTGCATTCGTTTGTAAGGGTTGACGCAGAGTTCCAAGTGCCTTTGGCAGCGGGTAATTATGCGACGCTTGTGAAGTTTGCTGAGCCGGGTCAAGAAGTGAATTTGCATTTCGGAAAGCGCGATCAAGGCGAAAGCTTGTTCGTTCTCTCTGAGGGTATGTTACTTCCTCGGTGTTAGTCTTTTTTGACTACTCTGAACTCCGACTTCTTTCTAGAGCAAGCAAAGTCTTATGTAATCACGTATTCTATCTCTCAACAATGGCTGCACGTGCGGTCTGAGTTCGTCGGTGTCAATGTGCGCGACTTGGCGTACACTGGTCCTTATCGTGTGAACGATCCGAGATACTCTCCGCAATTTACTCCTCCAACTATCTTAATTCTTACGGAGAAGGATACGCTGTTCGATTATGCGCTGAACGACCAAGAAGAGAAGAAGCTCAATCGAGGTTGCAATCATCTCCGTATGTCATCCACTCTCTCTCGATTCACGTTTGCAGTTCATTGATTCCGATGTCGCCTTATAGATGAGAAGAAGGACAGCCTGTACGAAGAGGATCGCTTTTGCGAGCTCAAGGAGATGTCTCTCCATCAGATCCGCCAGGTTTGTTGATTAGATGACACTCCCCACTGTTGTGATCCCTTCCTCATCTCCGCTTAGGTGGCTTGCTCGTTTACTCACACGGCTGCGGTCACCTCCGGTAATGAGATTCTCACCTGGGTACGCGCATCGATGTGGTCGACAATGTGTTTATGGGTTCACTTTTCCTCTTCGTTCAGGGTACTCTGAATACGTTTGGCGCACTCGGTCATGGCGACAAGACGGCTCGTTCGCGACCTCGCTTGGTAGAAAAGCTCAAGGGCATCAAAATTGAGAAGGTCTTCTGTGGGACTCATAAGACCTATGCCATTGACGTCAAGGGACAAGTGTTCGCCTGGGGCAAGGGATATGGGCCATTCCCCAACGCGATTGACTTTTTCACCAAGAAGCGCATTTTGATCGTCGACATTGCCATTGCCACTGACCGCTGGGTGGGTGAGTTCAAGCTGGAGTGGAAGGATCATGAAAGCGATCTTCCGCGCGGTGTGACTCTCTACCTGAGCGACATTGGTCTCGTGTATTGGACGACAGAGGAATCGCCGATGCCGCGCCTGGTTGAAGCCGTCAAGCAGCACTTCGTCGTCAAGGTCGCCTGTGGTGATCGCGCAGCTTACTTCCTCACCGACCAAGGCGAAGTCTTCTCGTGGTATCCTTGCATAATTATATTTCTTTTTATCGCAAATACTCAGCAGTCATCGGTTCGTCCCTCTAGTGGTCGCTGGATCAATGGCGAAACCGGCAACATCCCAATGAGCCGCGACGGCGCTCAGTCCCATAAGGACAACACAGGAATGCCGCTCTTCGTGGATCGCGTGTGGTTGCCATTGAATCTGCCCATCGCCACCATTGACGGTTGTGGTCCTGGAGGATGCGCCATCGATCGCAACGGCCGCCTCTCTGTTTGGGGAGAGTGCGTGGCGCCTCCTTCTTCCTTGTGGTTGCTTCGCTCTGACTATTCGTTGCTAGCGGCATGTTTACTCCTTACACCCCTCCTCATGTCGATGAGCACGTGGTGCAGCAGGTCTCGTTAGGACTCTACGGCTTCGTTGCCAGCTGTGGCAGCCCCCCGGAGCCTTTTGTTGTCTCTGACGAGCGTCGACGGAAGCGGATGGACGTATGACTGACTGTGCCTTCTTTGGATTCATTAATTGTTTGATATTTGCTTCTGTAGACTCTCAAAGATCACCAAGAAGCTATTGCACGAGCGGTTGGTGAGGGAGAAGGTCTGAAACCGTTTATAACTTTCATTGAGAAGGGTTCCCGTGGCTGACATTCTCCTTTCCTCGTTAAGAGTCCCTCGTTGGCAAAGTTCCAATCCCTTGGAAGTCGTGGCAAGAGCTCATCGACAGCTGCGAGAACATTACTGCTGAGAAGAAGGTTGAACTCGCTGCGCTCCTCGCCTCCTTGAAGCTTCCCATCGAGCACTGTGTCAACTTGGATTTTACCTTTCTTCTTCAAATTGGCATCACGGAGCCACTCCACCGCCTCGAGATTATGGGGAAGGTATTTCAATATTTCTTGTTCGAAGCACAAAC
>Ga0154020_10005920_pt1 | contig 14354 bp, 8 predicted proteins | sample Klosneuvirus_201_FD_109709 | JGI IMG/M metagenome (GOLD analysis project Ga0154020, IMG submission 109709) | Active sludge microbial communities from wastewater, Klosterneuburg, Austria - Klosneuvirus_20160825_MG | ecosystem: Engineered > WWTP > Aerobic digester > Activated sludge | place...
CGAGGTTCGCCCCGCGCGGTCAGGATCTCGTACTCCTCGTGGGGCGCCGTTCCCGAGGCGATGTGCGCCAGGAACGCGGTCTGGAGCGCGCCACGCTTGTCCAGGGGCACCACCAGGTCGAACCAGTTGCGGCCGATCACGCCCTCCTCGTGGAGACCGAGAAGCTCCAGCGCGTACTCGTTGGCGAACGTGACGTCGCCCCGGGCGTCGAGGAGGACGGAGACGAGCTGGACGTTCTCGATCAGGTCGCGCAGCCGGCGCTCCGACTCGCGCATCGCGTTCTCCGCGAGCTTCCGGTCGGTGATGTCGAAGCCCATGGCCAGCAGGGCGGGCCGGCCTTCGTGCTCGACCGGAGTCAGGGTCAGGTCGATCCATGGTTCGGCCCCCTTCGGCCCGTCGAGCTTCAGCTCGAAACGCTGGGGAGAGAGAGTCGACGAAGGCGTGGTCCCGGTCATCCGCTGGTTGAGGGCGGTGCGCGAGTCCTTGTGGGCGAGGTCGGAGAAGAGCGAGCCCGCGAGTTCCTTCCCCTTCGGTCCGCTTCGACTGCGCGCCGCCCGGTTCGCATAGCGGATGACATCGTTCTCGACGATGTAGACGAGAGCGGCGTTCGCCTCGGTGAGGGCGAGGAAGCGCGAGTCGGAGGCCGCGGACGCCTGGGGCGCCCGCCCGATGGTCCGGAGATAGTCGAGAACGCTCAAGGGGAGCGTGGATTCTCCTCTAACGCCGGGGGGGAGGCGAAGGTTTGAGCCAGGCCTCCACTTCCTCGACCGTCCGGGGGACGGTCGAGGAGAGGCGCTTGAGGCCGGCGTCGGTCAGGAGGAACGAGTCCTCGATGCGGACCCCGATGCTCCGATACTTCTCCACCGCGGCCTTGATTCCGTTCTTGAAGGCCTGGTTCTCCGGGGTGTCGGGCAGGTTCTCGAGAGCCTGCGGCCGGATATAGAGGCCGGGCTCGATGGTGAAGGCCATGCCGGACGCGAGCGGCTTCTCGTAGTCGCCCACGTCATGGACGTCCATGCCGATCCAGTGACAGATGCCGTGGGTGTACCAGGTCCGGAACTGCTCGCCCTTCGCGTCGGTGATGAGGCCGAGCTTGAGCAACCCCGCCTTGATGATCTCTTCCGAAGCGCGCTCCACCTCCGCGGTCTTGTTGCCGGCTTTCGCGACGGCCATCCCGGCCTCCTGGGCCGCGAGCACGAGTTCGTAGATCTCCTTCTGCGCGGGGGAGAACTTCCCGCTCACCGGCGTGGCGCGGGTGATGTCGCCGGTGAGGCCCTGGTAGTTGGCGGCGGCATCGACGAGCAGGAGGTCGCCCGGCTCCATCTTCCGGCTGGATTCGCCGTAATGGAGGATGGTGGAATTCGGACCGCTGCCCACGATCGACGGGTACCCCCAGCTCATGGCGCCGTTGGTGAGATACACCTGCTCGATCGCGGCCTCCACCTCGTATTCGAACCTGCCCGGCGCGGTGGCCTTCATCCCGGCCTTGTGCGCGTCGCTCGAAATCTGAACGCTCCGCTCCAGCACCTTCTGCTCGTAGGGCGTCTTGATCTGCCGCAGTCCGTCGACCATCGGCTTCGCGTCGACCATGGAGACGCCGAAGAACCGGTCGCGGAACTTGTTGGCCCACACGTAGACCTCGGGAAGTTCCTGCGACGGCGCCGGCCTCGGCCCGAAGAGGAGAGCGAGCCTGCCTCGGCCCGCCCTGACCTCGGCCTGGAGCGCCTCCCATTCCGTGGTGGTCTCGCCGCGGCGCAGGCCGAAGTTCCGGGCATTGAACATCGCGGTGAGGAAGGGCTCGAACTGCGAGACCATGTAGACGGTTTCGATCCCGGTCTGGGCCGTCACTTCCGCTTTGGTGAGGGTGTGGCCGTTCCAGTGCTCGCGCCGCGCGTTGGGCTCCCGCACGAAGATGACTTCCTTCTTCGTGGCGGCTCCCGGCATGAGGACCAGGATGGTCTCTTCCTGGGTGAGTCCGGTCAGGTAGAGGAGGCTCGAATCCTGCCGGTACTCGTAGTCCACATCGGTGGAGTACACCTTCGCGGGCGCGCTCCATGCGATCAGGACCGTGCCCGCGTCCAGCGACTGCATGAGGCGGGCGCGCCTGGCTTTCAGGTCGTCCTGATACTCGCCGCCGTGGACGAAGCTCGATCCGGCCATCAGGAGCAGGGCGGCGGCGAGGAGCCGGCGCACAGAGGTCTCGAGCCATCGACTGGTCATTTGCATTTTCCTCGTTGCCGCCCGGGAGGGCGAGGGGACGGTTAGAGCGGGAAGCCCGCGGCGGGCAGGCCCTTCACGAGCTTCAGCGCATTCCTGTAATAGAGCTTCTTGAGCACGTCGTCCGGGAGTTTCATGCCGTAGAGCTTCCAGAACGCATGGTAGTCGCGGTAGTAGTCGAAATACTCGTCGCCCGTCTCGAAGGTGCGCCAATAGTACGGGAACTCGTCGGGCTGGAAGCTGTCCTTGCCGAAGAGAATCCGGTCCTGGTACTTGATGAAGAAGGCGCGCGCGGTGCGAGGCTGCCGCCCCAACTCCGCGAGCACCGCCGCGGTTTCCGGGTAGACATTGGCATGGGTGTCCAGGTACCTCGAGAACCGGGCGAGATCGTTCGACAGGTAGGCCAGGTGGGCGGCGATGAACGTGGTGTTCGGGTGTTTCTGGAACATGCGGTCGCGCTCGGCCAGAAGCTCCTCGAAGCGGGGGAAGGAGGGATCCTGGTAGCGGCGATCCGGAAAGAGCGCCTCTTCGAGCCAGCGCTCGTTGGTGAAGTCGATGGGATCGAAGAAGGGCGCCGGCTCCGCGGTGTGGATCAGCACCGGGATCTTCAGCTCGCCGCATTTCGCCCAGATCGGATCGAGCTCGGGATCGTCGAGGTGCAGGCGCGTCCCGTCGGTCTTCTTGATGCGCAGACCAAGCTCCTTGAAGATCTTGAGGCCGAGGGCGCCCGCCTTGACGTCCTCCTCGAGCTGGGCCGCCGCCTTCGCCCCGAAACCGGGGCCCACGCCGGCCTTGAAGTCGATGTTCGCGAAGAGGACCATGCGGTCGGGGTAGGGCGAGTTCCGGATGGCGGCGACGCTCTGCTTGAGCTTCTCGCCCGAGCCGCCCGAGAGGTTCACCAGGATCTTCAGGTTCAGCTTGTCCATGGCCGCCACCACTTCCTTGTAGCGCTCCGGGGAGATAGGCGCCGGGTGATGGGAGTGGATGTCGATGACTGGATACCTGGCCCGCGGCGTCGGATGCTCGGCCACGATCAGCCGCGATTTCGGCTTGTACTCGGTGATGGACGGGGCCGGCCACTCGGGAGTACGACCGTCGCCGGGACGGCGGTTCTGGGTCTGGCCCTGAGCGAGGGCGAGGCCGTATCCGAGGGGGAACAGCGTCAGGGCGGCGACGTCAAACGCGGTTCGTGGTTTCCTGATCATGCTCGTCCTTACGTGGTTGGTGGCGCCCCCTGCCCGGCGCGCCGCTTGGGGAATCACGCCGCGGCCAGGGTGCGCTCCTGCTTTCGCGGGGAGAACCGGGCTCTCGCCCGCTCCATGGTGAGGTAGAAGACCGGGGTCAGGTACAAGGTGAGGAACTGCGAGAAGAGCAGGCCTCCCACCACCGCGAGCCCGAGGGGGCGGCGGGACTCGGCGCCCGCGCCGATCCCGAGGGCGATAGGCAGGGTTCCGGCGAGCGCGCACATCGTGGTCATCATGATAGGCCGGAAACGCACGAGACACCCCTCGAAGATGGCTTCCCGCGCCGGCTTGCCCTGGCGCTGCGCCTCGATGGCGAAGTCGATCATCATGATCGCGTTCTTCTTGACGATGCCCACCAGCATGATCACGCCCACGAAGGAGTAGACGTTGAGGTCTTCGCCGAACAGCGACAGGGTCACGAGCGCTCCGAAGCCCGCGGCGGGCAGGCCCGAAAGGATGGTGATGGGATGGATGAAGCTCTCGTAGAGGATGCCGAGCACGATGTAGATGACGAGGATGGCGAGGAGAAGCAGCCACCCGAGGCCGCGCATCGAAGCTTCGAAAGCCTGGGCCGCGCCCTGGAAGCTGGTGCTGATCGAGGGCGGCAGGATCTCCCGCGCGGCCGCGGTGACCCGCTCGACCCCTTCGCCGAGCGAGGTGCCTGGCTTGAGGTTGAAGGAGAGGGTGACCGCGGGCAGCTGGCCGAGATGGTTCACGAGCAGGGGGGAGACCCGCCTCGACAGGCGCGCCACCGCCTCCAGAGGCACCAGCGCCCCGGTCTGTGATCTCACGTGAAGCAGGCTCATGGTCGCGGGATCGCGCTGGAACTCGGGCAGCAGCTCGGTGATCACGCGGTACTGGTTGTCGGGGGCGTAGATGGTCGAGACCTGGCGCGTGCCGAACGCGGTGTAAAGCGCGTCCTCGACCTGGTGCGCGGTCACGCCGAGGCTGATGGCGCGATCGCGGTCGATCTCCACGTGGATCTGCGGGCTCTTGATCTGCAGGTCGCTGGTCACGTCGACCAGACCCGGCAGCGCGCGCATCCTCTCCTCGAGCAGCGGGGCCACGCGGTACAACTCGGTGGTGTCGGAACCCTGGAGAGTCAGCTGGTAGAGGCTCTTGGTCTGCAGGCCGCCGATGCGGATGGGGGGCAGGATCTGGGGGAAGACGCGGAGGCCGGTGACTTCAGCGAACTTTGGCCGCAGGCTCTCCACGATCTTCTGGGCCGAGGGGCGCTCGTGCCGGGGACTCAGGCGGGCGAACACGCGGCCCGAGTTCATGGTGTTGGTGCTTCCCGAGGCGCCGATGCTCGAGTTGAACGCTTCGATGCCGGGCTCCTTCGCCATGATGTCGGCGAGTTTCTTCTGATGCGCGGCCATGGCCTCGAAGGAGACGCCCTGCGCGGCCTCGGCGTAGATCAGGAGCTGGCCGTTGTCCTCGGTGGGGAGGAAGCCCTTGGGCATGCGGACGAAGAGCCATCCGGTCGCGACCAGGATGACCGTCGCGACCCCCAGGACCAGACGCGCGCGCCCGAGGACTTCGCGCAGCGATTTCTCATAGCCGCGTCGCACCGCCTCGAAGAGGCGTCCGCCGTGGTGGTCGCTCTTTGGCCCGCCTACCGGCTGGGCCTTCAGGAACCGGCTGCACAGCATGGGGGTGAGGGTGAGCGAGACGAAGCCGGAGACGAGAATGGCCGCCGAGATGGTCACCGCGAACTCGTGCAATAGCCGGCCGAGCAGTCCTCCCATGAAGAGAACGGGCAGGAACACCGCGACCAGCGAGATGGTCATGGAAAGGATCGTGAAGGAGACCTCCTTGGAGCCCTTGAGCGCCGCTTCCATGGGAGGCTCGCCGTCCTCGATGTGGCGCACGATGTTCTCGAGCATGACGATGGCGTCGTCGACCACGAAACCGACGCTCAGGGTCAGGGCCATGAGCGAGAGGTTGTCGAGGGAGTAGCCGAGCAGGTACATGGCGAAGAAGGTGCCCACGATGGACATGGGGAGGGCGAGGCTCGGGATGATGGTCGCGGGCACGTTCCGCAGGAACATGAAGATGACCATGACGACGAGGCCCACGGTGAGGAGGAGCGTGAACTTCACGTCGTCCACCGATTCCTTGATGGACTTCGACCGGTCGAACAGAACGTCGAGTTGGACCGAGGCGGGGAGACGCTCACGGAAGCTCGGCAGCAGTTCGCGGATGGCCTGGACCACGGCCACGGTGTTGGCGCCGGGTTGACGCTGGATGGTCAGGGTGATCCCGCGCTCGGGGCCGTGCTCGGTCATGAACCAGCTCGCGACCTTGTCGTTCTCGACTCCGTCCACTACCTTGCCGAGGTCCTCGAGGCGCACCGGGGACCCGTTGCGATACGTGACCACCAGGGGCCGGTAGGCCGCCGCGTTCGTGAGCTGGCCATTGGCTTCCACCGTGAGGGCCTCGTTGGCGCCCGAGAGCGTCCCCGTGGGCAGATTCACGTTGCCGCGCTGGATGGCGGCCGTCACCTCGTCGATGCCGACCCCCCGGGTCGCCAGAGCCGAGGGATCGAGCTGGACGCGCACCGCGTATTTCTGCGAGCCGATCACCCCTACCTGAGCGACGCCGCTGATCATGGACACGCGCTGGGCGACCAGGGTCTGCGCGTAGAAGTCGACCTCGGAGAGCGGCCGAGTGGGCGAGTGGATGCTCATGAAGATGACGGGTTGATCGGCCGGGTTCACCTTCTGGTACGAGGGAGGGGTCGCCATGGTGGGAGGCAGTTGCGACGACGCCTTGCCGATGGCGGCCTGCACGTCCTGGCCGGCCGCGTCGATGTTGCGATCGAGCGCGAACTGGAGCGTGATCTGAGTAAGGCCGAGGGCGTTGACCGAACTCATGGAATCGAGCCCGGCGATGGTCGAGAACTGCTTCTCGAGGGGTGTCGCCACCGAGGCGGCCATGGTGTCGGGGTTGGCCCCGGGAAGGGTCGCCACCACCTGGATGGTGGGGAAGTCGACGTTGGGCAGATCGCTCACCGGAAGGAGTCGATAGCCGCCGATGCCCGCGAAGAGGATCGCGGACATGACCAGGGTGGTCGCGACCGGACGCCTTATAAAGCCTTCGGCGAGGTTCACGACACCGGTCCCGCGGCCTTCGCGTCCACCTTCGCGCCGACGGTGAGACGGACCTGGCCGTCCACGACCACGGTCTCCCCGGCGGCGAGCCCCTTCTCGATCAACGTCTCGCCGTTCCGGGACGGCCCGATCTGGACCGGCCGCATCTCGGCGGTCTTGTCCCCCTTGACCACGAAGATGAACGGACCCTGCTGACCATCCTGGACCGCGGGGCCCGGCACGACCACCGCCCCTTTTCGCACGCTCAGGACCATCGAGACATCCACGAACTGCCCGGGCCAGAGCTTGCGCTCGGCGTTTCCGAATCGGGCCTTCAGCTTGACATTGCCGGTCGTGCGGTCGATCTCATGGTCGACGAAGGCGAGCGAACCGGTCGCGGGGTCTTTCTCCTCGCCTCGCCGGCGCGCCACCACTTCGAGCGTGCCCGCCTCGCGGATCTCGGCGAGCCGGGTCTCCGGAACCGTGAAGCGGACGCCGATCGGATCCTGCTGGTGGATGACCACGAGGGTGTTGTCGTCGAGCGCGCGGACGAGGTTGCCGACCTTCACCAGGATGCTGCCGGTCCGGCCGTTGAGCGGGGAGCGGATCGAGCAGTAGTCGAGCCGCAGCCTCGCGGTCTGCGCCGCCGCCTCGTCCGCCCTGACTTCGGCGGCCATGGCCCGCGCGCCCGCGACCACCGAATCGTGGACGTCGACGGACATCACGCCCTGGGCGAGCAGGTCGGCCGCGCGTTTCTCTTCGCTGGTCGCGTTCTGCGCCTCCACTCGGCTCTTCGCGAGGTGCGCCTCGGCTTCGGCGAGCGCCGCCTCGTAGGGCCGGGGGTCGATGGTGAAGAGAAGGTCGCCCGCCTTCACGTCCTGTCCCTCGCGGAAGTGAATGGCGGCGAGGGCGCCTTCGACCTGGGGTCGCACCGCCACCGTCCACAGGGATTCGACCGAGCCGATGGCGCGGAGTTCGATGGGGAAGTCGCGCTGCGTCGCCTGCGCCACCGTCACCGGCACCGAGGACGAGGCCGGGGGGGCGGCCGTGCGTCCGCAGGAGGAAAGAGCCGCGGCCAGGAAAGCGAGGGCGAGCCGGTGGCCGCGGGGCAGTCGGGGTTCCGTCATGATCAGCCGCTCATCCTACCTATGCCCCGCAGGTCGTCACGGGTCATCCGGCGCGAAACGAAATCCTAGTTGCGGCGACGAGAGTGGCGCCCGATACCGGCGATTCGGACATCCGGTCGGCGCCCAGGGAAGAGGCCGATAGAATCCGCGGGCTTTCCCTTCCCGGCCCCCCCCACAGGAGATCCCGCATGCTCGCCACCCTCATTCTTGGACTCGCGCTCAACGCCCCGCGCGTTCTCGACGCCAACACCGCGTATGACCCGAAGATCCCCACGATCAAGCAGGTCCTCGGCTACGACCACGGCGACGAGATCACCTCGCCGGAGAACGTCGCCACGTATTTGAAGGCGCTCGCCGCCGCGGCGCCCGAGCGCACCCGCCTCGTCGAGTACGCGCGCTCCTGGGAAGGCCGGCCCCTGTGGATCTTCGTGGTCGGCTCGGCCGACCGCATGGCGAAACTCGACTCGATCAAGGCCGGGCTCAGGAAGCTGGCCGATCCGCGCGCGACCACGCCGGCGGAGCGCGATGAACTGATCAAGACCCTGCCCGTCTCGGTCTGGCTCCTCCACGGGGTTCACGGCAACGAGATCTCGTCCTCCGACGCGTCTCTCGCCGAGGCGTATCACCTCCTCGCCGCGAAGAACGACGCCGGCGCCGATGCCATTCTCGGCAACGCCATCGTGGTCATCGACCCCATGGAGAACCCCGACGGCCGCGCGCGCTTCCTCTTCCAGAACCTCCAGGGCCGCGCGGCCACCCCCGACCCCGAGCCCGTCTCGGCCGAACACGACGAGCCCTGGCCGGGCGGCCGGTCGAATCACTACCTCTTCGACATGAACCGCGACTGGTTCGCCCTCTCGCAGCCCGAGACCATCGGACGCGTGGGCGTGCACCAGGAGTACTTCCCGCAGGTGGCGGTCGACCTCCATGAGATGGGCGGTAACAGCACCTATTACTTCGCCCCACCCGCCGATCCGATCAATCCCTTCGTCCCGAAGGACCAGCGCGACTGGTTCGAAGTGTTCGGCAAGAACAACGCCGCCCGTTTCGACGAGAAGGGCTTCGGCTATTTCATCCGCGAGAACTACGACTCCTTCTACCCCGGGTACGGCGAGAGCTGGCCGATCTTCAACGGTGCGGTGGGCATGACCTACGAGCAGGCCTCCGCGCGCGCCCTCGCCTGGAAGCGCGACGACGGCCTGCTCCTCACCTACAAGGACGGCGTGCTGCACCACTTCACCGCGGCCATCCAGACCGCGCGCACCGCGGCCGCGAACCGCGAGAAGCTGCTGCGGTACTACTCGAACTATCGTTCCACCGCGGTCGAGGAAGGCCGGAAGGGCACGATCGAGTACGCCCTCGTCCCCGGCGTCGATCCCTCCCGCGCCGAGCGGCTCGCGCGCCTGCTCGTGCGCCAGGGCATCGAGGTCCGGCAGACCACGGAGGCCGCGAAGGTGGGCGTCCGCAACGTCCCTGCCGGCTCCTACCTCGTCTCCGCGGCGCAGCCGACCGGCCGCCTCATCCGCAACCTGCTCGAGTTGAACGTCGATCAGGACGAGGCCTTCGTAAAGGAGCAGGACCGGCGTCGCAAGAAGCGTCAGGGCGATCAGATCTACGACGTCACCGCGTGGAGTCTCCCCATCGCGTTCGGCGTGGAGTGCGTGCCCTCGGCCCTTGCCGTGGCCGTGAAGACCCAGCCTCTCGCCGGGGTCGCGACCGCGGCCGCGACCATTCTCCCTGCGGCGAAAGTTGCCTACCTCCTGCCCTGGGGCTTCAACTCGGCGGCCGCGGTGACCGAGGCTCTTCGAGCCGGGATCCGCGTGCGCGTGGCCGGCGACATCATCAAGCTCAACGGCGCGACCTTCCCGACCGGCACCGCGATCTTCCGGACGTCGGAGAACGAGAACCTGGCGAGCACGCTCGGCGCCATTGCCGCGAAGCACGGCGTGACGCCGGTAGGCACGGACACCGCCTTCGTCGACGCGGGCGGCATCTCGCTCGGCAGCGGCGAGGTCGCGAACATGAAGAGCCCGCGCGTCCTGCTCATGTGGGACGCGCCGACCTCGAGTCTCTCCGCGGGCTGGGCGCGCTTCGCTCTCGAACGCCGCATCGGCGCGCGGACCACCGCGGTGCGCGTGAGTTCCTTTCGTCGCGCCAACCTCGCGGACTACGACGTCGTGGTCATGCCCTCGGGCGATTATTCGACTCTCGGCGACGAGGGCGTGAAGCGGCTCAAGGACTTCGCGCGCGCGGGCGGCACCGTGGTGACCCTCGGCGAAGCCTCGCGCTGGGCCGCGAAGGAGAAAGTGGCCCTCATCGACACCCGCACCGAGAACCGCGACGGGTCGCCGGAGAAGGAGGCGCCCCCCGCGGACGCCGATAAGAAGAAGGCCGACACGAGCAAGCCCTTCGACTTCGAGAAAGCGCTCCTGCCCGAGCGCGAGGCGCCCGAGAACACGCCGGGCGCCTACCTCCGGGTCACTCTCGATCCCGAACACTGGATGTCCTCGGGCACCGACTTCGAGATGGGCGTCCTCGTCGAGAGCCGCCGGATCTTCACTCCGATCACCCTCGACAAGGGTGACAATGTCGGCGTCTACGCGAAGAAGGACAAGCTTCGGATGTCGGGCCTGGTGTGGGATGAGGCGCAGACCGCGCTCGCGCAGAAGGCGTTCCTGATCCACCAGTCGGTGGGCGCGGGGCACGTGATCGCCTTCGCCGAGGAACCGAACTATCGCGCCTACACCGAGGGGACGATGCTGCTCTTCGCGAATGCGGTGCTGCTGGGTCCCGCGTTCTAGGGAGGAGTGGTTGGAGGGGGTTGCTTCGTCGCCGTACCGAAACGAGTGGCTCCTCGCAATGACGTGAGGGGGGTGCAGGACGGATAGCACGGACCTGGTAGCTGGAACCGCCCTGTGCGGTCCCGCGAGGCCACCACTACCAACCCGGACGGCGCGCCAACCTCACCACCAAGCCCCGTGCTGTCCGTCTCGCACCCCCCTCACGTCATTGCGAGGAGCCACTCGTTTCGGTACCGCGACGAAGCAACCCCCTCCAACCACCACCAACCCGAACCGCGGCTTTCGGTATCGTTGACGCATGAAACCCGTGATCCCGGACTCGGCCGTCGAGTGGAAGGGCGTGCGCGCGTCCGGGCCCGGGGGGCAGAACGTGAACAAGGTTGCCTCCAAGGTGGAGCTGCGCATCGACCTCGCACAGATCACCGGGCTGGATGAAGGCGCGCGTGCGCGGCTGCGGGCCCTCGCGGCTTCCCGGATGGACGCCACCGGCCGCGTCCTCGTCACCAGCCAGCTCACCCGCGATCAGGGGCGGAACCTGCAAGGCGCCATGGACAAGGTCCGCGCTCTGGTGGCCCAGGCGCAGATCGTCCCCAGGACACGGAGAGCCACGAAGCCAAGCCGGGCGGCGAAGGCGCGCCGCGTCGAGGCCAAGAAACTCGACGCCCGCCGCAAGGTGAACCGGGGTCGAACGTCGTTCGACGACTAGAAAGGCACGCATGGTTTTCTTTGATCTGAAGGATTCTTCCATTCTGCGCACCCAGGCGTTCGTCGGCGGGCGCTGGGTGGGGGCTGACTCAGGGTCGGTGACCACGATCCACAATCCCGCCACGGGAAAGCAGATCGTGTACGTGCCGAACATGGGCGCTTCCGAGACGCGCCGCGCCATCGAGGCCGCGCAGGCCGCGTTCCCCGCGTGGCGGCTAAAGACCGGGAAGGAGCGTTCGGGCCTCCTTAGGCGCTGGTTCGAACTGATCATGGCGAACCAGGACGACCTCGCCCTGATCCTCACCAGCGAACAGGGCAAGCCCCTCGCGGAAGCGAAGGGCGAGATCGCGTACGGCGCGTCCTTCATCGAGTGGTTCGCCGAGGAGGCGAAGCGCGTCTACGGCGAGACCATTCCCGCGACCACCGCGGACAAGCGGATCCAGGTCACGCGCGAACCGGTGGGGGTGTGCGCGGCCATCACGCCCTGGAACTTCCCGAACGCGATGATCACGCGCAAGGCGGGACCGGCGCTCGCAGCCGGCTGCACCATGGTCTTGAAACCCGCGCCGCAGACGCCGCTCTCCGCGCTCGCCCTCGCGGTGCTGGCCGAGCGGGCGGGGATACCCGCGGGTGTTTTCAACGTGGTCACGGGAGACGCGGTCGCCATCGGCGGGGAGATGACCTCGAACCCGCTGGTCAGGAAGATGACCTTCACTGGTTCCACGAAGACCGGGAAGCTCCTGCTGAAGCAGTGCGCGGACACGGTCAAGAACGTGTCCATGGAACTGGGGGGCAACGCGCCTTTCATCGTGTTCGACGACGCGGATCTCGAGGCGGCGGTTTTGGGCGCCCTCGCGTCGAAGTACCGGGCGAGCGGCCAGACCTGCGTTTGCGCGAACCGGATCCTGGTTCAGCACGGCGTCTACGACGCCTTCGCGGAGAGACTCGCGGTCCGGGTGGGCGCGCTCGTCGTTGGCGATGGCCTCGATGTTGGGGTTGAGCAAGGACCGCTCATCGACGAGAACGCCTTGCGCAAGGTCGAAGCGCATGTCGCGGACGCGGTCACGAAGGGCGCCACGGTTCTGGTTGGCGGCAAGCGGCACCCTCTGGGCCGCACGTTCTACGAGCCCACGGTGCTCTCGGGCGCCACACCGACGATGCTCCTCGCCCGCGAGGAGACGTTCGGCCCGGTAGCGCCCCTGTTCCGGTTCAAGACCGAGGCCGAGGCTGTCCAGATGGCGAACGACACCGAGTTCGGCCTGGCCGCGTACTTCTACGCGCGCGACCTGGGCCGGATCTACCGGGTGAGCGAGGCCCTCGAGTACGGAATCGTGGGGATCAACACCGGCATCATCTCCACCGAGGTAGCGCCCTTCGGCGGCGTGAAGGAGTCGGGGCTGGGCCGCGAAGGCTCGAGACACGGCATGGACGCGTTCCTCGAAATGAAGTACGTCTGCCAGGGCGGGGTTTAGCCGGCACCACCAAGCTCGCGCATCGAACCGCACCCCACTACGTCATGGCGAGGAGCCATTCCGTTGGCACGGCGACGAAGCAACCCCCGCCCACCACTACCCACCCCGCGAGGCGCCGACCGTACGGGCTGGGAGTGGCTCGACGGGTTGCTTCGGGCCGGTACCGGAACGACTGCGGCCCTCGCAATGACGTAGTGTGGTACGCCTCGCTGCGCGGCCCAATGCTTGCTGCCGCGCGGTAATCTGTTGGGGGGATCATCATGTCGCTGTATTCAAAGCTCCAGCCGAAGGGGCCGTCCGGTTTCGGGTATGGGTCTGCGGCGGAGGATGTCACCGCGGGGCTTTCTCTTGCGGGGAAGACGTTCCTGGTCACCGGCTGCAACTCCGGCCTCGGGCTCGAGACTGCGCGCGTTCTTGCCATGCGTGGCGGCCGGATCGTCGGAACCGCGCGGACCGCGGAGAAGGCGAGCGTGGCTTTGGCGCCCCTGGGCGAAAGAACGGTGGGCGTCGAATGTGAGCTTTCCGAGCCGAGGTCGGTGCGCGCAGGGGTCAAGGCGGTGAAGGCAGCGCTCGGGGGCGCGAAGATCGATGCGCTTATCTGCAACGCGGGCATCATGGCCCTGCCGACGCTCGAGCAGAAGTTCGGGGTCGAGCTTCAGCTCTTCACCAATCACGTCGGCCACTTCATCCTCGTGACCGGCCTCCTCGACGAGCTGGCCGAGGCCGGGCGCGTGGTGATGGTGAGCAGCCGGGCGCACCTGCGCGCGCCCAAAGGCGGCATCGAGTTCGACAACCTCGCGGGCGAGCGCGACTACTCGCCATGGAAGGCCTACGGCCAGTCGAAGATCGCGAACATCCTCTTCGCGAAGGAACTGGCGCGTCGTCTCGACGGCACGAAGAAGACCGCGAACGCGATCCACCCCGGCGTCATTTTCACGAACCTGAGCCGTCACATGAATCCGGTGGCGCGCCTCGTGTTCCAGGCGGCCGGAAGCCTGTTCATGAAGAACGTCGGCGAGGGCGCGGCCACCCAGTGCTACGTGGCGACCCATCCGGCCGCCGCTTCGATCTCCGGCAAGTACTGGGTCGACTCGAACGTCGCGGAACCGCGCGCCGACGGAACGGACCCCGCGACGGCCGCGCGGCTCTGGACGGTGACCGAGGACCTCGTCTCGCGTTTGCCCTGAGCGCTATCCCGGACCAAGGCCGTGCCGCGAAACGGACTGGCTCCTCGCAATGACGTGAGTGTGGTCTACACCCTTGCGCGACCTTGGTCCTTGCTAGAACGCGAAGGTCGCGCCCGGTTCGATCCTTCGGCCCGGGTCGGTGACGATGGGCTGGCCGAAGAGCGAGGAGCCGGCGATCGTCCCCACCGCGATGGGGTTGGTGCGGTTGAGGGCGTTGAAGGCCTGCAGGAAGAAACTTACGCGGTAGCGCTGGGGGTCGCCCGGGTTTCCCGTATCCGGCACCCCGTCGCCGCCGCCGATGCGCACCACGCGCATTCCCTCACCGGGCCGCAGGCTGCGCGGCGCGCCGAAGCTCTTCGCCCAGCCGAGGCGCAGGTCCACGTTGATCCGGCTCGGCGCGACCCCGGTGTTGCGGGTGACTCCCTTCGGCCGGTCGGTGAAGAGGGTGTCGCCGTTGTCGTCGCGGCCGGTGGTGATGTCGAAGGGATTGCCCGACTGCGCCTGGATGA
>Ga0154020_10005921_pt1 | contig 14353 bp, 9 predicted proteins | sample Klosneuvirus_201_FD_109709 | JGI IMG/M metagenome (GOLD analysis project Ga0154020, IMG submission 109709) | Active sludge microbial communities from wastewater, Klosterneuburg, Austria - Klosneuvirus_20160825_MG | ecosystem: Engineered > WWTP > Aerobic digester > Activated sludge | place...
CGCGAGGTGAGCTGGGAGGAGGCGCTCTCGCATGCCGCCAGCGAGTTCCGCCGCATCCAGGCCACCCACGGGCGCGACTCGGTCGGTGGCATCACGTCGAGCCGCTGCACCAACGAGGAAACCTACCTGGTGCAGAAGCTGATCCGCGCGGCCTTCGGCAGCAACAACGTCGACACCTGCGCGCGCGTGTGCCACTCGCCTACCGGCTATGGCCTGGGACAGACCTTCGGCACCTCGGCGGGCACGCAGACTTTCAAGTCGGTCGAGCAGGCCGACGTGGTGATGGTCATCGGCGCCAACCCCAGCGAGGGGCACCCGGTGTTTGCGTCGCGGCTGAAGAAGCGCATTCGTGGAGATGGGCAACGACGTGGTGCCCGGCTGATCGTGGTGGACCCGCGCCGCATCGACCTGGTCGATGCCCCACATGTGCACGCCGGCTTCCACCTGCAGCTCAAGCCTGGCACCAACGTCGCGGTGATCACCGCGCTGGCGCATGTGGTCGTCACCGAAGGGCTGGTCAACGAGGCCTACGTGGCCGAGCGCTGCGACGCCCCCAGCTACCAACAGTGGCGTGCGTTCGTCGCCCGGCCGGAGAACTCGCCCGAGGCACTGGAGGCCGTCAGCGGCGTGCCGGCGGCCACCGTGCGCGGCGCGGCGCGGCTCTATGCACAGGGTGGCAGGTCAGGTGGCAACAGCGCCATCTACTACGGCCTGGGCGTTACCGAACACGCGCAGGGCTCGACGATGGTGATCGGCATCGCCAACCTGGCGATGGCCTGCGGCATGGTCGGCCGCGAGGGTGTGGGCGTGAACCCGCTGCGCGGCCAGAACAACGTGCAGGGCAGCTGCGACATGGGCAGCTTCCCGCACGAGCTGCCGGGCTACCGCCACATCAGCGACACCACGGTGCGCTCGCAGTTCGAGGCCGCCTGGGGCGTGACGCTCAACCCCGAGCCGGGCCTGCGCATCCCCAACATGCTCGACGCCGCGCTGGAGGGCAGCTTCAAGGGCCTGTACGTGCAGGGCGAGGACCCGGCGCAGTCCGACCCCAACACCCAGCACGTGGCGGCCGCGCTGTCGGCGATGGAGTGCGTGGTGGTGCAGGACATCTTCCTGAACGAGACCGCCAAGTACGCCCACGTCTTCCTGCCCGGCGCCAGCTTCCTGGAGAAGGACGGCACCTTCACCAATGCCGAGCGCCGCATCAGCCGCGTGCGCCAGGTCATGCCGCCGCTGGCCGGCATGGCCGACTGGCAGGTCACCCAGGCGCTGGCCAACGCGCTGGGCTACCCGATGGCCTACCCGCACCCCGAGCAGATCATGGAGGAGATCGCCGCGCTCACGCCCAGCTTTGCGGGGGTGAGCTACGAGAAGATCGAGCGCCTGGGCAGCCTGCAGTGGCCCTGCAACGAGGGCACCGAGGAGGCCGGCACCGCGACCATGCACATCGGGCGCTTCGTGCGCGGCAAGGGCCGCTTCTTCCCGACCCAGTACGTCGCCAGCGAGGAGAAGGTGACGCGGCGCTTCCCGCTCATCCTCACCACCGGCCGGGTGCTCAGCCAGTACAACGTCGGCGCGCAGACCCGCCGCACCGAGAACAGCCGCTGGCACGAGGAGGACCGCCTGGAGATCCACCCGCACGACGCCGAGGAGCGCGGCGTGAAGCACGGCGACTGGGTGGGCATCAGCAGCCGCGCGGGCGAGACGGTGCTGCGCGCCGACGTCACCGAGCGGGTGCAGCCGGGCGTGGTCTACACCACCTTCCACTTCCCCGAATCGGGCGCCAACGTGATCACCACCGACTCGTCGGACTGGGCCACCAACTGCCCGGAGTACAAGGTGACCGCGGTGCAGGTCAGCAAGGTCAGCCAGCTCGGCCACCTGAGCGAGTGGCAACAGGGCTACGCACGCTTCAGCCGCCACCAGGAGGAGCTGCTGGCTCAGGCACATCAACCGGTAGAGGCCGTGAAATGAGCGACCCGAAAATCATTGTGCGCATGGCCAACCAAATCGGCGAGTTCTTCGCGGCCTACCCCTGCCACCAAGAGGCGGTGGAGGGCGTGGCCAACCACATCCACAAGTTCTGGGAGCCGCGCATGCGCCGCCAGCTCTATGCGCACCTGGACGGTCCGGCCCAGGGTGACGGGCTCAGTGAGCTGGTCAGGGAGACGGCGCTGGCGCGGCGGGGGGAGCTGGAGCCGGTGGCCAGCACTGCATTGCTAGCCAGTCCGCCCTGACCCGCGGGTTCGTGTGCGTCCCAGGGGCTTTGCCTGGAGTGACAGGTTCGGTCGAAGAGAATTCACGTCTTCGTTCCACCTGTTTCGAACCTGTGAGCCGTCGCCGTGCAGGTTCTGAAAGCCCCATGAGCTCCACCACCGCGCCCAAGTCCAAGGCATCCAGCTCGCATCATCGTTCCGCCGCAGGCAAGGGCTCCACCGGCAGCCCTCGGTCCGCCAAGGCGGCCGAACCCAAGCTGTCGCGTCAGCGCCGCCCGGAGACGATGGCGGCGGCCGACTGGCAGCGCGAGCTGCGGCGACAGTTTGGGCGCGAGCAGCGCTTCGGGCTGGAGTTGCGCGAGGGCGGTCCGGTGTTCGGCCTGTGGCGGGTGGTCAATCCGGCTGGCGGCGGGCGGTATCTGGTGACGCTGCGTGGGAGTGCGCCCGGTGACAACCACTGCACCTGCCAGGACTTCGCCACCAACGACCTGGGCACCTGCAAGCACATCGAGTTTGTGCTGCACCGGCTGCAGGCGCGGCGTGGGTCCAAGGCAGCCTTTGCGCGCGGTTTCACGCAGGCTGCCAGCGAGGTCCGGTTGCAGCGGGGTCCCGGCCCAATCAGCACACTGCGGTTTCATCCGGGCAGTGGGTGCCCGGCCGAACTGCGGCAGCAGGTGCAGGCGCTGTGCGGGTTGGGTGTGGATGTAACGCCGCCTTGGGAACTGCCGTTGCTGCACGGGCGAGAGCTGGACGGCCTGGCGACCGCGGCGGCGCAGGCCGGCCATCCGCTCCAGTGGCAGGAAGCGGCGCTGCGCCATCTGGCCCAGTGGCGCGATGCCGAGCAGCGCCGCCACCGGCTGGACAAGGCCTACCCGGGTGGTGTCGAGGACCCGGCGCTGGTCCGCCTGCTGAAGACCCGGCTGTACCCCTACCAGGCCGAGGGTGCGCTGTTTGCCGCTCGTGCCGGCCGCGTGCTGATCGGCGACGAGATGGGGCTGGGCAAGACGGTGCAGGCCATTGCCGCGGCGGAGTTGATGGCGCGCCACTTCGGTGTGCAGCGCGTGCTGGTGGTCTGTCCCACCTCGCTGAAGCACCAATGGCAGCGTGAGATTCAGCGCTTCACCGGTCGGCCTGCGCAGGTGCTGCAGGGTCTCCGTGCGCAGAGGCAGCAGCAGTGGCAGTGGCGGGCTGCGGCAAACGCGGAACCGGGCGAAGGCAGTCCGGCCGAGGACGACGCGGCGGTGCAATGCAAGATCGTCAACTACGAAACCCTGGTGCGCGATGCCGACCTGGCCGAGGTCTGGGCGCCCGAGCTGCTGATCGTCGACGAGGCGCAGCGGGTCAAGAACTGGAATACCCAGGCCGCGCGCGCCCTCAAGCGCCTGGCCGACCCGGCGCTGTGCCCCTGCGTGGTCGTGCTGACCGGCACGCCGCTGGAGAACCGGCTGGAGGAGCTGATCTCCATCGTGCAGGTGGTCGATCAGCACCGCCTCGGCCCCACCTGGCGGCTGCTGCATGAGCACCAGCAGGTCGACGACGCCGGCCGCGTGATCGGCTACCGTGACTTGGACCGCATCGGCAACACCCTGGCGCCGATCCTGCTGCGCCGCCGCAGGGCCGAGGTGTTGACCCAGCTGCCCGCGCGGGTGGACCAGACCCTGTTCGTGCCCCTCACAGCCGAACAGCGGGCCCACCACGATGAGAACGGTCTGATCGTCAGCCGCATCGTGCAGCGCTGGCGCAAGACGGGCTGGCTGTCCGACACCGATCAACGCCGCCTGCAGTGCGCCCTGCAGAACATGCGCATGGCCTGCAACAGCACCTGGCTGCTCGACCACGAAACCGACCACGGTCACAAGGCTGATGAGCTGCTGACGCTGCTGGACGAACTCTTCGAGCAGCCCGGTGCCAAGGCGGTGGTGTTCAGCCAATGGCTCGGCACCCACGAGGTACTGCTGCGCCGCCTGGCCGAGCGTGCTGCGCAGCAGCCTGCCGAACGCCGCTGGCGCCATGTCTTCTTCCACGGCGGGGTGCCCGCCGAGCAGCGCGGTGTGCTGGTGGAGCGCTTTCACATCGATCCGAACTGCCGGCTTTTCCTGTCCACCGACGCGGGCAGCACCGGGCTGAACCTGCAGCACGCCGCCGCCGTGGTGGTCAACATGGACCTGCCATGGAATCCGGCGCTGCTGGAGCAGCGCATCGGCCGTGTGCACCGTCTGGGCCAGAGCCGCGGGGTGCAGGTGATCAACCTGGTGGCCCAGGGCAGCATCGAGGAGGGCATGCTCTCGGTGTTGGCCTTCAAGACCTCACTGTTCAAAGGCGTGCTCGACGGCGGTGACGGCACGGTGTTCATGGAAGGCACCCGCCTTTCGCGCTTCATGAAAAGCGTGGACGCGGCCACTGCCGGCATGGGGGTGGCGGAAGCGGCCACGGAAGTGACCTCAGCCCCAACCCTGCCGGCGGGCGAAGGTCCGGCTGCGATGGCGCAGGAGGAGGTGTTGGATGCGGCTGTGAATGATGGTGCACCCGTGGGCGGCCCGGCGACGGACCTCGCAGCGCGGGTCGCCGCTGAAGTGCTGATCCACCCGACCCACGGCCCATCGGGCCTGCCCAGCGGCACGTTGACTTCGAGCCTGGCCGCGCAGTCCAACGAGGCTCAGCCGGCACCGCCCGCCACAAGCGGCGTCGCGTCTGCCACGGACCCCTGGGCGCCGCTGCTCCAGGTGGGCCTGCAGTTGCTGCAGACCCTGGCGCGACAGGAGCCCGCGGCCCCCGGTTCGCCGGGCCAGAGCGGTGCCGAACGGCTCGTGCACACCGATGAAGCCGGGCAGCGCTACCTCAAACTGCCGCTGCCCGAACCCCAGGCGGTGCAGCGCTTGGCCGAAGCGCTGACCGATCTGCTGGGCACACTGCGGCGCTGAGCAGGCTTCGCCCATTCAATTCCGCCAGCGCCTGCTGCGCGCCATCCGGTGCCGGCAACAGGTGGGTGCTGCAATGATTGTCGAATCGGCCCCTACGTTCGACCCGCACATCGACCCGCCAAGCCGCCGGATGGCCCCGATCGTGCAACAGTCCATCCTGGGGGACCAGCTTGTCCAGCACCTTCATCATCATGGAGCGCTCGGGCACGCTGGCCAAGTGGACCACCGCCTGCACACGGCACATGGCGGCGTCCCTCAGGCCTGCCGTTGGGCCACGCCCATGCTGTTCTCCGCAGGGGCAATGGAACCCGTGCCACGGGTAAGCCCGAGTATGTGAGGCGGCGATGATCGGCATCGCCAGAAACGATTTCTGCGGCGGGATGACGCTCCTTAACATGCCCTGCATGCGCCGCGTCACACCCATACCTCCTGCATGACAGACCCGCCGGTTCGTCCGGCGGCGTGCTGCAACGGACGCGTCCATCCCCTCTCGCAGGCCAGCGCGCCCACCCTGAAACAAGCGGGTGGCGGGTGAGCTTTTGCCTGCGCGGAGTGGCTCCCTGGAAGAACGGCAGGAAAGGAGACATCACCATGCCCGCACCTCACCAAACGCTTCACAAGAAGCACCTGCTGGCCCGTGCCGCCCTCGCGGCACTCGGCCTGGCGGGATCCGCCCAGGCCTTCGAGATCGACACCGGCGTGCCGGACTTCAAGATCCTCTGGGACACCACGGTCAAGTACAGCACCGCGGCGCGGTTGAGGAACCCTTCGCAGCAGATCGTCGGCGGTGCCAACTACGACAGCAGCGCCGCGAGCTACTTCCCCAACACCGATGACGGCAGTCGCAATTTCAAGCGCGGTCTGATTTCCAACCGGCTGGATATTTTCAGCGAGCTGGATATTTCCTACGGCGGTGTCGGGGCGCGCATGTCGGCCGCCGGTTGGTACGACTCGGTGTATCAGTCGGGCCGCAACGACAACAGTTCCGCCGGCACCGCCAACCCCTATTCGGTCGATGCGGACCAGTTCACCGCCACCACGAAGCGGCTGCACGGGCGTGATGCGGAGCTGCTGGACGCCTTTGTCTTCGCCAAGGGCAAGCTGGGCGACATGGCCGGAGCGGTGCGCCTGGGCAAGCACACGCTGCTGTACGGCGAGAGCCTGATGCTGGGTGCCAACGGCATCGCCGCGGCGCAGGCGCCGATCGACGTGATCAAGGCGGCCACGGTGCCGAACGCGCAGTTCAAGGAATTCATGATGCCGGTCAACCAGGTGTCGGGCCAGCTGCAGATCACGCCGGACGTGACGGTGGGTGGCTACTACATGCTGGAGTGGAAGAAGGACCGGCTGCCGGCATCGGGAAGTTACTTCTCCGGCATGGATGCGGTGGGTCCGGGGGGGGAGCGCCTGATCGTCGGCTATTCGCCCGCCGGCAACGTGTATTTCCTGAACCAGCCGGACATGAAGGCGGACAAGCCCCAGTTTGGCCTGCAGGCCCGATTCCATGTCGGCGAAACCGACCTGGGCCTGTATGCGGTGCAGTGGAACGACCATGGACCCTCCGGCCTGTACCTGCATCCTTATGCCGGTGCGCCGAGTGTGGATGCCAAAGGGATGCAGGTCGGCACCTACCAATGGGTGTTTCACGAGGGGATCCGTGCGGTGGGGGCGAGTTTCAATACCACCGTGGGAAATGTAAATCTGGCTGGCGAAATGTCGCTGCGCAGCAATACCCCCTTCGACAGCGACGCGCAGGCCGATACCTCGGGCGCCGACAACAACGGCAACCCGCTGTATGCGGTGGGCAAGTCGGCGCATGCGCAGGTGAACTGGATTGCCAGCATCGGCCCGAGTTTCCTGGCCCGGGAGGCGGACTTCGTCGGCGAGCTGGGCTGGAACCGGCGGCTCTCGGTGGACAAGAACGCAGCGGCCATGAACCCGAACGCAGACCGCGATTCCGCCAACCTGCGCATGATCTTCGAGCCCAAGTACCGCCAGGTTCTGCCGGGTGTGGACCTGAGCGTGCCGGTGGGGGTGGGCTACGGCTTCATCGGCAACTCGTCGGTGGTCGGCCCCTTCCTGGGCAAGGGCACGGGCGACCTGAGCCTGGGGCTGAACGGCTCGTACCTGGACGTCTGGCGCTTCGGACTGGCCTACACGCACTACTTCGGCGAGGCCGCACCCTTCATCGAAGGCGGGCACCGCACCTTCCTGCAGTCCAACGCGGACCGCAACTTCCTTTCGTTCAACGTGCGGCGCTCGTTCTGAGCCTGCGGCGACCGAACCACCGGAGACAGACATGATCAAGCACACCGTGCTGGCCCTGGCCGCCATCGGCCTGATGAGCAGCGCCGCGGCCGCCGTGAGCGCCGACGAGGCGGCCAGGCTCAAAGGCGAGTTGACCCCCTTCGGCGCCGAGAAGGCCGGCAACAAGGACGGCAGCATCCCCGCCTGGGCAGGCGGCTACACCACGCCGATCCCCGGCTTCAAGAACGGCGGCAAACGCGCCGACCCCTTCGCAGCCGACAAGCCGCTCTACCAGGTCACTGCCAGGAACATGGCCGAGCACGCCGACAGGCTCACCGAGGGCGTGAAGGCGATGCTGAAGAAATACCCGGACAGCTTCCGCGTCGACGTCTACCCGACCCGCCGCACCGCGGCCGCGCCGCAGTGGGTCTACGACAACACCGCGCGCAACGCCGTCAAGGCCGAGTTGAAGGATCTGATGCCGGCCGGCGCCTACGGCGGCATCCCCTTCCCGATCCCGAAGAACGGCGCCGAGGCGATGTGGAACCACACGCTGCGCTGGCGCGGCGAGGCCTGGCATGTGGCCATCAAGGGCATCCAGGGCACCGGTGACGGCAAGCACGTGACCACCGCAATCGCCTCCGGCGACTTCCAGATGCCCTACTACTTCAAGGACGGCAGCGCGGACAAGTTCGACGGCCAGTTCTGGTCCATCCGCATGCTGACCTCCGGGCCGGCACTGCGCGCGGGCGAGGGCATCGTCGGGCGCGAGCACCTCAACGGCGACAAGACCCAGGTGTGGGTCTACGTGACCGGCCAGCGCCGCGTGCGCAAGGTGCCCAACGCCTGCTGCGACTCGCCCACGCCGGCCAGTGCGGGTGTATCCATGTTCGACCAGACCGACGTGTTCAACGGCCGCCTGGACCGCTTCGACTGGAAGATCGTCGGCAAGAAGGAGATGCTGATTCCCTACAACGGCAACAAGCTGCTGGCCACCCCGGAGGCCAAGGCGCTGGACAAGCACCACCTGGCCTCCGACGCGATGCGCTGGGAGCTGCACCGTGTGTGGGTGATCGAGGCCAACGTGGCCGCGGGCAAGCGCCACCTCTCGCCCAAGCGCCGCTACTACCTGGACGAGGACACCTGGATCGCCGTGCTGGCCGACCACTGGGACGCCAACGGTCAGCTCTGGCAGATGGGCTTTGCCAACCCGGTGGTGATGCCCGACCTGCCGGCCACCACCTCGCCGCAGATGTTCGGCTTCTACGACCTGATCTCAGGCGCCTGGTACTACGACAGTGCCCTCAACGATGCGGCAGAGCAGTACAAGGTGGTGCCGCGCTATGCCGACTCGGTGTTCACCGCCGAGTCGCTGACCGCGGAGGGCGTGCGCTGAGGCGCGCGCAGGAGGGCTGCGCTGTGCAGGCGACTTCGCGTTGGATCGTGCCCGGCCTCACCTGGGCGCTGCTGGCGGCGGCGAGCGCTGCCCAGGCGGCCGCGCCTGTGGCGGCTGCGGCATCCGCACCCACCCCTGCCGGTGGTGCCCTGGCCGCCAGGCTGGCAGAGCCTTTGGCGCGCGCTGCGCTCACCCAGCGGGTGGTGGGGCGAGGGGCGCTCCTGGGCCTGGCCCAGGCCGGCCAACGGGTCGTCGCGGTGGGCGAACGCGGCAGTGTGCTGCTGTCCGACGACGCCGGCCGGACCTGGCGCCAGGCGCCCCAGGTGCCGGTGAGCGTCACGCTCACTGCGGTGCAGTTCGTGGATGAGCGCAGCGGCTGGGCCATCGGTCACCAGGGCGTGGTGCTGCGCAGCGACGACGGCGGTGAACGCTGGGTGCGTCAGCTCGACGGGGCGGCGGCCGCCCGACTGGCGCTGGCCGAGCTGCAGGCGCTGCCCGCTCCCACGCCCAAGGCCCTGGCCGACGCGCGGCGTGCGGTGCAGGAGGGCGCCGACAAGCCGCTGTTGGCGCTGCATTTCAGCAATGCCCGCGAGGGCCTGGTGATCGGCGCCTTCGGCCTGATGCTGTCCACCGGCGACGGCGGCCGGACCTGGCAGTCGATCGCCACCCGGCTGGACAACCCCAAGGGTGCCCACCTCTACGCCCTGCACCGCCAGGGCGACAGTCTGCTGGTGGCGGGCGAGCAGGGCGGAGTCTGGCATTCGGGTGACGGTGGCCGGCGCTTCGAGCGTCTGGCCACGCCCTACCAGGGCAGCTGGTTCACCGTGGCGCATGACGCCGCGGGCGACAGAGGAAGCGGGTGGCTGGTGGCCGGTCTGCGCGGCAACGTGCTGCGCAGTGCCGACGCCGGGCGCAGCTGGACTGCGCTGGCCAACCCGGCGCCGGTGAGCGTGACCAGCGTGCTGCCCGAACCCGGAGGCACACTGTGGCTGGCCAACCAGGCCGGCCATCTGATGATCCCCGGCACGGACAGCCTGCGCATGGCTGCCAGCACCACCGCCCAGCAGCCCGCCGCGCTGCTGCGCCTGTCCGACGGCAGCCTGCTCATCGCCGGCTGGAGCGGCATCACCCGCATCGACGCCGCGACCCTGAAGACTGCCCAGGCTGCGGCCCGGAAGACCACCCCATGAAGCCCCCGATCCCCCTGACCGTCAGCGAACAGACGATGAGCTTCGACCGCCGGTCGGGCTCGCTCGTCGAGCGTGCGCTGTTCAACCACCGGCTGGTGGTGCTGCTGATCTGCGCGGTCGTGACCCTCCTGCTCGGTTGGCAGGCCACCCGGCTGCAACTCAATGCCAGCTGGGAAAAGACCATTCCCACCGGCCACCCCTACATCGCCAACTGGCTGGCCCGCCAGGGCGACCTGAAGGGCCTGGGCAACGCGGTTCGCATCGCGGTGGCGCCGGTGAGTGCCGATGGCCGCGGCGACATCTACGACGCCAAGTACCTGGAGACGCTGCGCGCGCTGAACGACCAGGTCTTCCTGATTCCCGGCGTGGACCGTGCGGCGATGAAGTCGCTGTGGACCCCCAACATGCGCTGGACCGGCGTCACCGAGGAGGGCCTGGAAGGCGGCCCGGTGATCCCCGACGACTACGACGGCAGCGCCGCCAGCCTGCAGGCGCTGCGCATCAACGTGCAGCGCTCCGGCGAGATCGGCCAGATCGTGGCGATCGATGGCGCCAGCAGCGTGATCTTCGTGCCCCTGCTGGCCAAGGACGCGGCCGGCCAGCCGCTGGACTACGTGGCCTTCTCCGGCAAGCTGGAATCGCTGCGCAGCCGGTTCGAGGCGCGCGGCGTGCAACTGCACATCACCGGCTTCGCCAAGATCGTCGGCGACCTGATCGCCGGGCTGCGCCAGGTGCTGATCTTCTTCGCTGTGGCCATCGCAATCGCCGCAGCCATGGTGTACGGCTACACCCGCTGCCTGCGCTCCACCGTGCTGGTGGTGGCCAGCTCGCTGATCGCGGTGGTCTGGCAGCTGGGCCTGCTGCCCATGCTGGGTTATGCGCTGGACCCGTACTCCATGCTGGTGCCCTTCCTGGTGTTTGCCATCGGCATGAGCCACGGCGCGCAGAAGATGAACGGCATCATGCAGGACATCGGCCGCGGCGTACCCCAGTGGATCGCTGCGCGCTACACCTTCCGCCGCCTCTTCCTGGCCGGGCTGACAGCGCTGCTGGCCGACGCGGTGGGCTTTGCGGTGCTGCTGGCCATCGACATCCGCGTGATCCAGGAGCTGGCGATCGCCGCCTCCATCGGCGTGGCCGCACTGATCTTCACCAACCTGATCGTGCTGCCCATCCTGCTGAGCTACACCGGCGTGGACGAGCGCGCCGCCGCCCGCAGCCTGCGCGCCGAGAAGGACTTCGTGCGTCTGGACGGCCATGAGCGCAGCGGCCTGTGGGCCACGCTGGAGCGCTTCACCGAGCGGCGCTGTGCCCTGCCCACGGTGGCCGTGGCCGCGGTGCTGGCGGTGGCCGGCTTTGCCGTCAGCCGCCACCTGGCCATCGGCGATCTGGACCCGGGCGCACCCGAGCTGCGCGCCGACAGCCGCTACAACCGCGACGTGGCCTACGTCAACGCCCACTACGGCGCCAGCAGCGACGTGTTTGCGGTGATGGTGCAGACGCCCGACGGTGCCTGCGCCGACTACGACACCCTGATGCGCGTCGATGCGCTGGAGTGGCAGCTGCAGCAACTGCCCGGTGTGGAGTCCACGAACTCGCTGGCGCGCCTGAACCGGCTGGTGCTGGCCGGGCTGAACGAAGGCCACCCCAAGTGGTTCGACCTCATCCCCAACCAGGCCATGCTGAACCTGGTGACCGGCAACGCGCCGCGCGGCCTGTACAACGAGACCTGCAGCCTGCTCACCGTCAGTGCCTTCCTGCAAGATCACAAGGCGGCCACGTTGGCCGGGCTGGTCGATTCGGTCAACACCTTCGCCGCTGCCAACGACAGCCCCAAGGCCCAGTTCCTGCTCGCCGCCGGCAGCGCGGGTGTGGAGGCGGCCACCAACATCGTTGTGCGCGAGGCCTGGCACACGATGCTGGCGCTGGTCTACGCGGCGGTGATCGTGCTGGCCTTCATCACCTTCCGCTCCTGGCGGGCGGTGGTGGTGGCGGTGCTGCCGCTGATGCTCACCTCGGTGCTGGCCGAGGCGCTGATGGTCGTGCTGGGCATGGGCGTCAAGGTGGCCACGCTGCCGGTGATCGCACTCGGCGTGGGCATCGGCGTGGACTACGCGCTCTACATCCTCAGCGTCATGCTGGGCGAGTTGCGCAAGGGCGCCACGCTGTCGGAGTGCTACCGCGTCGCGCTGCACTTCACCGGCCGGGTGGTGCTGCTCACCGGCCTGACGCTGGCGGTGGCGGTGGCCACCTGGGTGGGCTCGCCGATCAAGTTCCAGGCCGACATGGGGCTGCTGCTGGCCTTCATGTTCCTGTGGAACATGCTCGGCGCGCTGGTGCTGCTGCCCGCGCTGTCACACTGGTTGCTGCAGCCGCTGGTGCAGGCACAGGCACCGGCCCGCGCGGCGGATGCGCCGTCGGTGGCGGTGCAGACCGGCATGCTCCACTCTGCACCCCACGGCGCATGAAGCCCCACGGACGATCGAACCCATGAGCCCCTCCCTCGCCGGCACCTCCACGGGCGCCATCGGGGCGCTGCGCGCCCACCACTTCGGCATCAGCGTGCCGGACCTCGACGCGGCGCTGGCCTGGTACCAGCGCATGCTCGGTTTCGAGCTGGAGCAGCGGCTGTTCATCGAGAAGATCCCGGCCCACATCGCCTTCGTCAAGCGGGGCGACTTCCGCATCGAGATCTTCCAGGTCGAGGGAGCGGCGCCCCTGCCACCGGACCGCCGCGTGCCCAACCTCGACCTGCAGACCCACGGCAACAAGCACCTGTGCTTCGAGGTGCCCGACGTGCCGGCGGCGGTGGCCGCCTTGCGTGAGGCGGGCGCGGACATCGCCTTCGAACTGACGGTGGACGGCAACCCCACCGCCTTCGTGCGCGACTGCGCCGGCAACCTGATCGAGTTCCTGCAGCCGTTTGCGTGACATGGGGCACCCGGTTTCGCGTGTACGCGCGACCACCCGCCGGGCGGGTCGCCGGCCGCTTGGGAGCGGCCCGGCGCTGGCCGGCCGCGCGGCCGCATCACTGGCGCGGCTGCATGCCAGGGCTTGAAGCCCGTGCACAGGTTCTCAGCGCCCAGGCTCGATGACGACGTGGCAGCGCTCGATTTCGCGATGGAAGCTGGCGGGCAGCTCGGCCCAGTCGTGCACATCCACCAGCATCGGCAGCCGGCTTTGCTGCAGCGCTTCGCGCAGCTCGGGCAGTACAGTGCTGCGGCGTGACAGGTCCGCCGGCTGGCGCAGCACCAGGTCCAGGTCGCTGCCACCGTGGGCGCCGCCGGTGACGCGACTGCCGTAGGCCCAGACCTGGATGCCGGGCACATGGCGGCGCAGCAGCTGCCGCAGCTCGGCCAGGTGCTCGGACCGCAAATTCAGATGCAGTTCCTCGGGGGTCCCGACCGCCTGGCGGGTGGAGACTTCAGCGCTCGGCATCGAACACCTCGCGCAAGCGCACGGTCAGGCGCCGCAGGTCGTCCAGGTAGTCCGGTAACAGCTTCAGGGTTTCGTTGGCAAAACCTGCGCCGTAGTCGTGTGCCGTGGTGTTGCGGTTGGCCCGGTAGGCCAGCCAGCGCGTCACGCCCGCCTCGTCCAACAGGCTGTGCTTGCCGGCGTGACGCAGCACGTCGTTGAACACCAGTGCGTCGACGGCGCGCGGGCTGCCGCCGTAGGCCTTGAGCGCGCGGCGCAGCAGCTTGCCGCTGGTCTCCAGCGAGAGCTCGAAGGTCTTGATGGCCGCGTTGCGATACAGATCGTAGCCGACAGGGTCGGTCGTCGCGTCGGTCCGGTGCAGCGCCTGCAGCGCCTGCTCCAGCGTCGCCGCCGTGCGCTCCAGATGTTCGGTGTTCAGGGACACAGTGAGTCCTGCAAATGGTCGTGTGTGTCGTTTGCAAAGGGCAGGCGCAGTGTGCCGGAGAAGAGCTGTGGCGTCACGCTGCTGGCATCGTTCCCCCCCTCAAGCACCTCCCTCCGTGCAGACCCTAGGTATGGCCGCCGACGATGCGCCGCATCCGCACAAACGATTTCCCAGTGGCAGGCGCGCTGCCTAGCATCCCGTCCATTCCCTGAGACCGGAGACACTCCCCGTGACCGTGCAGATCATCAAGGCCGGCAAGCCCGCCGCCGCCAAGGCCGACCTCAATGCCCAGGTGCGCGCCACCGTCGAAGGCATCCTCGCCGACATCGAAACCCGTGGTGACGCCGCGGTGCGCGAGTACAGCGCCAGGTTCGACAAGTGGTCACCCGAGAGCTTCCGCCTGAGCCGGGCGCAGATCGACGCCTGCATCGCCAGCCTGCCGGCGCAGACGATCGAAGACATCCAGTTCGCCCAGGCGCAGATCCGCCACTTCGCGCAGATCCAGCGCGACTCGATGAAGGACG
>Ga0154020_10005922_pt1 | contig 14352 bp, 12 predicted proteins | sample Klosneuvirus_201_FD_109709 | JGI IMG/M metagenome (GOLD analysis project Ga0154020, IMG submission 109709) | Active sludge microbial communities from wastewater, Klosterneuburg, Austria - Klosneuvirus_20160825_MG | ecosystem: Engineered > WWTP > Aerobic digester > Activated sludge | place...
ATGCCGCCGTTTTCATCAAAACCCCGCGCCTGCCAAAACGGCAGCACCCGCCCAGAAATTTCTCCGGCGATGCTTTGCCGCCATGCCCGCGCAAAAGCTGGCGTTGCTGCGATGTCTGGCATATCAAGGTTATTTTCTCACGGGCGTTTCTAAAGAAGCGCTTCAACCAGCCCGCGCGTTTCTGGCAGCGGCTCCAGCCCAAATTCTTCGCGCAGCACGCGCTCGCACTGGCGGTAGGTTTTCACCGCCATCGCGGGGTTGCCCTGCGCCAAATGCGCCCGCATCTCAACGCGATACGCATCCTCCCACGCCGGTTCAATCGCCAGCACCCGCCGCGCCAACCGCATACTTTCCAACGTGTCGCGGGTGAGCAACAAGTTGGCCAGCCGGGTGATGGCCCCCAGCGCGAGCGTTTGCACTCTCTCCCGTTCCGCGCTTGTCCAATCGGCGTACAACCGGTCGGGCAAATAATCTCCGCGATACAACGCCACCGCTTGTTTATACGTCTCAATCGCGCGGAGCGTGTCTTGGGCGTAATGCGTGTGAGCCTGCGCCAAAAGCGCCTCAAATTCATCGGCGTCTACCTGCGCCGCGCTCATATCCAGCGCATAGGTCAGCCCCTCGCGCCGAATAAACCGCGATTCGCCGCGCCGCCCGCGCTCCGGCTCCAGCGCCTTTTGCAGCGCGTTCAACGCCACCCGAAAGTCGCGGTCGCCCGCGTCGGCGTCCAACTCCGGCCACAACCGGTCAATGATGGCTTCTTTTTGCAGCGGGCGGCGGCGCATGGTGATGAAAAACTCAAACAACGCCAACGCCTTCTCGCGCCCCCACGCGCTGGCCGGGATCTCAGTCCCATCCCGCCATACGCGCAGCCCGCCCATTGTTTCAATGCGCAGGCCGATGGAAGCCGGGGGCCTAGTTGCGGATATTCCGGGAGACATACTCAGCAGCTTCATCCAAACTCACATACCCGCCCACAAAATCCAGCAGCTCATCCAGCCGGGTAAAGTGGCGTTCGGTGTCGGTTTGCACATGGCGGATGAGACCCCGCCACGCCGCGTTTTCGGCATCCGAGCTAAACCGCAGCACAAACGAATCCACCCGCGGGGAATCACCATGATCAACAGGCGCGTCTGTATCCATCACACTCAGAATAGCCGGTAAGGGTTACAGCCGAGTTACAGCCTTGCCTATGCACAGCCACGTAAACGTGAACGTAAACGTGAACGTGAACCTAGACGTAAACGTAAACGTAAACGTAGACGTAGACGTAGACGTGAACGTGAACGTAAACGTAAACGTAGACGTGAACGTAAACGTAAACGTGAACGTGAACATAGACGTGAACGTAAACGCTGACGTAAACGTAGACGTGAACGTAAACGTAAACGTAGACGTGAACGTAAACGTAAACGTAAATGTAGACGTGAACGTAGACGTTTACGCGAACGAAACTACCGCCTCTCTCCCAACTCCTCAAACACCGCTTGCGTGGCCGCCGAGGGCGGAATGCCAAGTTCAGTTCGCAACGCCTCCGCGCAGCGCTGGTAGACCTTCATCGCTTGCGGCACAAGATTCAGCCTTGCGTATCCCATCATCATCATGCGGTAGGCGTGTTCCCAGCACGGGTCGCAGGCCAAAATCCGCTCGCACAACCCAATGCCCGCCTCAAACTGCCCGCGCTCAAGATAAAGCCCGGCCAGCCGGTCTGCCGCGCGCAAAAAAATAGTTTGCAATCGTTCGCGCTCCTCGCTGCTCCAGTCCTCGTATTGCGCTTCGGGCAAATAATCGCCGCCATATAACTCAACCGCGTTTTGCAAATGTTGAACTGCTTTTGAGGTGTTCTCATTCTGGCTGTCGGCCTGCCCAGCCCCACCCGAATGAGAGGGAGAGGCCAGCCGAAACCCCAGCTCCGCCTCGCGCTCAAATTGCGCGGCGTCCACTTGCATGTCCGCGCCCGGCGAGACAAAATACGCCGATCCATCACGCTGAACATAGGCAAACGGCGCATCTGGCTCGCGGTTTGGCTCCAGCGCTTTGTTTAAGGCGTTCAGCGCCACCTTAAAATCTCGCGCGGCGGCCTCGGCAGACAACCCCGGCCACAACGTCTCGGTGATCTCCTCGCGCCCAACCGCCTTGCCGCGCTTCATCAACAAAAACTGAAAAAGCTGGCGAGCTTTGTCGCGCCGCCATTCAGCCACGTCCACCTCCGCATCCCCGCGCCAAACCCGAAAGCCGCCCAGCGTTTGCACCCGCAACTGGTAGCCGGGATGTGTTTGGGCATTTTGCAGCCCCAGCTCTGCCAGAACGCGGTTGGCATACGCCGCCCGGATTCCCATCGCCCGCGCCGCCAGCAAAACCGGGGCCAGCCGGCGCGGGTCTGGCGGGCCAAGCAATGCCCTGCGCAAAAAGATGAAGTCGTAGCCGTGCGCCTCGCACAGACCCAGCAAATCCTCGGCGTGAGCGGCAAACCCCTCCATTTGCTTTTGCGCCAAATGAGCCGCGCACAGCCATGCGCGGGCATTGGCGCGGCCAAATGTGTCGCCGCACTCGCGGAAGGCCACCAGCCCGCGCGAAAGCGTCTCGATGGCGGCATCGGTGTGGCCGTGCAAGGCGTAACTTCCGCCCAGCGCGGTCTCAATCAGCGCAGCCATCCATGGGTCGCCAGCCCAGCGCGCCGTGTCTAGCCCTTCTTGCGCGGCTTGCTCTGCCGCGGCCAGGTCGCCATCTCGCGCAAAGCCATGGGCGCGGGTCAGGCTCCACATCGCCTCGGCGCGGGTGCGGCGCACCGCCAGCAGGTCGCCCAGGCTGATGGCGCTCTGGATGGCGCGAATCGCCTGCGCCGGGCGGGCGCCATCGCGCAGCTGGCTGGCGTGCGCCAGACGAATATGCCCAACGGCGGTGATAAACGGCGAGTTGGATTTTTCGCCAATGGCGATCCCATCCTGCGCCAGTTCTGCCGCCCGCGCGGCGTTGCCCAGCAGCGAATGCACCAGCGAAAGCAGTAAAGCGCTCTCGCGGTGGGCGCGTGGCGGGTGCAGGTGGCCTTTCTCGGTTTGTTCGCGCTCTGCGGCCACCCAGTTTTCCAAAATATCGCGGGCCTCGGCCAGCCGCCCGGTGCGCAGCTTAACGCGCACGCTCAGCACGTCCTCGCCAAAACCGGTCTCGCGCAGTTTGCGGGCTTCCTCGCGCAGCCGCTCGGCCTCATCCGGTTTGCCCATGTTCAATTTGTTCTCGGCCAGCAACTCCAGCAGGCGGGCGCGGGCCTCGGCGGTGTCTTGCGCATCTGCCGTGCCTTCGGCGTAGCGCAGGGCCTCGCTCAGCAAACCCTCGGCCTCGCGCGGGCGCACCGTGTCCAAGTACACGCTGGCTTGCCCGCGCAATGCCCGGCTGATGCCTTTGGCGTTGTGCTCGCGCCGCCAATGCTGCTCGGCATCGGCATACCAGCGCAGGGCGTCATCAAATTTGCTGCGCAGGCGGTATACATCGCCCATCAACGCGCGCAAAGCCGGATGGGCGGCCAGAATATCGGCGGGCAGGGCATCAATCATGCGCACCAGCGCATCCAGTTGGCCGCCGCGCACCAGCGTCTCGCCCGTGCGCTCAATCGCTCGCGCGGCCTGCTCCCAAACCGCGGGGGCTAGCGGGGCGGCTTGCAGCCAGTGATGGATCTCTTGCAAGTGCGGCTCGGCCACCGCCCCGGGCGCAGAGACAGACGCAAAGTATTCCGCCGCGCGGATGTGGCTTTGGCTGGCCTGAGCCGGGTTTTCATTCAATTGGGCGCGCAAAAAATCGTGAAACAGGTGATGGTAGCGGTATGCGGGAGAAGCCTCATCCGTTGGCGTGTGAGGTTCGCCCGGTTCGGAATGAAGCGCAACCACAAACAGGTCGCGCTGGCTTAGCTGATGGAGCATTTGGGCGGCGTCGGCGCAGCCGGTCACGGCATCGCAGGCGGGCGCGCTCAACTCGCGCAGAACAGCGGTGCGGCGCATGAAGTCGGTCATCTCCGGCGGCAGGCGGTCCATCACATCGCGGGCCAAATAGTCGAACAACGCGGCCAGCGAGGAGGGCGTGCCGCGCAGGATATCCATCGCCGAGGCGGCGGGTTTGTGGCGCAGGCTTTGCCACACCAAATGCAGCGCAATCGGCCAGCCCTCGGTGCGGTCGTGCAGCCGGGCGATCTCGGCAGAGGGAAGCTGCAAGCCAAACGTCTCGCGGAAGAGCGTCACGGTCTCTTCTGGGCTGAAGGCCAGCGCCTCGCGCGAAATCTCGCGCATTTGGCCTTTGGCCCGCCATGTCACCATTGCCGGCCAGCTCAAACTTTGGCGGGTGGCGATGACCACGCGCAAATCGTCGGGCATGTGCTGAATAAATTGCTCGGCCAGGCTGTGTACTTCGGGCGAAGCGCCAACCGTGTGAAAGTCATCCAGCGCCAGCAGGGTGGGCTGGGTGATGTGGCTGTGCAGGGCGTTGACCAGCGTGTCCAGGGCATCGCCCGCCGTGTTCTCATCCCCCGAAACGGACAAAACCGGCAGCGCCAGTTTTGGAAAATGCAGCCGAAACGCCGCGGCCAGATACGCCACGAACCGGGCAGGGGCGGCGTCGGTTTCATCCAGGGTATACCAAACCAGCGGCATGTTTTGCTCTGCCAAAGAGGCCAGGGCGGTGGTTTTGCCAAACCCAGTGCCGGCGCGAATCATGGTCAGGCGGTAATCTGCGCACTCGCGCAGCTCGGCCTCCAGCGCGGGGCGGCGCATAATGCGGCGCGACACGCGCGGGGGCGCGAGCCTTGCTCGCATGATTTGGCGCGAACTTCCTGCATCGTGGCTGAGCATTGGCAAAAGTATAGCGGGGTGAGGGGAAATAACAAGGAAGGAGAAATAACCGGAAGGTAGAGGCGCAGAGGCGCAAAATCTTGTGTCTCTGCGCCTTTTTTCACGAAATTCATGGATTTTATGTCTATTTCCGGGCATTTGCAGCCCGATTTGCTTGACAATCCTTAATGCCTCGTTAGAATGTGAAAGATTGCACAAGGGCGATTGTTCCCCGCGTGTGCGCTGACTCTGCCCCTGACTGGCCCGCGACGGCTTGCTTTCATCAAACTATATTTTGGAGGTCGTACTGTTTATTCATCATGGGCGCATTACAACTAAAACCGTTTGAAGTCACATCTATTTACAGCGTGCTGGTGATTGCGGTCATCAGCCTTTTGTATGCCTATTTCCTCTTTCGCAATGTGATGGCGGAAAGCAAAGGCACAGACAAGATGATCAGCGTGTGGACCGCCATAAAAAACGGCGCAGATGCTTATCTGGGCCAGCAGTTGCGCACGATTTTGCCCTTTGTGGGCATCCTCGTATTTGCTCTGTTTGGCAGCGTATGGATTGCCCAGCCCACCCCCGAGGCGCATCAGATGTTTGGCGATAACGCCCGCATCGTGATCGCGTTTGGCCGCGCCATCGCCTTTGTGCTGGGCGCGTCGTTCTCGCTCATCGTGGGGCAGCTTGGCATGAGAATGGCCGTGCAGGGCAACATCCGTGTGGCGGCGGCTTCCAACGACACCGACTCGGTGCGCGGCTACGCCAAGGCGCTGCAAATTGCGTATCGTTCTGGCACGGTCACCGGCATGTTGACGGATGGTCTGGGTTTGTTGGGCGGCACGCTCATCTTCATCATTTTTGGCGCTTCGGCCCCCGATGCGCTGCTGGGGTTTGGGTTTGGCGGGACGCTGCTGGCGTTGTTCATGCGCGTGGGCGGTGGCATTTACACCAAAGCCGCCGATGTTGGCGCAGACCTTGTGGGCAAAGTTGAAGAAAATTTGGAAGAGGATGACCCGCGCAACGCCGCCGTGATCGCCGATCTGGTGGGCGACAACGTGGGCGACTGCGCCGGCATGGCCGCCGACATTTTCGAGAGCTACGAAGTCACCATCGTCTCGGCCCTTATTTTGGGTCTGGCGCTCATGCGCGTGACCGGCAACGTGTATTGGATCGTCTTCCCGCTGCTCGTCCGCGCCATTGGCGTGATTAGCTCCATCGTGGGCACGTTTTCTGTGCCGATTTGGGAGCGCACGGTCGCCAAAGGCAACGCCTGGCACGCCATGGAGCTGGCCTACGAAGTGTCATCGGTCATCACGGTGGTGCTTTCGTTCCTGCTCAGCTTTGTCTACATCCGCTTGGTGGATGTGAACTGGTGGCAGCCCGCGGCCATGATCACCACCGGCGTGGTGTTCAACGTGATCGTCAACCGACTCACCGCCATGTTCACCTCCATTGATAGCACGCCGGTCAAGGAGATTGCCAAGAGCACCCGCTTTGGCCCCGCCACCACCATTTTGAGCGGTCTGGCCGAGGGTTATGAATCCAGTGTGTGGTCTATTTTGACGATTGCCGCGGCCATCGCGGTGTCCATCGTGGTGTATGGCAACCTCGGCCCGCAATACATCATTTATGGCGTGGCCCTCATCGGCATTGGCTGGCTCACCCATGCTGGCAACCTGGTCTCGATGGACGCCTTCGGGCCCATTTCCGATAACGCCAACGGGATTGGCGAGATGGCCTCCATGCCAGAACGCGCCCGCAAGATTATGACCGAACTGGACGCGGTCGGCAACACCACGAAAGCCATCACCAAAGGCGTGGCGATTGGTTCTGCGGTGATCGCGGCGGTCTCGCTGTTTGGCTCGTTCATCACCGATATTCAAGTGGTGCAAAATGAGATGATTAAGAACGGGCAGATGGCGAAGGAAGCGTTGATCACCTACATCAACGTGGCCGACCCGCGCGTGTTTATCGGTCTGCTCATTGGCGGCGGCATACCCGTGCTGTTTGGCTCCATGCTGGTGAAGGCTGTCTCGCGCGCGGCAAACGGCATGGTGGCCGTGGTGCGCAAAGAGTTTGATGTGCCCGGTGTGCGCGAAGGCAAAGTGCTGCCAGATTACGGCAAGGCCGTGGGCATTTCCACCCTCGCGGCGCAGCGTGAGTTGTTGCCGGTGGGCATTCTGGTCATCCTCATCCCGCTGGTGGTGGGGTTTGCGCTCAAGGCCGAGGCGTTGGGCGGCTTTCTCGCGGGCGTGATTTTGTCTGGTCAGTTGCTGGCGGTGTTCATGTCTAACACCGGCGGCGCGTGGGACAACGCCAAGAAGCTGATTGAGGACGGCCAATATGGCGGCAAAGGCTCAGATGCGCACAAAGCCAGCGTGGTGGGCGACACGGTGGGCGACCCGATGAAAGACACGGCCGGCCCGGCGCTCAACCCGCTTATCAAAGTCATCAACCTGATTTCGCTCATCATCGCTCCAATCGTGGTGGGCATTCAAGGTACGCCTTTGGTGATGGTGATCGCGTTGGCCGCGCTGCTCGCGCTCATCATTTGGGCCATCCGCCAAAGCAAGAAACCCGCCCAATATGAAGTTTGACGTGTGAAGAGCAAGGATGAAGAAATGCAAAATGCGGAGATTTACTAAATTCGCATTTTGCATTTCTAAACGACCTGTGCTATATTTCAGGCGCGGCGTGTGGCCGCAAGAGTTTTAGTCAGGTGAAAGCATCGTTTCGACCCGCAGGAAGGCGGGTTTCAGCAGTCGCCGCGTCTTCGGACGCGCCTCTTTTTGCGCCTGAACACCGCGCAGGCTAAAGTCTAAGTCCCACGATTTGTTGAAGCATAGCAACCCATGCGTATCGTCACGAGAGTCACCGCCATAATGTTTCTAGCAGTAAAGTAAGGAGAGTTTCTGAAATGTCCAACCGACGCCTTTATGTTGGCAATCTGTCGTACTCCACGACGAATGATGGCCTGAAAGCTTTTTTTGAGAGTTCAGGCGAAGTGACCGCCGCTGAAGTGATCAATCACAAAAACGGGCGCTCCAAGGGATTTGGCTTCGTTGAAATGGCGACCGATGAGGGCGCGCAAAAAGCGATGACCGATTTGAACGGCCAGGCCCTGGATGGCCGACCTATCCGCATTGATCTGGCAAAGCCCAAGCTGGAAGGCGAGGGTGGCGAACGCCCCCCGCGCAGCGGCGGCTTCCGAGATCGCGGTGACCGCTATGATCGCGGCGACCGAGGCGGTTTTGGTGGCGGCGACCGAGGTTATGATCGCGGTGGCGACCGTGGTGGCGACCGCGGCTATGACCGCGGCGGTGATCGCGGTGATCGTGGCGGCTACGGCGGTGGCCGACGCTCTAGCTGGTAGTTTAAAAAAAGACCCTGGCGCGGTGCCGGGGTCTTTTTTATTTTTCCATGCGGGGTTGCATGTGTGGCTGATCGTTTTTATTCCTCGCGCAGCACGTAGCCCACGCCGCGAATGGTATGAATCAGGCGCTGTTCGCCTTCGGCCTCGGTTTTCTGGCGCAGATAACGCACATACACCTCAAGCACGTTGCTCTCGCCGCCAAAATCATAACCCCACACGCGATCCAAAATTTGTTCGCGGGTGAGCACTTGGCGCGGGTTGCGCATTAGATATTCCAGCAGGTCATATTCTTTGGCGGTCAACTCAAACGCGCGGTTGCCACGCCGCGCCTGGCGTGTGCCGGTGTCTAGTGACAGGTCGTTATACCGAAGCACTTCTGGCTTGCTGCCTGGCTGGGCGCGGCGCAAAAGCGCATGCACACGGGCGAGGAGTTCCGGGAAGGCGAACGGCTTGACCAAATAGTCATCTGCGCCGCTTTCCAAACCCAACACCCGGTCGCCCACGGAATCTTTCGCGGTCAGCATCAAAATGGGCACATTGCTGCCGCTGCGCAGGCGTTTGCACACCTCCAATCCATCCAAACCCGGCATCATCCAATCCAAAATCACCAGATCGGGCGGGTTGTCGCGAGCCGTTGTGAGGCCAGCGTTGCCATCCGAGGCGGTGGCGACTTTGTAGTTGTCATACGCCAGCCCGCGCCGCAAAAGATCGCGAATCGCGGGATCATCTTCAATAACCAAAATTTGTTCCATCTATTTTCCTTATGCTTATTAACCCCTTGCTAGTATGAGAATTGATTTGTGTTCAAAAGTTGACAAACCGCTCTCTTTTGCGGGATTATTCATGCGGCAGATTGAGCGATTTGCTCGGCCTCATCCAACACAGCCAGCGGTTTTACAAACTTGAGCAGATAGGCAAAGGGCGTGCCGTTGCGAGCCACCAGCCGAAACCCGGCCTGTTCGGCCCATTTGCGCAAGCTGCCTGGGCGAATGTATTCCGGCTCGGGCATTTCCTCGCCAATGACCAGCTCGCCGCCGGGCTTTAGCACGCGCTTGATTTCCTCCAGACTTGCGCGGCGATTAGAGATGATGGGCAACGTAGACACCATAAACACCGCATCCACGCTGTTGGCTGGCACTGGCAACCGCGAGGCGTCGGCCAGGTGCAAACGCACGTTAGAGATTTGCGCCTCATCCAGTTTGTCGGCCAGCCGCTCAATCACGCGTGGGCGCATGTCCACGGCGTGCACCGTGCCGCCCGCGCCCACGCGCCGCGCGGCTTCCAGCGTGAACAACCCTTTGCCCGCGCCAAGCTCCAGCACGGTTTCATTGCGATGCAAATTTACGAAATCCAGCGCCTTCACCGGGTCACGGTATTTCATCCTCAGGCGCTGCCCCGGCTTTGGCACGATGGGTTGCACGGCGGGCGCTGGCTTAAACCGCAGCGCCATTCGCGCGGCAACCTCCACGCCTACAAATATGCCCAGCGTAAAAATCAGCATTCGCATAAACCATTTAATCATCTTGTCCGCGATTCTAATCCGTATTTTGCAAAAAATGAGAAATGAGCAAATAAGAAATAAGAAATAAGAAATAGGAAATGCTCTGGCTTGCGCTGCCAAAACGAGCAAAAAATTTTGTTTAATGTCAATTTTGGATAAAAGTAAGCCGGTCATTCTGAGGAGCGCAGCGGCGCGAAGCAAGGCTGTGCGACGAAGAATCTCTGCGAAATTCCGATTAAGAAAGAATTAGCCAGAGATTCTTCGCTCCCTTCGGTCGCTCAGAATGACATTTTTCGCCTTGTTTTGCTTATTCAAAACGTATATCAAAGAATTGAAAGCATTTCTGTCATTTCCGTGTAAGCGAAAATTTATGACCAACCCGCAAGGTTGGCGCTTTGATTTTGCAATTGGTATTACCTGCCCGGGTTCAGCGATGAAAAATAATCGCGCACCAAATCGCGCAGCTCAGCCGGGACTTCGCCGGTTTGCAAAGCCTCATCTGCCGCCTGAGCATATTGCCCATACACCTGGGTATATGGCACGCGCGATTGCCCGCCCGCCGCGGTGCGCGGCCCGCCGGTGGTGGTGGAAGGCGAGCCATTTTCTTCTTGCAAACCCACGCCGTTGCCCTTGCCGTTCAGCCGTTCGTTGGGCACAGTTACGCTGTTATCGCTGCCCGTGTCCTCATGATGCCCGCTTTGGCCGCCTTGCCCGTTCACCACGCCCGCGCTGGGGCCGTTGCCCGCGCCAGCGGCGTTGCTCAAATCGGTCACAGGGCCATCACCCGGATTGCCCGCGCGAGGCTGGCCGCCGTTTTGCGCGCTTTGCCCCGCGCCATTTTGCGCTGGCGACCCGCGCCCGGCCTGCTGGCTTTGGCCCGATGAACTCTGCGCCAAATCACGGCGCAGCGCATCGGCCTGAGCCTGCGCCTCGCTCAGCGCCTCATCTTGCTGCTGGCTTTGCGCCGCGCGGTCCAGCGATTCCGCGGCGCGTTCCATCGCCTGATCGGCCTGCCCCAAATTTCCGGCGCGGAGTTGGGCGGCGGCCTCGCGCAAACTTTGCGCCATTTGCGGGTCGCTGCCTTGCGCGGCGCGGGCCATTTGGTCAAGCTGGTTGGCCAGGCGTTGCTGCTCTTCCGGGCTGATGGGTTGGCCGTCGGGCTTCAGCATATCGCGCATTTCATCCGCCGCTTTTGCAAAATCTTCTCGTTGCAAGGCGTCGGCCAGCGCGTTGGTGAGGGCATCTGGCGAGAGGTTTTGCCCGGCGCGTTGCAAATCTTGCATTTGCTGATTGGCCAACTGGTCGCGCAACGCGTTCAGCTTGGCTTGCGCGTCGTTGAGCGCGGCCAACCCCTGCTCTGCGCTGGTTGCAGGGTTTTGCAGCGTTTGCTGCGCCTGATTCAGCGCATCCAACGCTTGTTTTTTTTGCAGCTCGGTCAACGCCGCCGATCCCTCAATGCCTTGTTTGGCCTGCTCCACCGCCTGCGCCTGCTCTTGCAATTTTTCGCGCAGGTCGGCGCGTTGCTGGGCGGTTTTTTCCTGGGCGTTGGGCAGGGCGATGGCAATTGCAAGCGCCACGGCCAGCGCAAAAGAAACGCCCGCATCGCGGCGGCTGATGCGCAAGGGCAAAAGTTTTTTGGCATCCACGCTTTGCGCGGCGCGGGCCGCATCGGCCAACTGCAAACTGCTCAGCGTTTTATCTGCATTTAACTTGCCCGCGCGCAGCTCCAGCGCGGTAGAAATGCGCTCGCCCAGGCCAAATTGCTGGTCAAAACGCCGCGCCCAGTCCAGCGGTGTTTTGCGCAAGGCGGCCACCCAGGGCAGCGCCAGGGCGATGAGAAGCCCCAGCGCGGCGGCGGCCAACGCGGCGGCCAGCACCCCAAACTGTGTGGCAATTGGAAAAACCCGCGCCGCAAGCGCCATCACCAAACCAGCCCCCAGCCCGCAAGCCAGGCCAAAGAACACCTGCGCCAGGCTGCGTTGCGCCCGCGCTCTGGTTGCCCATGCCTTGATTTGATGGTTGATGCTGTCCATGAATGCAGAGAAATCAGAACGCAGAATTTTCCAACTTCCGGCTTCGGCATTCTGAATTCGCTTCATCATACACGTTCTCGCACTCTTTGGTATATTGGCACCAGGCATTCTTAACCCATGTTTTCATTAAATACCAGAGGGTGGCTGCGGCTCATCCTGATTAACATCCTTGTTTCGGCGGTCACGGCCGCCATTATTGTGCGGTTGATGACGGCTCAGGCGGGGGCGAGCGCGCCCGCGCCTGCCCCCGCACCCAGCCGTGCGCCCGCCACCGCCACCGTGATGCCTGCCAGCGCGGGCGTGACCGCGTTGCCCGCCACCGCGCGGCCCATCGCCACGCAGCCGCCGGCCTCCACCGCAATTCCATTTAACCCGACCGCCGCGCTCGCGCAAGCCACATCGCCCGCGCAACCCGCGCCGGTTGCCAGTGCTGGCGGGGTGCGCATCGCCAATGTCATCTCGCCGGGACAGCGCCAGCGCGAGGTTCTCTCGGTGCTGAACGAGGGTGGGGATGCGGTGAATTTGGAGAACTGGACGATTCAGAACGGGCGCGGGTTTAGCTACAAACTGCCCAACATCACCGTGTTCAAAGAAGGCTTTTTGAATATTTACACCACCAGCGGCACCAATACGCCAACCGATGTTTTTATGCGCCAAAATGATTCGGTGTGGCAAGTTGGCGACACGGTCTCGCTGATGAACAACGGTCAGGTTGTGTCTAAGTTTGAAATTAAGTGACAAATAATTACGAATTACTAATTACCAATTACTAATTAATGCGAGGCGCAATTTTCGTAATTCGTAATTAGTAATTAGTAATTGGTAATTGGTAATTGGTAATTGGTAATTAACAATTGGCATGATAACCACTGCCGACTTAAAGAAGCTCATCACCGCTGGCAGCGGGCCGCGGATTGAGATTCTTGCGCCTGCCGCCGCCAGCGCCGACCGGCTGGCCGCCGCGATGACCTCGCTGGCGAACGCGGATGGCGGCATTGCCATTGTGCCTATTCGCGTGACGCGCGGCACGCCGCCCGACCCGCAGGCTTTGCTGGATCGCGCCATGCAGGCCATGCTGGCGGTTCAGCCGCGCCTGATTGCGCCCCTGCCATATTTTGTGTTTGAGGGCGAACCCGCGCCCGCCGGTCAGCCATCGGCCAAGACCGAGAACGCGCTGGCGCTGGCGGTTGAAGTGCCGCAGGGGTTGCCCAATGTGTACTCCATCGAGGGGCGTTACCTCACGCGCAAGGGCAGCCGCATTGTGGATGTGCCCGCCCGCCAACTGCGCGACCTGATGCTGGCGCGGAGCGAGAATACCTGGGAAGCTCAAACACCCACCGGCGCGACGATTGAGGACTTGGACTGGAAAAAGGTGGAGGCGTATGTGAGCAGCGTGGCTCGGCTGGGCGAGGCCTCGGCAGAGGAGGCGCTGGCGCGGCGCGGCTGCCTGACCAAACAAGGCCGCAGATGGCGGCCCACGCACGCCGGGCTTTTGTTGTTTGGCAAACAGCCGGAACGATGGGTGCGCGGCGCGGAAATTTTGTGCGCCCGGTTTAGCGGCGCGGAGATGAATGATGCGTTCACCCGCCAAACCATCTCTGGGGCGCTGCCAGATCAAATTGCCCGCGTTGAGGCGTTTTTGCACGATAACATGGCCCAGCGTTCGCGCATTGCCACATGGAAACGCGCGGATGAAACGCCTTACCCGCCGGGCGTTCTGCGCGAGGCGGTGGTGAACGCGGTGGCGCATCGCGATTACCGCCTGAGCGGCAATCAAATTCATGTGCTTGTGTTTAACGACCGGGTAGAGGTGCGCAGCCCTGGGAAATTGCCCGGTCATGTGACGCTAAAAAATTTACTGCGTGAGCGATACAGCCGCAACGAGGCGATTGTGCAAGTGCTGGCCGACATGGGTTTTATTGAACGGCTGGGTTACGGGATTGATCGGATGATCCGCGCGATGAAGGAGCGCGACCAGCAGCCGCCCGCATTTGAGGAGACCGAGGCTGGGTTTGCTGTCACGCTGATGGCGCGGCAAACGGCAAAGCCCGATGGCCCCGCGCCCGCCGGGTTGCCATCTACCGCCCAGCAAACCCGCATGGAAAAAATGATGGCCTTCATCCGCCAAAACGGGCGCATCACCAACCGCGAATACCAAGAGCTGTGCCCAGATGTGAGCGCGGAATCGCTGCGCCGCGATTTTGTGGAGCTGGTGGACAGCGGCACAATTTTGCGCGTGGGCGACAAACGCGGGACGTATTACATCCTCAAGTAAGTTGCGCGTGACGCGTAAACGCAAACGTAGACGTGAACGTAAACGTGAACGTAAACGTAAACGTAGACGTGAACGCAGATGTGAACGTGAACGCAGGCGTAAACGTGAACGTAAACGTAAACGTAAACGTGAACGTGAACGTAAACGTAAACGCAAACGTAAACGTAGACGTGAACGTAAACGTAAACGTAGACGTAAACGTGAACGTGAACGTAGACGTGAACGTAAACCTGAACGGCGCATATCTTCCGCAGGGTAAACGTGGGGCAAATCGCCGCATCTGGGCGTAAACTGGGGAAGCCATGAAAATTTCCAATTTGTTTGCGTTGGTTTTGCTCTTAGCGGCCGTG
>Ga0154020_10005923_pt1 | contig 14350 bp, 11 predicted proteins | sample Klosneuvirus_201_FD_109709 | JGI IMG/M metagenome (GOLD analysis project Ga0154020, IMG submission 109709) | Active sludge microbial communities from wastewater, Klosterneuburg, Austria - Klosneuvirus_20160825_MG | ecosystem: Engineered > WWTP > Aerobic digester > Activated sludge | place...
TACAGCGAGACAAGACCGTCAAAGACAACATTCGCGGCAAGCGCCTCCGCGCAGGCTGGGATGAGACCGTCCTCGACAGCATTTGGGCCGCTTTTTCCGCAACTTGACGTGCGATTGCCCTGATCGGTATCGACGTTTCCAAAAACAAATTCGATCTGAGTATAATCCTGGGGCGAGTTCGCTTGAACGCCGTTTGTTGTCTTTTCCGACGATGATGAAGACATTGCCGGGGCTCAGGCGTGACGTCAGTCCCCTGATTGCGATTCCTGCGATGATGACACTTAATTTATGTATTAGGTGCTTACAGGGGTGATGAACGGCTACTTCCTGGCCTTCTTTTTGCCGCGTCTCGCTGATTTTGCAGCCTTTACGGGTCTGGGATTGCCCGGAGCGACCGCGTCCTTCAGAAACTGATCCAGGCGTGCGCGGAGCATCGTTGTCTTTTCCGGCTGAGACGCGGCAAGGTCATGCTTCTCGCCGATGTCATCCGCCAGGTTGTAGAGTTCCATCTTTGCGCCAGCGTCGTCAGTCTCCTCGGTATCTTTCTGGCTGGCGTTCAGCAGCAGTTTCCAGTCTCCCACACGAACGGCGGCTTTGCCCGGTTGAGTCCCCATCAGCAGAATGGCGTCGTGAGGAGTTTTTGCGCCCTGTGTCAGCACGGGCCAGATATCCATGCCGTCCGGCGCGAACGGCTGATCCGTGGTGGCTCCGGCCAGCTTGAGTAAAGTCGGATACCAATCGACGCCATGCATGGGCTCATCGACGGTCGCTCCGACAGGAATTTTGCCAGGCCAGGTCGCAAACGCGCAGACGCGCACGCCGCCTTCGTAAATCGTCCCTTTCCCGGCACGCAGAGGCGCGTTGCTTGTCGCCTTGCCGGGATTGAATCCGCCGTTGTCACTGGAAAACACGATCAACGTATTGTCACTGATGCCTTTGGCGTCAAGCGCGTCTTTGATCTGTCCGATCGCTTCGTCTACGGCGGCCAGCATTCCGGCAATCGATCGACGAGGTTCCGGCAGACTGGCGTACCGTTCCTTGTACGATGCCAGAACCTGCAGCGGCGAATGGATACCGTTGAATGGAACGTACAGAAACAACGGCTTGTCGTCCGGCTTCTCGCTGATCACTTGACAGGCTTCTTTCGCGATCAGATGCGTCGAGTATCCCTCTTCGGGCGTTGGGACATCGTTGCGATACCAGTCATTTTTTTCGTCCCGCATGTGCGTGAAGTAATCGATCGCCCCGAACATGTGGCCGTACTGCCGATCGAAGCCGCGATGTGTCGGCGTGTATGCTGGCTGAAATTCGCCGAGATGCCATTTGCCGCAAATGGATGTCGCATAACCTGCCTCGCGCAGTGCTTGCGGCAATGTCCGTTCGGGCAGCGGCAATCCCCACGGCGCATTGGGTCGCACGATCGTGTAGACACCGGTATGAGTCGCATAACGTCCGGTCATCAGCGCGGCGCGGGTTGGCGAACACACGGGCTGCACATAAAACGATGTCAGAATCGTGCCCTGCGCAGCGAGAGCGTCAATGTGCGGTGTTTGAATGTCCCTGCATCCCATGAAACCGCAATCGGAATATCCGAGATCATCGATCAGCAGATAGACGATGTTTGGTTTGGGAGCATCAGCCGACGCGATCGAAGCTGTGTGTGCGAGAAGCAGTATTACGATGGAGAGTCGGATCATGTCGTGCCCAGATCAAGGTCGGTGAAGAATTCGGAAACCGCGTGAGTGAAGCCAGGCAGCACGTCGCCGCCGTCGATCGTGTCTTCTTCATTGAGGACTCGAAGGTAGGCACCGGCATCAGGTTTTACGCCCTGCGTGCCATCGATCGTCTCTTCTTCATTGAGGATGGGCGACGTGTAGACGGCGACCGATCGATTGGCGCAATCGACCATCCAGACCAAACGTGTTCCGGAAAGAAAGTACTGAATCCGCTTGCGGGACATTTCCGCTTTGGTGTTACCGGGACTCAGAACTTCGACAGCGAGATCGGGAGCCAGAGAGGGAAACGCTTCGGAGGGAACACGTCCTTCCGGCAATCGTTCACGACTCACAAACGCCACGTCAGGCGCGCGAACGGTGTTGTCCAGCAGTTGAAACATGCCGTCAGCGCCCGAGACAAGACCCAGGCGTCGCGGCGTGACAAAGTTGCCCAACAGTCGAAGAATCATAGCCGCCACAACGGAAGCTTCATAACCCGTGGCTTTCTCCACCAGCGTCTGATCTATGAGTTCACACAAGGGACTGCCGTTGGAATTCGTCGCCGCCAGATCGTTGATCGTCGCCGTGCCTGGTGCCGGAGAAGCCCGCAGACGACTGGGCGCAATATGTCCCAGTTCCTCAATTCGGTCTGCCATCGTCACAATCACAGCCGCAATTACCATGGTTCACCCCGAAAAATTCTTTGTCGCAGAGTTCTTGCGGATCTAAATCCCATCGCTCGCATCGTACCGTCAGATCACTGAGAATTCGACCTGCAAAACTCGTGCGCCACGGTTGTCAGGCGAGTTTTACGATTGCGATGGCAGGCCGGAGTTTACGACCGGCGCAGAAAGTGACCTGTCCGGCTCAGGGACAATCAGTTGACGCGGTAACAGAGGGGTGACAGAATGATTCAAGCTACTTACATCTCTGTACCGCGAACGGCGTCGCTCAAATTCGTGGATCGTGATGGCTGAACCGGACAACTCACAACCACTGCCCGATGAAGACGGAGCCGCTCCACCATCGCGGTCGCCATCGGACCAGTCTGGTAACTCCTCCGGCACGTGGGTACAAGCAGACGAGTGGGCGGTTCCGCAAACGCGATGGTCGATCGTGTTGAAGGCGGCCAGGGGGCCGGTCACCGAGGAAGCGGAATCGGCGCTGCGGGAACTGTGTGTGATGTACTGGAGAACATTGTATCGGCTGGCTCGGAAGAAAGGGCAGGACGACCAGGCCGCCCGCGATTCGGTGCAGGATCTCGTTTCCAGCCTGCTGGCCACTACCAAGAACCTTTCGGCGGTTGATCCTGAAAAAGGCAAATTTCGCAGTTTCCTGTGGCGGTATTTCGACAATTATATGAGGGACCAATATCGAGCTACTCAGACGAAGAAACGCGGCGGCGATCGGATCAAAATTGCCATTGATTCGGAAGTTTATCTTGAGCCCGTCGCTGGCCTGACACCCGAGAACGTGTATTCCAAATCTTACGCTCTGGATACTTTCCGAGCCGTCCTCGATGATCTCGAAGCCGCATGGGTTGCTGGCGGGAAGGCGAAGCGGTTCCATCTTTTGATCGAATATCTGGCCACGGATTTCAGGAAAGAACGCGAGAGTGTTCTTGCCGAAACCCTTGAAATCTCGGCCTCACGCGCCAGGGGAGCGGTTTGTGAATTGAGAAAACAATTTCGGTCCATGTTGCGCGAACGCATCGCACAGTCGCTTTCCAATCCGTCCAGGAGCGACATTGATGATGAGGTCGAGCAATTCTGGCTTGATCTTAATCTGTAAACTGAGGCGGAGCTCAAATATCTGCCGAGCGTTCACCTGAATTCGTCGAATGGAAGTTTACAGCCCATCGATCACGACAGGAGCAAGATAATGCCGCTGAAAATCTGCGAGAACTGCGCAAGGCCCTACGATACGGAGATCTGCCCTTACTGCGCCACCGCAATTCTTCGTTCAGACGACGACCAGGGCGATGATGATCGTGTCTGGGAAGAAGGCGAAGTGCTCGGACATTTCAAAATTGTCCGACTGCTGGGCGAAGGTGGGATGAACCGGGTTTACGAAGCCGAAGACAGGAATCTGCATCGCAAAGTCGCTCTGAAAGTGCCGAAGCAGAAATTTCTCGCGCACCCAAACGCCAGAGAATGGTTTCGTCTGGAGGGAGAGGCACTCGGCCGGATCGAAAACGATTACATTGTCAAAGTGCTGAATTCCGAAGACTATGACGGGACGATCTGTCACGTGCTCGAATTTGTCCCGGGCGAAACACTGTCACAGCGGATTCGCAGCCAGGGGCCGTTGCCGCAGCGCGAGGCCGCCGAAATCGCCCGCAACATTGCCAGCGGGCTCGAAGAGGTCCATTTGCACGGTCGGTGCCACGGTGACGTCAAACCGTCGAACATTGTCCTGGGCAACAAGCCCAAGCTCATAGACTTTGGACTCGCCTGGCCCTTTACGTCGCCTCGCCGTGAAGGAGCAGCCGGCACGCTGGAATATATGTCGCCTGAATGTGAGCAGGGTGATTCGAGCGGGGTCGATGATGACGTTTATGGTCTCGGTGTCACGCTGTTCGAAATGCTGTGTGGCAGAACACCGCGCGCCGGTGGACGACTTGTTCCTGACGGCAAGACCCGGAACGGTGATTCAAAGCGACAAATTTCGCCGCCGCTTGTCGCAATCGTCGAACGACTCATCGCCCGGAAACCTCTGGACCGGCCTGCGACGATTCGACAAGTGCGGCAACTGCTTGAAGGCTGGCTGAATCACGAAAAGAAGCGGCAGTTGAGGACGATCGGCGGCGTGGTAGTGGCGACCGTTTTGTTGGCATGCGTTTTCCTCTGTTACCGCGCGATTCCCCGCGGTAGCGTTGTTATTCTTTCCGGAGACGGATCCGTTCGGCGGCGATATGAGACGCTGCCTGAGGCGATCGTGAATGTGGACGATGGCGAGGTACTCCAGTTGCAGTCGGCGGGGCCATTTCGCATCAATGCTGCCGTTCGCCCGCGAGGGCCACTTATTATTCGCGGTGCCGGCGCGGTGACGCCGGTACTGGAAATCGATCCGTCGATCAGTGAATCGGCGGCTCTGACGTGTCGTCATTCACTGCGACTGGAAGGTGTCGTTGTACGCTGTCTGGCTGGGAAGAGCGTTCCAGAAATGCGTTCGCTGTTTCACTCGACCGGGGATTCCGTCGATGTCGCAAACTGCCGTTTCGAGATGCCGGAGGACATGACGAACGTCTCCTGCATTTCTTCTGTTGATACCGCAAATATGCGGATCAGGAATACCGTTTTCGCCGGATTCGGTGGCACTGCAATCGCATGGACGCCCCCACCTGCGAGCCGTCTGCAGCTGGCCAACTGTCTGGCGATTGGCATGACCGCAATTCGGTGCGAAGTCTCCGAGGGCCATCCGCGCGGTTCAAATATCCGGATTGAACAATGCACCTTGATGGGCGACCACGTATTGCGCGTCGTTCCCGCAGATCGGGATCGGCCAAATATCTCATCCGAAAATTTGGGAAAGAACACGGCTGTCCGAGTTGATGCCGTCGCGAATGTTTTCTGCACTCAGGGGTCTTTGGTCGCGTTCTCCGGGTGGCCTGTGGCAAACAAGGCGAAAGAGACGATGGCGGCGAATCTGGACTGGCGCGATCTCCAGAACCTGCATGCCACAGATCGGGATCGCATTGTCGACTGGAGTACAGCCAACGGCAACCATGCAAGTTTCCGAGCTGACAGTTTGACTGCATGGACTCCGTACTGGGGCAAGGAAATCGATGAAATCGACGCCATTATTTTGCTCGGTGTAGACGTGAGCGGCTTCGTGGCTGAAGGTGCGTACGCGGATGTCACACGAGACCTGGTGACACGCCTGCATGATGCGAGGAAAACACTGTGCGCGATCGGCGTTGGCCCCGCCATTCTCGCCGATTACGGTTTACTGAAAGGACAAGCAGCGGCCGGACATTCACTCGTACACGGTGCTTTGAAAGCGGCGGGAGCCGAACTATCGACCGACCGACAACTCGTCAGATCGGATCAGATTGTGACTGCGGAGAGCAACTTTCACACACGTGACCTTGTCGGCTATCTGCCATCCAGCCCCACAGTTCTGGCATTGATCGCCGAGGATGGGTTCTGGTTTGATGACTTGCGAGCTGTAAAATTTGAAGTCGAAAGAGCTGGCGGGATTGTGTTGACGGTGTCGAGTAACATCGACATCGCAAAGCCGGATCCGGCAGGGGGCGGTGGACCAATCCGGCCTGATCTGCTGCTGCCTCTGCTGAGATGGGACGCTGAGGTCAGTGCAAACGCATCCGCGCCGCAGTGGCTGACGACGACCATCACACCCCGCCAATTGCTGGAAAAACCAGACACGGATTTTGAAATCACCGCAGAGTGTCTGGTTGATCCACAAGGCAAAAGAACGCCCGGCATTCACGTCGATGCGATCAGTCCCTGACAGACCATCGCTTTTTATTTTTTGCGAGCTTTGAAGAAATTTTCCGAGCGTTGGCCGGAATTTATCGAAGTGATGATGACAAAGCAGAAACCAGAGTTCTTTTCGAACCAGGGAGACGTTGATGATCGCGACCACTCTCAGGCACTTCATAACGGCCCTGACCCATATTACCCCGCAAACTCGAAAAGATCCCGCGCGGCGGCGCTCACGAGCCAGTCGTGGAACGGAATCGCTTGAATCCCGCCAACTGCTCACGATGATGAATCTTGATCTGCTGAAGGCGGATGCGTTCGCCTTGAGCAAAGCGGCATTTCAGCGCGAGGTCGTCGCGGCTGCGGGTGTGCTTGATTTTCCTGCAGACAGCAAAATCGGGCGTGGTTCAAAATGAGGCAACAGAACAGAAACCGGGGATATTTAAAGCCGGGTTGAATAGGTAAAATGAACTCATTGGTTTGATATGGTTGTCGAACCGCTTTCCCCTGGTCATAAGGAAAGGAGTCCAGAATGGTTGCATTAGCAGCAAACCCGACCAGTTCGGCTTGTCAACTTGATGGTCAGCAACGTCAGGCGCTCGCCGTCGCGGCATTGGGCGGAGAGTCCATCTCGGAGATGAGTCGCGAACACGACGTCAGCCGGAAGTTTATTTATCAACAAAAAGATCGCGCAACACAAGCGCTGCAAGATGCTTTTGCACCTTTCGGCAGGACGGAAAAGTCCAGCACGAGACCGTCGCAAACATCTCCGACCTACCAGACGATCTGCTCGCCGTCATCAAAAATCGGCTCGCCAGTGGACGACCGCTCGTCGGTGATGGAGGCACGATGAAGATTCACCGAAGCATACCGCATGGGAATGTCGCGGCTGTGCTCGGCACGATGCGAAACATCGGACTCGATCAGTTCATCGCCGCACGGCCCTGTCGCGAACGAAGCCTCATCATGGCCATGATCGCCGATCGGATTATTTCGCCTGGATCGAAACTCAGTTGTGCGACTGGCATGAATCCGGAAACAGTGCAGAACACGCTCGCACAGGAACTGCAGCTTGGGGAAGTCGATGTGCATGAACTCTACGACGCCATGGACTGGCTGCTCGAACGACAAACACGCATCGACGAGGATCTGCGAGACGTGGAAGGGCTCGAATGGATTTCGCCGCTGCGATCGGATGAAATCAGAAAGCGTGGTGTTGAATTACAAGAGCCTTGCGAAGGTCGAGCGCGCGTTTCGAAGTGTGAAGTCGATTGATCTGCACTTTCGTCCGATTCGCCACTCTGCAACGCCGTGTGTTCGATCTGCTGTCAACTCATGCGTAGCCAGAGACTGTATTTTCTTTTCAAGGATATTTTAAACCATTTTCATTGAAAAACACCGACTCCCGCTGCTGGATTTTCCGTCGATGGCGGTTCCAGTTCGGCTTAAACCATGTTCACTTTGAAAACAGACGTTTTGCTGGACAACGTCGTTTGACCCGAGCCAGCGGCGAGGATTTCAACGTCGCTATGCCTCGCCGCTGGCTCGGGTCAAACGAGTATCAGGGAACTCGAATCCTCATTCTGAATCTGGTTTAGAGAATTCCTTGCCCTCTATCGTCCGTTCCGGCATTTGCGGCGAAACCGATTCGCCGTCCGCACAATTGATGAGACTGCGTCGCCAGGGTCCCAGTCTCGCCTGCTGGACGCCGACCCGAGACGGGTCGGCCTACGTGGGTTCGCTTACGTGGGTTCGCTTACGCGAATGGGAGAGGTTGGTTAAACTTTTCGGCTGTTGTGTACCCATTAACGTTGTTGACCTTTGCAGGCGGACTTGCCTGGACCAAGAAAGTTGTGACTCATGCCTCGTATCAAGGCGTTTCAGGCTCTGCGACCCTATCCCGAGTTGGCTTCCAAAGTGGCTTCGGTTCCTTATGACGTCGTCAACCGCAATGAAGCGGCGGAACTGGCGGCGGGAAATCCGTTGAGTTTTCTGCACGTCGTGCGACCGGACATCGACTTTCCGCCCGAGCAGAATCCGTACGATCCGGCGATCTACGAAAAAGCGGCTGCGAACTTTCAAAAGCTGAGCAGCGACGGCGTGCTGATGCGAGATCCGGACGACTGCGTGTATGCCTATCGACAAATCATGAACGGCCACTCGCAGGTTGGTGTCGTCTGCTGCTGCCATATTGACGACTACGAAAACAATCTGATCCTGAAACACGAGAAGACGCGGAAGAGCAAGGAAGACGACCGGACGCGTCACGTGCTGGCGCTGAACGCGAACGCCGGTCCGGTGTTTCTGACGTATCGTGGCGTTGCCAATATCAACGCGATGGTTGTTGAAACCGTTACGAAGAATAAACCGCTTTACGACTTCGTCGCGTCTGATGGTGTCCAGCATACGGTATGGCGAATCGACAAGCCGATACCTGTCGTTGACGCACTTAGTGCCGTTCCCGTCTTCTACATCGCCGACGGACACCATCGCGCGGCCAGTGCTTGGCGCGCGGGCAAGGAACTTCGCAGCAAACTGCCGGGTGGCGGCTCGGGCGATGAAGAGTGCAACTGGTTTCTGACCGTTCTGTTTCCGTCGTCGCAACTGCGGATTCTGGCATACAACCGAGTGCTAAAGATGCCGGAAGGCCTGACGGTTTCGGAACTCCTCGACGCACTGGATGCACTGGGAGAGCTCGACAAAACCGACAACCCGGTCCCGCCAGCGGCTGGTTCTTTCTGCTTCTACATCGATCATCACTGGTGGAAACTGACGATTCCCGCCGATCCGCAATTTGTGGACGACCCGATTCGGTCGCTCGATGTGTCGATCCTGGAGCGCCTTGTCCTGCACCCCGTCTTCGGTATCGAAGACGTCCGCACGGACCCCCGCATTGATTTCGTCGGCGGGATTCGTGGCACGGCGGAACTGGAACACGTCTGCAAGACTGGCCAGTGGGACGTCGCGATTTCGATGTTCCCCACCACCCTTGATCAACTGATGGCCGTCTCAGACGCCGGCGAAATCATGCCGCCGAAAAGCACGTGGTTCGAGCCTAAACTGAGGAGCGGATTGCTTGTGCATACGCTGGAGTGATCACCCTTACAGAAAACTTTGTGGACCGTATCCCACGCACCGTTCGATGAATGCGTGGCTAGAGGCGGCTTGTGTCTCCGCCGTACGTTTTTCTTATCCCCTCCTTTAGATTTCTCCGGAGATAGCTCGTGCGTACTTTGAGTATCGTCTTCTTTGGCCTGTTTGTGGTGACTGCCGGTTGTACTGGCGACGCTTCCACTACGCCTTCTCTGCCCGCTGTCAGCGGCCCGGAATCTGCTGCCATCAAGGCTCTGCAGGCGGCTGGTGCCGTTGTTAAGACCGATGCTGGTGGTTCCGCCACTGATGTCGATTTACATGGTGCGACGCTCTCGACTGAGACTATCGAACTGCTGCCTGAGCTAAAATCGCTGCGAGTCTTGAACCTGGCTGATTCTTCTTTCAGCGATGCAGATCTGGCGATACTTGATCATGTTTCGCTTCAACTGGCCAATCTGGATGTGCGAGGATGTCCGCTTTCGAACAAAGCACCGACCTCAATCGCTCGGTTTACCGGTCTCCGCGCTCTGCGGTTCTCTGGTAAAAACGGAAAAACTTCTATTGATGACGATGGTGTCAAATCACTTGCTGCCTGCAAATCTTTGAAGTTGCTGGCTCTCGATGAACTTTCTTTCGTTGGTACTGATGGTATCACTGCACTGGCCGGGCTCACGGATCTCGAAGAGCTCTATTTGGCTGGCACCATCGTTGATGACGACACCAGTAAAGTCATTGCCCGCTTTCCTAAACTCAAAAAGCTGCGTCTCGCCAGAAATCAGATCGGTGACGCCGGGCTTGATGTGCTGTCCGCCTGTTCCGGTATTGAGGAACTTGACCTCAGCGAAAACTCACTCATCACCGACGCTGGTATGGCTTCTATTGCTAAACTGACCGGATTGAAGAAGTTGAATCTCTGGAGAGTTCAGGTCTCCGATGATGGTGCCCTAAAGCTGGCTCCTCTGACCCGCCTCGAATGGCTCAATCTGGACAATACCAAACTCACTGACGGTGGGCTGCCCGCTTTGAAGGACATGAACTCGCTCAAGTTTCTGCATCTTGGTTCGACTCAAATTACTGCTGCTGGTGCCCCTGCCCTGTTTCACTTGAAGTCACTCAAAGATCTTAAAATCACAAGGACGGCCCTGGGTGCCAGTAATGCGGCTGTCAGCGAGCTTAAGAAGCATCTTCCTGAGACCGCCATTCAAACCGAATACGTTGAAAGTGAATGACCGACACTTGTTGATAACTTGTTGAGCAGCTTTCTGTCCGACGATTCTTTCCTGGTTTGTTGATGTCGCTCTCTTGTACCCTGTTCTTCGACTTGTTGATTGTCGTTGATTTACCGACCACTTGTTCTGGTGTTTTTCTTCCTTTTCCCTTGCTGTATTCGCCCTTGACCTGTTGCTGTAACCTCTTTTATGTCAAAACGTTACGATCATTTACTTGTCAGTTATCAACACTTGCTGTGTTGTCTACTACTTCTTCTACTCTTTTAAATTCTTTAACTCAAACACAACGCTACAGCACAGAAAAAGCCCGGTTGATGTGTTCAACCGGGCTTTAAGGCAAGCGTCAGGAAAGGATTTACCATCGGCGAGTCATTGGGTCGAGCGGACCCGTGCGCCTGAACCACGCCAAAGGAAGCAGATCTGAGGACAGATCTGCCTACGTAGTCCGACCTGTCTCAGGTCGGATTCCCTCAGCGACGCGATAACCCTGGTAATCCTGTTTCTTCCGCTCGCCTAAGAGTTAAGCAAACTCAGGAAGTTCCAGCTACCGTTCGCTTCAGGATATGTACGGTTTCTCTGAGCCTTCTTTCAGGCAACTTCCCAGCCAGCACGGTATTCCTTGTTGATCAGCTTTGCAGCTTCAGGAACGTTCGTAGCGACCAGGTTTTCGGCATCCCATTCGAGAGGCTTGCCTGTGCGGTATGCAACATTGCCCAGCAACACCGTTTCAGTCAGAGCACCAGAATAGTCAAAGTTGCATGTGGTCGGTGACCCGTCCTTGCAGGCTTTGATCCATTCAGCATGGTGACCGATCGAATTAGGAATCGATTCCTTTGGCGGAGTGAAGTCAGAGAACTTGTCGGACGGGAACAGTTTGTATTTGCCGTAGTCGGCGAACAGCATCCCATTTGTCCCAACGAACATCACGCCGTTGGCCGGAACAGCCTGATCGTTGACCTTCTTAGGAATAAGGTCCCCGTCATACCAGGTGAGCTTGCAGGCAGGCATAGAACCGCGAGCAGGGAAGTCGTACTTGACGATCAAGCCAAGCGGACACGTATCAGGATGCACAGGAGGGCCTTCCGCCTCAATGCGAGTGGGATGGCGCAACTTGAGAGCCCAAAAAGGAAGGTCCATGTAGTGGCAGGCCATGTCGCCAAGAGTGCCCTGACCGAAATCCCACCAGCGACGCCAGTTAGCAGGATGATACAAGCCGTTCGCGTACGGTCGCACGGGAGCTGGTCCGAGCCAAAGATCCCAGCTGAGGTTTGGAGGGACAGGATCCCCAGTGGCAGGGCGTTCACCACCGCCCCAGCCTTTGCCAACCCAGACGTGAGCTTCAGTGACATCGCCGATAACACCGGCATCAATGATCTCAACGACGCGTCGGTAGTTGTTTTCAGCATGGATCTGGGTACCAAGCTGAGTGGCAAGGCCTTTTTCAGCCGCAGCTTTGGCGATTAACCGGGCCTCAAACACGGTGTGGGTGAGCGGTTTTTCGCAATAGACGTGCTTCCCGGCTCGAATGGCTCGAATCGAAGCGGGAGCATGATGATGATCTGCGGTACCGACGACGACAGCATCGATCTTGTCACCTTCCGCTTCAATCATTTCTCGATAGTCAGCGTAGCAGCGAGGTTCAAGTCTGTTTCTGTCGGTGAGCATCGCCTTTGCTTTAGCGAGGTAATTTGAATCGATATCGACGATAGCGACGATATTTTCACCGATGACACCGTCAAGGTCGGCGGCAGCTCGGTTTGCGGTACCGATGCAGGCGATGTTGAGTTTTTCAAGCAGGCTTCGAGAAGGCTTAGCACTACTTTCTGAGACAAACAGCGAAGACGAGAGGACAGCAGCCGAAGCGGCGGCGGACCTCTTAAGAAAAGTTCGCCGTTTCGATTGAGCAAATACGGGCATGACAGAGCCTTTCAGATGAGGAAGGAAAAGAGTCGAGGTAGGGGATCACACAAGGAGCAATCAGGGAAAGGATAAGTAGAACAGGACAGGAAAAACAAGCAAACGAAAAGAAAGATGACAGAAGTGAGAGGAAGCGAGGGTCAGAGAAACAGGACGGGAAGCCGATAAAAAGTTGACGAAAAGAAATACTACGGGTAATGTTTCGAATTCACGGAAAGAAGTAAATCATCGGCAAACAGGAATTTGCGGAGCTTGAAAGTCAGCAGCCGGGAAGTAACGGGATAGGTCTCGGTAGAGGAAACCATAGCAGATGATCGACGTAGTGATCATAGGCCAGGGGCTGGCTGGCTCGACACTGGCATGGACCCTCCACAGGAAGGGCCAGAGCGTCATGCTGATCGACAGAGGCGAAGAACAGACGGCATCCAGGATCGCAGCCGGACTGATCACGCCAGTCATCGGCAGGAGGATGACCTCACCACCGCAATACAGCGCATGCTTTCAGTACGCAATAGACTTCTATCGGCGAGTGGAATTCGAAACACGCACTCGACTGCTGGATCAGAAACCATCCGTTCGGCTGTTCACTCAGGATGAGCAGTGGCCGAAAGATCACGGAGAAAAGCAGGGGGTTGAATTTGAGCCGGTCAGAGATTCAAAGGGAGTGCAAATAGGCGTCGAGATGCAAAAGGCGGCTCGATTAAGAACAGCGGAGTATCTGAACGCAACACGAATATTTTTCGCGGGATTGAATCAGTACCGGGAGGAAGAACTCGATTTAGACAGAGATATGGTCGTCGATGAACGAAGCGGAATGATGCTGTTAAAGGGCCAAGACTGTCGCACAGTGGTCTTGTGTCAGGGATATGAAGCCAGACAAAGTAAGTGGTTTACAGGGTTGCCGAACGCACCGGTAAAAGGAGAAATCCTGCGGCTTAAGATTCCAGGCTACAGTGAGGCTAGAGTGGTCCACAAGACAGTCTGGATCCTTCAAGATACGACGGAATCGTCAGAGACAACTTATCTGGCAGGGGCGACTTACGATCGGCAGAATCTCGACAACAAACCGACTGACAGCGGGGCACAGGAGATTTTGGACGCTGTTAGATCCATCACACATCAGGACGCAACAATCACAGGTCATTTTGCAGCAGTCCGGGCCGGAATGAAACGAAGAAGACCAGTAGTCGGAGCGTCAACTCTTGACAACCGAGTCTTCATCATCAACGGACTGGGGTCGCGAGGCGCTTTGATGGCACCAGTAGCGGCAAACGCATTGTCAGAATTGTTGGCAGGTCGAAGGGTGGAGCAGTGGATGGAGGAGGTGATAGACGTGTTGCCATTCCCGGAAGGCGTATCCAAAGAACATGCGCAGCCGGAGCGACGTAAATCACTCACGCAGCTAGCACATAACGTACTGAGACGCATCGTGACTTCAGGAGACACCGTGATCGATGCGACAGCGGGAAATGGCCATGACACGATGAAACTCGCGGCTTTGGTAGGAGCAACAGGGCATGTGATCGGAATCGACGTACAGCCGGAGGCAATATCGCAGACGGCGGCACGTCTCAAGGACGCTGGACTCACGGCAGACCTGCGGCTGGCCGACCATGCTGTGGAACTGCAGCAGTTGCTGGCGGAGGGAATACGAGTAAAGGCGGTGATGTTCAACCTGGGATATCGGCCGGGCAGTGACAAGACAATAACGACATCGGTCGCTTCGACTCAAACAGCCTTACAAGCCGCCAGCCAGTTGCTGACGGGCGGGGGGGCGATTACGGTCGTGGCGTACCGTGGTCACGCGAGAGGCCAGGAAGAAGCCGTGGCCGTTGAACGCTGGATCACGGAATTACGAGCCGATCATTTTGAAACATCCCGCGTAGAAGGCGACCTCGACAACCAGACATCGCCAGTGCTGTTTATTATTCGCCGTCAAGGTTAGTGGGAA
>Ga0154020_10005924_pt1 | contig 14350 bp, 23 predicted proteins | sample Klosneuvirus_201_FD_109709 | JGI IMG/M metagenome (GOLD analysis project Ga0154020, IMG submission 109709) | Active sludge microbial communities from wastewater, Klosterneuburg, Austria - Klosneuvirus_20160825_MG | ecosystem: Engineered > WWTP > Aerobic digester > Activated sludge | place...
CATAGGCCCAGCGCCCGCCCTTGGTCCACGCCGCCAGTCGAGCGCACCCACGACCGAACAGCTCACCAGCGAACGACGTCGGCTCGAACGGGTCCTGGCCCTCGAGGTCCGCGGTCGTCGGGCCCGGGGCACCCCATGCGCCCTCCAGCGTCGTGACGTACGACTGCCACTGCGTCGTGAGACGCGCGATCGCGGCCTCAACCTCCGCGTCGGGATCCTCCGCCTCGTAGAAGTCCCCGGAGGCGGCGAGATGGGCGCTCGCGCGCTCGGCGTCGCTGGACCCAGCGTCGACGTCCGCGCGCCCGAGGAGCACCAGGAGACCCACAAGCTCCTCCTGCGCCGATCCGTTCGGGGCGGCCGGCTTCACGGGCGTCTTCTTCTTCGCGGGCGCCTTCTTCTTCGCGGGCGCCTTCTTCGCGGGCGCCTTCTTCGCGGGCGCCTTCTTCTTTGCGGGCGCCTTCTTCTTCGCGGGCGCCTTCTTCTTCGCGGCCGCCTTCTTCTTCGCGGGCGTCTTCTTCTTCACTCGGTGCGCTCCCCTAGTGCGTGAACGTCCCGTCGGGCAGGCCGGTCAGGACCTCGAAGCCGTTCTCCGTCACGGCCACCGTGTGCTCGAAGTGGGCCGAGGGCTTCTTGTCCTGGGTGACGACCGTCCAGCCGTCCTTGAGGGTCCGCGTCTTGCGCGTGCCCATGTTGACCATGGGCTCGATGGCGATGACGAGCCCCTTCTTGAGGACCAGGTCGTTCTTGAGCAGGCCGGCCGAGACGAAGTTCGGGACCTGCGGGGCCTCGTGGAGCCGCTGGCCGATGCCGTGGCCGACGTACTCCTCGACGATCCCGTACGTGCCGGTCTCCGGGGTCTCCCAGGAGCGGATCTTGGTCTCGATGGCCCGGGCCACGTCCGAGAGCTTGGCGCCCGGGCGCACCGCCTCCAGGCCGGCCCACAGGCCGGTGCGGCACACCTCCATGAGCTTCGTGACCTCGGGGGCGACCTTCCCGACCGGGAGCGTGATCGCGCAGTCGCCGTGGTAGCCCTGGTAGATCACGCCGCAGTCGACGGACACGATCTGGCCCTCGTTCAGGACCCGGTCGGGCGTCGGCCGGCCCCGGTACGGGCAGCGGCCCGGGATCCCGTGGACGACCTCGTCGTCGATGGACACGCAGATGTTGGCCGGGTATGCCCGCCCGCCGACCACGTAGCCCAGGAAGGAGGGGGTGCCCCCCAGCTCCTTCATCTTGGCGCCGGCGGCGTCGTTCAGGTCGCCGGTGGTGATGCCGGGCCTCGTGATCGCGCGCATGGTCGCGACGACCTCGGCGACCATGCGCCCGGCCACCCGCATGCGCTCGAGCTCGCGCTCGGTCTTGTAGTTGATCCGGTCGGTGCGCTGGAGCACGTCGTCGCCTCCGGCTTCGCGGCGGCCAACTCGATCGTTAGCCGCGCCGGCCGCGCACGCGGCCGGTCTTCATGAAGCCCTCGTAGTGTCGCATGAGGAGGTGCGACTCGATCTTCTGGACGACATCGAGGGCCACGCCGACGACGATGAGGATGCCCGTGCCGCCGAGGAAGCGGGTCAGGACCTGGTCCATGCCGAGGAGGCCGGTGGCGATCGTCGGGAAGACGCCGATGAAGGCCAGGAACACCGCGCCCACGAACGTCACGCGGTTCATGATCGCCTCGAGGTACTCGGCCGTCTTCTTGCCAGGCCGGATCCCGGGGATGAACGAGCCGTGCTCCTTCATCTGCGTCGAGAGCTCGACCGGGTTGAAGGTCAGCGAGACCCAGAAGTAGGTGAAGAAGATCACCAGCGTGACGTAGATCGTGAGGTACCAGAAGGAGTCGCCGCGGTTGAAGTACTCCCCGATCGCCGGGATGAACGGGGTCAGGACCGCCGACGGGATCGCGATGAGCGAGGACGCGAAGATCACCGGCATGACGCCGGCCGCGTTCACGCGCAGCGGGAGGTAGTGGCGCTGGCCGCCGTAGACCCGGCGCCCCTTGGTGTGCTTCGCCTGCTGGATGCGGATGCGGCGCTGGCCCTGCTGCATGATGACGACCGCCACGACGATCGCCACGAACAAGGTGATGAAGATGATGAACTTCAAGACCTCCACGGGGACGTTCTCGCCCCGCTCCGCGGCCGACCGCACGCCGGCGGCCCACTGGTAGATCGCGCCCGGCAGGTCCGCGACGATGCCGCCCATGATCACGAGCGAGATGCCGTTGCCGATGCCGAACTCGGTGATCTGCTCGCCGATCCACATGAGGAAGATCGTGCCGGCCGTCAGCGTCAGGATCGTGGAGGCCCAGAACCCGAAGCCGGGGTCACGCACCAGGTCCTGACTCTTGATCCAGAGGATGATGAACACCGACTGGACGAGGCACAGGATGATCGTGGAGTAGCGCGTGTATTGGTTGATCTTCTGTCGTCCGCTCTCGCCCTCCTTGGAGAGCGCCTCCAGGCCGGGGATGACCTTGGTGAGGAGCGAGAAGATGATCGAGGCCGAGATGTACGGCATGATCCCGAGGGCGAAGAGCGTGCACTGCTGGAGCGAGCCGCCCGTGAGCATGCTGATCGTGCTCAGGATGTCGGCCAGCCCGCCGGTGCCGCCCTTGCCGAGGAGCCGCGAGAGGGCCTCGCGGTCGAGCCCCGGGATCGGGATGTAGCTCCCGAGGCGATAGAGGATGAGGAACGCCGCCGTCACGAGCATCTTCGTGCGGAGCTCGGGGATGCGGAAGATGTTCCTGAACGCCTGGAGCATTGATGCCCTCGTGGCCCTCGGGGGCCAGGGATGTGGAACGGGCCGGGAAGCTTACCCCCCCGGCCCGTGCGCGCAACACCGGTCAACACCGGTCTCGGTCGGCGCTTCGCGCCTCCTCGACCGTGGCTGTGGCGCTGACTACTTCTTGGGCTTGCCCGCGGGGGCCTTCTTGCCCTTCGCCGCCGCGGCGCGGCCGGTGGCCTCGTTGCGACGGACGGTGCGCTTGCCCTGGTTGCGCTTCTTCTGCCAGTCGCGCTTGGACTCGTCGCCCTCGGCCTTGAGGAGCTCGATCGTGCCGCCCTTGCCCTCGATCGCCGCCTTCGCGGAGGCCGAGACGCGGGTGGCCTTGACGGTGAGCTTCTTCTCGAGCGTGCCCACGCCGAGGACCTTCAGCCCCGCGCGGACCTTGGGGATGAGCCCCTTCTCGAGGAGGAGCTCGGCCGTGATGACCGTGCCCTCGTCGAAGGTGTTCAGGGCGTAGAGGTTCACGAAGGCCCAGACGTTGCCGAAGGCCTTGTTGTTGAACCCGCGCTTCGGGATGCGGCGCATCATGGGCATCTGGCCGCCCTCGCGGTACCAGCGCGCCTTGTAGCCGCTACGGCACAGAGCGCCGTTGTAGCCGCGGCCCGCGGTCGTGCCCCAGCCGGAGCCGGTGCCGCGACCGATGCGGTGCCGGGGCAGGCCCTTCGCGACCTGCCCGTTGACCTCGTGGAGGTTCACTTACCACCCGCCTCGGGCGCCGCGCCGGCCGGAGCCGCCGCCTTCTTGGCGCCCTTCTTCTTGTTCTTGACGAACTTGAGCTTCCAGCTCCCGGCAAGGGGGTCGAGCTTGACCCCACGGAGCCGCTCGATCTGGTCGCGGGTCCGGAGGGTCTTGAGGGCCAGCTCCGCGGCGCGCACCAGGTTCAGCGGGTTCCGCGAGCCGTGGCACTTGGTGAGGATGTTCTTGTAGCCCGCCGCCTCCATGCACGCGCGGACCGTCGCGCCCGCGATGATGCCCGTTCCGGGCGCGGCCGGCTCCAGGATCACCGAGGAGGCGCGGTAGGACGCCCTGTGCGTGTGGGGCACCGTGCCCTCGACCATCGGGACGCGGAACATGTGCTTCTTTGCGTCCTTCACCGACTTCTCGACGGCGCCCGGGACGCCGTTCGCCTTGGCGTAGCCCACGCCGAGGCGACCCTTGCCGTCGCCGACGACGACGAGGGCCGAGAAGCTGAAGCGCCGGCCGCCCTTCATGGTCGCGGCCGAGCGGTTGATCCGGACGACGTTCTCGATGAGCTTGTCGCCCCGGTCGTCGTCGCGGTCGCCACGGCCACGGCCGCGGTCGCCGCCACGGCCACCACCACCGCGGTCACCGCCGCGGCCACCGCCGCCGCCGTGCCCGCCGTAGCCACCACCGCCGCCCTCGCCGCCGCCGCGGCCGCCACGGCCGCCGCGAGCCGGCGCCGCGCCGGTGTCCGCGCTGGTGTCTGCGCCCTGATCGCCAGTCTGCTCAGAACTCAAGGCCAGCCTCCCGCGCAGCATCGGCGATCGCCTTGATGCGGCCATGGTACCGGTACCCACCGCGATCGAAGGCCACCTGCTTGATGCCCTTCTCCTTGGCGCGGTTGGCGATGGTCGTGCCCAGCAGCTTCGCCGCCGCCAGCGTGTCGGTCTTCTCCCCGAGCGAGCCGCTCAGGTCCTTCTGGATCGTCGAGGCCGACGCGAGGGTGTGGCCCTTCGAGTCGTCGATGACCTGGACGTAGAGGTACTTGTTGCTGCGGAACACGTTCAGGCGCGGCCGCTCGGCCGTCCCGATCACCCGCGCCCGGACGCGCCAGTGCCGGCGCTGCCGGCTCTGGGCCTTGAGCATGTCCTTACGCATCGGACCCTCTACTTCTTCTCGCCGAAGGCCTTGCCGGCCTTCTTGCGGATCACTTCGTTGCGGTAGCGGATGCCCTTGTTGTCGCCGTAGGGCGACGGCGGACGGACCTTGCGGATCTCCGCCGAGAGCTGACCCACCGCCTGCTTGTCCGCGCCGATGATGCGCAGGACGACCGGCTTCTGCTTGTCGATCTTCACTTCGAGCCCCTTCGGGATCTCCATGACGATCTTGTTCGTGAAGCCGACCTCGAGCTCCAGGTTCTTCCCGGTCACGGCCGCGGCGAAGCCGGTGCCGTGGACCTCGAGGATCTTCTCGAACGGGGTCTTGACGCCGGTGACCATGTTGTTGATCAGGGCCCGCGTCAGACCGTGGTACGCCCGGGTCTCCTTCGAGTCGCCCTCGCGGGCGATGTTCACGTTGGAGCCCTCGACCGCGATCTTCACGCCGAACGGGAAGGTGTGCTCGAGCTTGCCCGCGGGCCCCTCGACCGACACCTTGCGCTGCGCGACCGCGACCTTGACGCCCGCCGGGATGGCGACGGGCTTCTTACCGATACGAGACATGGCTAGTAGACCTGCGCCAGGACCTCGCCGCCGACGCCCCGAGCGCGCGCTTCGCGGCTCGAGAGGACGCCCTGCGACGTGGAGAGGATGTTGATACCGAGGCCGTTCATGACCCGGAACAGGTCCTTGGCCTTGAAGTACACCCGGCGGCCGGGCTTCGACACGCGGTCGATCGAGGTGATGATCTCCTCGCCGTCCGGGCCGTACTTCAGATCGATCTCGAGCCAGCCCTGGGGGCCGATGCCGTCCTGCGGCTTGCTCTCGACCGCGCGGTAGCCGGCGATGTAGCCCTCGCGCTTGAGGACATCGGCGACCTGCATCTTGAGGGTCGACTTGGGCATCTTCACGCGCTGCCGCCGGGTCGTGAGACCGTTGCGGAGCTGGGTGAGCATGTCAGCGATGGGATCTGTCATCATGGCGACTTCACCTCACCAGCTGGCCTTGGTGACGCCTGGAATCTTGCCCTGCATGGCGAGATCCCGGAAGCAGCACCGGCAGATCTTGAACTTGCGGTAGTAGGCGTGCACGCGACCACACAGGTCGCAACGGTTGTAGCGCCGCGTCGAGAACTTCGGCGGCTGCTTGCACTTGACCTTGAGGGACAGCCTGGCCATCCGCTACTCCTTGGCGCCGACGATGACGACGGGCAGGGTCGAGAACGGGAAGCCGAGGAGGCGCAGCATCTCGCGCGCCTCATCGTCCGACCGGGCCGACGTGCACACGCAGATGTTCATCCCGTGGAAGAACTCCACCCGATCCGACTTGATCTCGGGGAACACGATCTGGTCCGGCAGGCCGAACGAGTAGTTCCCGCGCCCGTCGAACGACTTCGCGTTCAGGCCGCGGAAGTCGCGCATGCGGGGCATGACCACCGTGATGAGGCGGTCGAGGAACTCCCACATGCGGGCCTGGCGCAGCGTGACGCGCAGCCCGATCGGCATGCCCTCACGGAGCTTGAAGTTGGCGATGGCCTTCTTCGCGCGCGTGACCTCGGGCCGCTGACCGGTGATCGTCTCGATGTCGTCGAGCAGCGCGTCGAGCTTCTTGGCGTTCTCGTGCGCGTCGCCGATGCCCATGCTCACGACGACCTTGGTGACCCGCCCCATGGCGAGGTCGTTGTCGACCGTGAACTGCTTCTTGAGGCCCGGCTTGACCACGGCCTCGAAGTGGGCCTTGAGACGGGGCGCCGGGGCCGCGTCCGTGGGCTTCTTCTTGTCCTTGCGCGCCTTGGCCTTGTAGTCGCCCTTGGCCTTGCCGCCGCCGGCCGAGGCCGTCGCCGGCTTCGGCTTCGGAGCAGCCTTGGCGGCCTCACCGCCGCCAGCCTTCGCCGCGTCGCCCGCGGGCTTCTCGCCGCCCTCGGCCTTGGCGGCCTCGGGCTTCGCGCCCTCGGCCTTCTCGGCCTTGGGAGCCTTCTCGGCCTTGGGGGCCTTGGGGGCCTTCTCGCCCTTCTCGGGCTTCTTCTCGTCAGCCATGGCTACTCACCCTCGACCCGGCGAACCTTGCTCGCCTGGATCGGGAACTCGCGCTCGACGCGGCCACCCTGGGGGTTCTGCTGCGTGCGGCGGAGATGCTTCCACTTGCGGTTGATTCCCTGGACGACGACCTGCCGCTTGGCCGGGATCGAACGCAGCACCTTGCCGCGCTTCCCCTTGTCGTCGCCGCTGAGCACCTCCACCAGATCGTCCTTCTTGACGTGCAGGTGGACGAGGTGCTTCGTCTCCTTCGGCCCGTGTGTGGCGGGCTTGCGCAGGTAGCGCTTCTGGCCCTTGCCGGTGTGCGCCATGCCTACACGACCTCCGAAGCGAGCGAGATGATCTTGCTGAACTGCTTCGCGCGCAGCTCGCGGGCGACGGCGCCGAAGACGCGCGTGCCCTTCGGGTTCCGGGACTCGGCGTCCTGGAGGATGACCATCGCGTTCTTGTCGAACCGGACCCAGCTCCCGTCCGTGCGACGGATCGGGAAGCGGGTGCGGACGATCACGCCCTTGACGACGTCACCCTTCTTGACCTCGGCGCCCGGGATCGCCAGGCGCACGTGGGCGGTGATGATGTCGCCGAGGCCGGCGAAGCGGGAGTTCGACTTGCCGAGGACACCGATCATCTTGGCCTTCTTGGCCCCGGTGTTGTCCGCGACGTCGATGAGCGTCTCCATCTGGATCATGGACTAGGTCCCCGCCTTCTTGACGATCTTGGCGAGGTAGAAGCGCTTGAGGCGCGACATCGGCCGGCACTCGATCACCTCGATGGTGTCGCCGACCTTGGCCTCGCCCTTCTCGTCGTGGACGTAGACCTTCGAGTGACGCCGGATGTACTTCTTGTACTTGGCGTGCTTCTCGACGCGCTCGACCTCGATCACGCAGGTCTTCTGCATCTTGTTCGACACGACGATGCCCTGGAGCGGGCGGCGAACGCCGCGGTCCTGGCTCGCGTACTGACGCTCGCGCGGCTTCTTGGCGGGAGTCGTCTCGGTCGGCTGGCTGGCTTCGGTCACTGGATCACCTTACTTCGCGCCGGCGGCGGCCGGAGCAGGGGCGGCCTGGGAGGCGGCCGCGCGGGCCTTCTCCGTCAGGACCGTCTCGATGCGCGCGATCTGCTTGCGCAGCTCGCGGATCGTCTTGCTGTTCTCCACGGACTCGACCGACATCGCGTAGCGCTTCTTGAAGAGCTCCTCGCGAGCGTCGGCCCCGGCCTTGGCCAGATCCTCGCGGGCCTTCCCGCGCATCTCCTCGAGCTTCACTACTGCGACCTCCGCGCCAGGTAGCGCACCTTGATGGGGAGCTTGTGCGCCACGCGCTCGAAGGCGCGCTTGGCGATGTCCGCCGGGACGCCGGCGATCTCGTAGATCACCGTCCCGGGACGGACCTCGGCGGCCCAGTACTCCGGCTCGCCCTTACCGTGACCCATGCGGGTCTCGGCCGGGATGCACGTCACCGGCTTGTGCGGGAACATGCGGATGTAGAGGCGACCGTCGCCGCCGAGGAACCGGCTAGCGGTGATGCGGCCGGCCTCGATGACCTGCGCCGAGATCCAGCCGGCCTCGAGGCTCTGCAGCCCGTGGTCGCCGAACACGACGCGGTTGCCGCGCTGGGCGAAGCCCTTGAGCCAGCCGCGCATCTGCTTGCGGTGCTTGACTCGCTTCGGCATCGTGGCCATGGCTAGCCCTCCCCGCCCTGACCGCCGCCCTGAGACGGGTAGCCGCCGCTCTGGAAGTTGCCGCCAGACTCCGAGCGCTGGCCGCCGCCGTACTCGGCCTGCGCGTCCGCGAGCGCCTGGGCCGGACGGGACTTCTTCTTCTCGCCGGGCTTGAGGAGCCCGAGGAAGATCCAGCACTTGACGCCGATCGTCCCGTGGGTCGTGTTCGCCACGGCGTAGCCGTAGTCGAGGTTGGCCCGGATGGTGGTCAGCGGGATCGAGCCCTCGTGGCTGTGCTCCGAGCGGGCGAGCTCGTTGCCGCCCAGACGGCCGGCGACGCGGATCCGGCAGCCCTTGGCGCCGGCGCCCATCGTCAGCTCGAGGGACTTCTTGATCACGCGGCGGAAGCTCATGCGCTTCTTGAGCTGCTCGGCGACGCCCTCGGCGACCAGCTGAGCGTCGAGCTCCGGACGACCGATCTCCTCGATCTTCAGGTCGACCTTCTTGCTCGTGATCTTCGCCAGGTCGTCCTTGAGCTTGTCGACCTTCTGGCCCTTGCGGCCGATGATCACGCCGGGGCGGGCGGTCTTGATGATGACCGTGACCTCGCCACCCTCGGTCTTGCGCTCGATGTCGACGCGCGGGACGCCGGCGAAGCCGTACTCGCGCTTCACCGCCTCGCGGATCTTCTGGTCCTCGCAGAGGAGGCCCCCGAAGTCCTTCTTCTTGGCGTACCAGCGCGAGCGCCACTCCTCGGTGACGCCGACGCGGAACCCGGTGGGGCGGATCTTCTGGCCCACGGCTAGCTCCCCTGCTTCTTCTGCGACTTCGGCGTCGGCGCCTTGGGGGGCCGGGGCCGGAGAGCGATCTCGAGGTGCGAGTAGAACTTGCGGTACGGGTACGCCGAGCCGCGGGCGCGCGGCTTCCAGCGCGAGAGGCGCGGCCCCTCGTTGGCGAGCGCGTCGTGGACGTAGAGGTCGTCCACATCCACCTCGGGCTGGGGGTCGATCACGACGCCGTGGGGGTCGCGGACGAGCTCGTCCGAGATCGCCCGGTCGGCGTTGGCGATCGCGCTCTTGAGGACCTTGTCCACGAGGACGGCCCCGCGCTGCTTCATGAACTTGAGCTGGTCGAGCGCCGCGGAGACCGGGAGGTTCCGGATGACGTCCATCACCAGACGCACCTTGCGGGGCGAGATCTTGGCGTGGACGTGGCTCGCCTTGAAGTGAGGCGCGTTCTCGGCGTTGTTGCGCCGCTTGAGGGGGGGGCGCATCAGACCGCCGCCTTCTTCTTGCCGGTGTGGCCGCGGAACACGCGGGTCGGGGAGAACTCGCCGAGCTTGTGCCCGACCATGTCCTCGACGACGAACACCTTGTGGAAGTTCTTCCCGTTGTGAACCTCGAACGTGTGGTTCACGAACTCGGGGACGATCGTGCAGCGACGCGCCCAGGTCTTGAGCGGGGTGCTGTCACTCGACTCCTTCTGCTTGAGCACCTTGCTCAGCAGCTTGGCGTCGACGAACGGACCCTTCTTCAGCGAGCGGCTCATTTAGACGCCCTTCCGGCCACGGATGATGAAGTTGTTCGAGCGCGCCTTGTTCTTGCGCGTGTTGCCGCCCTTGGCGAGCGTCCCCGTCGGACCGACCGGGACACGGCCGCCGGCGCGCTTACCCTCGCCGCCACCCATGGGGTGGTCGTGCGGGTTCTTGCACGAGCCGCGCGAGATCGGGCGGTAGCCAGCCCAGCGGTGACGACCGGCCTTGCCGAGGTTGATGACGTTGTGCTCGATGTTGCCGAGGCGGCCGATCGTGGCCCGCCCCTCGATCGGCACCCGGCGGACCTCGCTCGACGGGAGTTGGATGGAGGCGTACGCCCCCTCCTTGGCCATGAGCTTGACGAGGCAGCCGGCGGCGCGGCCGAGCTGGCCGCCGCGACCGGGCTGAAGCTCCACGTTGTGGACCTCGAGGCCCGTGGGGATCGTGCGCATGGGCATCGCGTTGCCCGGGCGCGGGTCGACCTGGTCGCCCGAGATCACCGTGTGCCCGACCTCGAGGCCGATCGGGGCGAGGATGTAGCTCTTCGCGCCGTCGGCGTAGTGGATGAGGGCGATGCGGGCGCTGCGGTTGGGATCGTACTCGATCGCGACCACCTTGGCCGGGATCCCGTCCTTCTTGTTGCGCTTGAAGTCGACCTTGCGGTAGACCCGCTTGTGGCCGCCGCCCATGCCGCGGGCCGTGACCTGGCCGTGGTGGTTACGGCCGCCGGTCTTCCGGATCTTCTCGAGGAGCGAGTGCTCGGGCTCGTTCTTCGTCCCGCGGGTCAGGTCGGCCCAGTCGGAGCAGCTCGCGCCGCGCCGACCGTGGGAGGTGGGCTTGTAGAACTTGATGCCCATGGCTTAGCTCTCGATCCGCTGGCCGTCGGCCAGACGCACAAGGGCCCGCTTCCAGCTCGGCTGGGCGGTGACCTTCGCCTTGAAGCGCCGCGGCTTCTCCTTACGGACCTGGATGCGGACGTCGATCACGTCCACGCCCCAGATCGTCTGGACCGCCTGGCGCACCTGGATCTTGTTGGCGCGCATGTCGACGCGGAACCCGTACGTGTTGCTGTGCTCGGTCGCGGTGGTCACCTTCTCGGTGATCACGGGCGACTTGATGATCGTCCAGGCGTCCAGCTCCACGACTAACCCTCCGCCTTAGCGGCCGTCTCGGCGCCCTTGGAATTGACGCCCTTGACCTGGCCACGGTCAGCCTTGCGCGTGCCCTTCGGCTTGCGGGGACGACGGACGGCATCGACGGGCTTGTTGAACGCGTCGAAGGCCGCCTGCTCCATGACGAGGTGCTTGTGGTTCAGGGCGTCGAGCACGGTGAGCTCGGCGGCCGGCATGACCATCACGCCCTCGATGTTGCGGCCGGCCATGAAGACCTTGGCCTTCGGGCCGTGCGTCGCGATCACGGCCTTCTGGCCGCCGATCCCGAGCGCCTTGAGCATGGCGAGCATGCCCTTGGTCTTCGGCGAGTCGCTGAACTGCGTCACGAGGTGCAGCTCGCCGTCCTTGGCCTTGCCGAGGATGACCGAGCGCAGCGCGTTGTTGAGCTGCTTCTGCGGCATCTCGTAGTTGTAGTCGCGCGGACGGGGCGGGAAGATGACGCCGCCGCCGACGCGCTTGCCGCTCTTCCGGTTACCGGCGCGAGCGCGGCCGGTGCCCTTCTGCTTGTAGAGCTTCTTCGTCGACCCGCTGACCTCGGCGCGGGTCTTCGCGCAGTGCGTGCCCTGCCGGCGCGACGCGTGGTACTTGATCGCGGCGGCGTGGATCAGCTTGTTCTTGACGAAGCCGCCGAAGGCAGCCTCGTTCACGGTGACGCTGCCCGCGTCCTTGCCGACCGCGTCGCGCGTCTTGAGATTGATCGGCTCGATGCCCATGGCCTACTCCACCGCCCGCACGAGGACGAGGCCGGTCTTCGGCCCGGCCACGGGGCCCTTCACGTAGATCAGGTCGTGCTCGACCTCGACCTTGACGACGTCGAGGTTGCGCGTGGTGCGCTGGACGAAGCCGAAGCGGCCCGGCATGCGCTTGCCCTTGATGATCGGGTGACCGCTCTGGTTCACGCCGATCGCGCCCGGCTCACGGTGGTTCTTGCTGCCGTGGGTGGCGCGACCGCCCTGGAACTTGTGGCGCTTCATGCAGCCCGAGAAGCCGCGACCCTTGGTCACGCCGATGACGTCGACCTTCTTCGTGTTGGCGAAGATGTCGACCTTGAGGACGGCGCCGGCCTCGGGGGCCCCCTTCTTGCCGTCGGTCCGGCACTCGCGCAGGACCCGGAAGGCCTGGCCGCCGTGCTTCTTGAAGTGGCCCATCATGGGCTTGTTGAGCCGGGCGTCGCCCTTGCCGCCGTTCTTGGCGGTCAGCTCCTCGAAGCCCAGCTGGATGGCCGCGTAGCCGTCCTTGCCGTCCTTGGCCTTGACCTGGACGACCTTGCAGGGGCCGACCTTGATGACCGTCACGGGCTGGACGTCGCCGTCCTTGTTCCAGACCTGGGTCATGCCGATCTTGCGACCGACGAGCGTGTTCTCGGTGTGGATCGTCATGGCTTCAGGCCTTGACCGTGATGTGGACGCCGGCCGGCATGGTCACGAGCGTGATCGCGTTGACCGTCTTGCCGCTGGCCTCGGTGATGTCGATGAGCCGCTTGTGGGTCCGCATCTCGAACTGCTCACGCGACTTCTTGTCGACGTGGGGCGAGCGGAGGACCGTGTAGCGCTCGACGCGCGTGGGGAGGGGGATGGGACCGGACACCTTGGCCCCGGTCTCCTTCGCCTTGTTCACGAGCTCCGCGGCCGACTGGTCGAGGATCTCGTGATCGTAGGCTTCCATCCGGATCCGGATGCGCTCCATGGGAAAACCCTCAACTTCTGTGAGCTAGTCGTGTTCACGCGCACGAAACGCGTCACCGCGCCATGAGGTGCGAGGCCCACCGGACTGGGTCCGGCGGAAAGGCCTCGAGCTCCACGGCCAAAAGTCAGAAGGATTGGGATCCTTCGTCGTTTCGACGCGACTCGACCCGGCTCTCACCGGGAGGGTCTCGCGCGAGAAGCGCCTGTTTTACGGACCGGTGCGGGGGGCGTCAAGCGCGAGGATGTGTTTCTCGCAAGGAGACTGGCCGAAAGACGGTCACGGAACCGTACGGAACCCATCGTCCTGGTGCGCGCGAGGCGCGCCAGCTCTCGTTCGGAGCACCCGCGGCGGCGATGCGGCGGGCGATGTCGTACCGGTTTACTTCGAGCCCGCGCGCGCGCCGCCGCGGCCAGCATCCTCGGCCGCAGCCGTCGAACCGACGACCGAGGCGGCGGCCGCCTTGCCCTCCTCGAGGAAGACGCCGATGCGCCGGACCTTCTCGTAGCGGAGCTCGAGGAGCCGGTCGGTGGGGAGGTCGACGATCTCGTCGAGGGCGTCGACGATGGCGTCGCCGACCAGCTTGCACGTCTCGCCGGTCGACTGGTGCGCCCCCCCGAGCGGCTCCGGGACGATGGCGTCGATGATCCCGAAGCCGATGAGGTCGGTGGCGGTGAGCTTGAGGATCGCCGCCGCCCTGGGGGCGTGGTCGGCCGTCTTCCACAGGATCGAGGAGCAGCCCTCGGGGGAGATGACCGAGTAGTAGCTGTTCTCGAGCATGAGGACGCGGTCGCCGACCCCGATCCCCAGCGCGCCGCCGCTCCCGCCCTCGCCGATGACCACGCACACCACGGGCGTCTTCAGGCGGGACATCTCGAAGATGTTGCGGGCGATGGCGTGGGCCTGTCCGCGCTCCTCGGCCGCCACGCCGGGGTACGCGCCCGGGGTGTCGATGAGGCTCACCACCGGGAGACGGAACTTCTCGGCCAGCCGCATGGCCCGCAGGGCCTTGCGGTAGCCCTCGGGGTGGGCGCAGCCGAAGTTCGTGGCGATGCGCTCCTTCGTGTTCTTGCCCTTGCGGTGCCCGATGAGCAGGACCGACCGGCCGCGGAGCTTGGCGAAGCCCGTGAAGATCGCGTGGTCGTCCGAGAAGGCCTGGTCGCCGTGGAGCTCGACCGGCGCCTCGAAGACCCCGGTCAGGTAGTCCGAGAAGACGGGCCGCTGCGGGTGACGCGCCAGCTGGATCCGCTGCCACGGGGTGAGCTTCGAGATGACCTCGCGCTGGAGCTCTCGCCAGCGACGGCGGAGCTGCTCGATCTGCCCGCGGAGGTCCATCTCCGTGGACTCGGCGAAGCTCTCCAGCTCCTCGATCTTCTTCTGAAGCTCGTGGATCGGCCCCTCGAAGTCGAGCTCGACGGCGTCGCCCACTCGGCGCTCCTGTACGTGCGGTGGCCGCGCGAGGCGCGGCGGAGGGGCGCGAGTCTACCGCCCCTCCCCGCGGCCGGCAAACCGACAGCGCCCCTCGCTTCTTTCACCTGACGCCACGGCCATTGTTCCGGATGCGCCGCCGGGGACCCTCCGGTCGCCCCTCGGCCTACCCTGCGATCGGCGTGGCGAAGCGCTTCGCAGGCCTCGGGCCGACCTGGG